>LIDZ01006378.1_pt7 | contig 30816 bp, 40 predicted proteins | sample 644651 | NCBI WGS metagenome assembly LIDZ01 (sample SAMN03856242, study PRJNA289617) | food metagenome | isolation source: wine grapes on drying loft during traditional withering process | host: Vitis vinifera cv. Corvina | place: Italy: Gargagnago di S. Ambrogio di Valpolicella | collected 2014-01 | reverse complement strand
AGCGGGAATTTTGAGATTTCCTACTTTGAAAATGTGGTGGATCGCAAGCAGGGGATGTATCTGGAAATGCTGAATTATGATGGTTTAATCACTACCGGTTCGGTAGACGGGGTGCCGGAAGATTTTCCAGTGGTTGTGATGGACCCGTATGTTACGCCCAAGGCCTTAGTGGTTATTCAGAATTTAGTGAACGAGCTTTCCTTAAATAAGGAATTAGGATTGTAGCGATAAAGCCAGCAGGTTTTGCTGGCTTTATTTGACTTGGTTACTACTTGAGGGGAGTATCCGTTAATAATCAGGTGTGACGTGCTCTGACTGGGAGCCAAACTCTTTGATCGATGCTATTTTTCCATTAGCCATAAATTCGATAATAGAAACACCATCGAATCCATGGACTGCCCCGTTTTGCCGTTCTTTAAAAAACCATTCAACCACAACTGTTTCGTTTTCATGAATAAACCGTTTGATGCGCCATTCTAAAACTCTTCGCTTTTCCACTAGATCATTCATCCACTGGTAAATGTCTTCCAGTCCATGATATTCAGGACCACAGGACTCACTATAATAGATATCGTTGGTGAAGATAGCCTCTATCTCCGAAAAATCAAGTTCTACACACATATTAAAATAAGTCCTGATGATCTTTTCTTTCTGTGTGTTATCCACCCCCAGCACCTCCCTTTTTACTCCAATATCTCTGCTGGCTTTATTCGTGTAATTCCAACGGCAGACCGTCTGGATCGAAAAAGAAGGTCATTTTCTCGCCGGTAAAGTCGTCGGTTCGCAGCGGCTCGCAAGCTACACCATGGGATTCAAGGTAAGCAACGGTGTCTTCGATGGCATCGGTTTTGAAGGCTAAATGCCGCAGTCCGCTGGCTTCCGGATAACTAGGGCGTTTCGGCGGATTCTTGACAGCAAAGATTTCCAGCTCGGCGCCATTGGCCAGCTGCAGATCTAATTTATAATCGTCCCGTTCTTCGCGGTAATGTTCCCTTATAATGGGAAGCTTTAAAATATCCACGTAAAATTCACGGGCTTTTTGATAATCTGAAACGATAATTGCTACGTGATGGATGGTGTTAAATGATGGCTGATACATAAAAAATCCCCTTTCTGCTACCAAGCATAGCACAGCTTTTGGCAGAAATCTGCTGGTGCGGCTGTCAGAAGGGGAAAATCTATGCTATACTCTAATCATAATTTAATAGAAACATTTGGGGTGCTAAAAAGCTGAGATTATACCCATGGAACCTGAAACAGTTAGAACTGGCGCAGGGAAATGTCGTAAAAACATCAATTGCGCCCGTCCATTTATTTGGTCGGGCTTTTTTTAAGACTTCTCTCTGCCGTTCTAGTAGCAAGAGAAGTCTTTTTGATTGTTCAGAGTATCGTTTAGGAAGGGAGTTGGGTGTTTGCAAAGAGCGAAGCTGCAAAAAATGATGTTGTTAGCCATGATGATTGCACTGGATGTGGTGTTGTCGCCAATGTTTCGCGTGGAGGGGATGGCGCCGATGTCCAGTGTGATGAATGTTTTAGCCGGCGGATTGTTAGGACCCGTCTATGGAACCGTGATGGCCTTGAGTTGCGGGATCATCCGGATGCTTTTATTAGGAATTCCGCCGTTGGCCTTAACGGGTGCAGTCTTTGGTGCCTTCTTAGCGGGGCTATTGTATCGCGTGACCGGAAGTATCTATGGTTCCATGAGCGGGGAAATTATCGGCACAGGAATTATCGGTTCGCTCCTGTCGTATCCAGTGATGGTTTTCTTTACTGGCAGTCAGCAGGGCCTATATTGGATCATTTACACCCCGAGATTTATCGGAGCAGCCTTAATCGGTTCCTTCGTGGCTTTATTTGTTTGGAAGTTGATTTGTCGTGTACCAGTGTTTAAAAGATGCCAGCAATTATTTGGAGGGATTAAGTCATGAGTAAACTATCAGCCGCAGTAAAAGATGTATTTCCGTTGTCCACGTCACCTTTGGTTCAATGCATTACCAATGAAATCACCTGTGAATCAATGGCCAATGCCTTGTTGTATATTGATGCCAAACCGGTGATGGCGGATGATGCCCGCGAATTTCCGGCCTTTTTCCAGCAGACTGATAGCCTGCTGCTGAATTTGGGACATATTTCACCGCAGCGGGAGGCCAATATTTTTGAAGCCAGCCGTTTTGCGAAAATACACCACAAACCAACCGTTATCGATGTGGTAGGTTTAGCGGCTAGTCCTTTGCGGCAGGAAATGGCGCTGCAATTAATGAAGCAGCCGCCCCAAGTCGTTAAAGGCAACATCTCAGAAATGCGAACGCTGTGCCAGCTGGAAAGTCACGGGCGCGGCGTTGACGGCAGTTCGCTGGATCAGTCAGAAGAAGCACTCACCGAGCTGACCGCAGCACTGAAGAAATTGGCAGCGGAGTATCCAGAAACTACTTTTCTAGCAACCGGTGCGGTGGATGTCGTTGTGAATCAGACCGAAGCTTGCCTCTTGGAAAACGGCGTGGATGAACTGGACTGCTTTACGGGAACCGGCGATATCGTGGGTGCCATGATTGCAGCAGTATTAGGTGTCGGCCTGGAAGCTTTCCCGGCAATCATTGCGGCGGTTAGTTACTTTAATTGCTGTGGAGAAAAAGCCAAGGAGCTAGTTCCTGAAGGCTTAGCTGATTTTCGTCAAGCCACCTTAAATCAGCTATCGCTGTTGATGAAGACCGACTGGGAAAAACAAGTGAAGGGGAAAATGGTATGAACAAAGAGCTACTGAAGCTTTATTTAGTGACGGGACGATATGATTTTAGCGATTCGGAGTTTTTAACGATCATCGAAGAAGCCTGCCAAAACGGCGTGACCTTGGTTCAGCTGCGGGAAAAGGAATTGTCCACCCAGGACTTTTATCAGCTGGCTTTGAAGGTGAAGGAAGTCACTGGGCGCTACGATGTTCCGTTGATTATTAATGATCGGTTGGATATTTGCTTGGCTGTCGATGCCGAAGGACTGCATATCGGCGACGATGAGCTTCCGGTGACGGTAGCACGGCGTTTGTTGGGCCCGGGTAAAATCCTCGGGGTATCCACTAAAACGCTGGAAAGAAGCGTAGAGGCTCAAGCAGAGGGAGCCGACTATTTAGGCGTGGGGGCAATTTTCCCTACCCAAACGAAGGAGTCTGATGTGACACCTATAGCGACTTTAAAAGAGATCACGGAATCTGTGGAGCTTCCGGTGGTAGCCATCGGCGGAATTAAGCTGGAGAATCTTTCCGCTTTGACAGATAGCGGAATTACTGGTATATCAGTAGTAAGCGAAATAATGAAAGCTGAAGATGTGCCTCAAACAGTTAAAAGCCTGCGCCAGGCAGTTGAGGCCTTAGTAGTAAATTAGGACGCGAAACCAAAAAAGGCGGCAGTTTTGCTTTTTAAAGTAAAACGAAGGAGGAAGTCCCATGATTAGCTATAAAAAGGATCAAAAGTTCCAAAAAGTCGATGAGAACACCGAGCGTTGTGTGGTCACTCATAGCGACAAGATTATGTCGGTAGTCGTTCGTTTCAAAGAAGTTCAAGAAAGTACTTCGTTGCACAGTCATCCGGAAGAACAGGTAACCTATATCGTTAAAGGTAAGTTCAAGTTCTTCGAAGAGGATCAGGAGTATATCGTCGAACCTGGCGATTTTCTGCGCTTTGAGTCCAATGTACGCCACGGCTGCGTTCCATTAGAGCCGAATTCTGAGTTGGTCGATACCTTTACACCGATTCGCAAGGATTTTTTGTAGAATTGAATGAGTAATACTTTGAGCCGATGGAGGAAACTTCATCGGTTTTTTCCTGTGCACCAAAAGCGTCGAAACCGGGTTTCCAGCCGTTGTAGCGTATAATGATCCTTATACTATCAGGTGTCCAAAGGAGTAAAATCATGTTAGAACAATCCACCATCACGACCGGTGAAAAGACGAGAGAGTGGCTCTCCATCACGGCGCCAACTGAGGAAGAAATCCTCAGCTATGCAGCGAGATTTGACCTGCCGAAGGATGTATTTACCCTCCATCCTTTTACCGAAGAAGTTTCGCGAATTGAAATCCTTGATTCCGACAAGCTGGGCCAGTGTGTGAGCCTGGTTTTGATCAGCTATCAGGTGGAACAGGATGTTTCTGATTCAGTAGAGGGGGCACTGCTGCCGATTTCGTTTCTGTTTTCGGAAGACCGAGTGATTACGGTGGCTTCAGATACTTACGAGCTGCTGAAGATGCAGCGGATGTTTGAAGCCTGCGAAGGCGATGCGGCACAGTTTATCATCGCTTATATTTTATACACCTACCACAATTATCTGCTGGCTTTAAACAAGCAAAAGCGGATGATCGATGAAGTCAACGAGGCCTCTAAAAATAGTACTGAAAAGGACAATTTGATTTTACTGCGGGATATCGAAAAAAACCTGGTTTATCTGGAGCATACCTTAGACGATCAAAAACAAACGACGGATTTGATTTTAGCGGATGAACGGATAATCAATCAAATTTCCAAGGAAGCCTTGAACGATGTTCGAATCAGCTGTCGACGGGTAGAAAAGCTAGTGCATTTGTATCGCGGATTAGTCGATTCTACCAGCGGAATGGTGTCAGCCTTGATGGACAATACCCTGAATCATTTGATGAAGTATCTGGATTCGGCGGCCTTGATTATTTCCATTCCCACCTTGATTTTCAGTCTGTGGGGGATCAATACGGGCGGACTGCTGTGGAAGGATTCGATTTTGGGTTCCTTGAGTGTAGTTCTGCTGGCACTGGTGTTAACGATTATTGGTGTCATTTTGCTGCGGCGCAAGGACTTCATGGACTGATTACCAATTGAAGTTGTCCCATTAACTAGCGATCAAATATTAATGGGCAATTCGTGATGGTTATTCTCAGAAACAGAAATTGGATGTGTTAAGATGGAAGTGAAGAAAAGAGTAAGGAGGTAACAGCATGATAGGAGCAGCCGCTATTTCATTTGTCGCTTTTTTGCTGGTGTTGATCCTGGTGCAAGGGAAAAATATCCAGCCAGCTGATGTCGCATTTTCTCAAAAAGTGATCACTTATCGCAAGGCTGGGCTAACCAAAATGTTTCTCTTCTTTACTAAATTAGGTAAAGCTGTGCCGACGCTGTTAATCTGTCTGTTGCTGGTACTTATTCCCCAAACTCGATCCACGATTGCTTTAAATGTAGGAATTAATGTGGCGGCAACTACTGGTCTTACGTTTATTATTAAGCGTATCTTTAAGCGGGAACGGCCGCGGGACAACCGCTTAGTGGAGGAGACAGACCATAGTTTCCCCAGTGGTCATTCCTCGACAGCCGCGACGCTTTATATCGGAATATTTTTGAACGCTTTGTTGTTCATGAATGCAGCTTGGTGGCTGGTTGTGCCTGCTGTCCTTTTGAGTTTTTTAGTCGGTTTTAGCCGCGTATATCTGGGCATTCATTATTTTACCGATGTATTAGGCGGCTGGTCTTTAGGTCTGACAATTGCCTTCATGGTGCCGCTTTTGCTGAATTAAACAAACCCTGCGATTTTTTTCGCAGGGTTTTACTCATTTACCTAATTGATAAGCTGCCACACGTTCTGCCTCTGGCACCATATTTCCGCCAGTTCCCCAGACAATGTGGGTTCCTCTGCGAAGCTGTGGATTTTCTGAAGCAAAGGTCCGGTTTACATCTGAAAATGAAGCAAAACCAGCTGTCGAAGAGGGTTCCACGAAAATGTCTTCCTGATCCTTCAACAACCGCAAATAGTGATACAAGCGCTGATCGGTCACTGTGGTTTCCCCATATAAGAAAGGCTCAACGACTTCACCTACAAGACGGGATGGTCGGCCAACTGCCAAACCGTCGGCCGCCGTTTTACCGTCCAAACCAATATCGGAAACTGCGATTTGATCATTCAGCTGAGTGTACAAACCCAGCAGCATGCAAGGCGCATGAGTCGGCTCCACGAAAATAATCGTAACGGCCTCGCCGAATAATTGATGCAGACCAAAGGCTACTCCGCCAGGACTGCCGCCAACGCCGCAAGGCAGATAAACAACTAACGGCTGTTCCTTGGAAACAGTAATTTCTTGATGGATTAACTGCTGCTGCAAACGCAAAGCTGCCACACTATAGCCTAGGAAAAGATCCCGTGAGGCTTCGTCGTCAACGAAGTGACACTTAGGATTTCCTTCCGCCGTTTTTCTGCCAGCGGCTACTGCTTTACTGAAGTCGCCGGGATGCTCAACAACAGTGACCCCTCGTTCTCGCAATAAATCCTTTTTCCATTGTTTAGCATCTTCTGACATATGCACCGTGGTTTGAAAACCCAGCTTCGCCCCCATAATGCCAATGCTTAAGCCCAAATTACCAGTCGAACCTACTGCAATTTCATATTGAGAAAATAGTTCAAGAAAGGCTGGATCCGCTAATTTTTCGTAATTGTCGGTCAACTGCAACATGCCAGCATCTAGGGCAATCGTTTCCGCCAATTTCAATACTTCGTAAATCCCGCCCCGGGCTTTAATGGAACCAGAAATCGGCAAATGACTATCGCATTTCAAGTAAAGTTTCCCCTCAAAGTTAAGATCATCAGAATCCTTCAAGGCCGCCAGCATCTTAGGAACTTCCTTCAATTCCGATTCGATAATCCCGTTTGTTGCTTGGGTTTCGGGAAAAACCTTTGCAATATAAGGTGCAAAACGTTCCAAGCGAGCCGCCGCATCCTCCATGTCCGCCAAAGTAAATACCGCGGGCTTTTCTATACCGAAATTCGGATTTCTCCATTGGACTTCCTGGTAGTTTTGTAAATCAGTTAAGAAATCATCTATTTGAATCATAAAGTACTCCTTAGTTTTTATTCAAAGATACCATGTTTGCCTAGGAGTTGTGAATGCTTATTTTCTTCCGCGATTCAGAGCCGCCGCCAGCTTTTTATTTTCGTAGTTAGAATAGAAGTAAAAACCGGCGATATGCCCCAGCAAAGTAACCAGCAAAATCAGCAAAAAGAAAGGCCGGATCTGTACGAACATTTCCCAAGAAAAAAGATAAAGAATGCCGAAGCCGCCAAGCGTGTTGGCCACCGTGCTAAGAGCAATATTGACCTGCGCTTTGAAGGTGGAATAGTTCCATAAATAAGGATAAATGACACCGAAAATCAGTCCGAACAAACAACCCATCCCCAGCAATCGCCAGATAAAGGAAAACGGGATCGTAGCCGGATGGGCAAAAAGGGTGATCAAAAGTGCCATCCACAAAGTAGTGCCAAAGGCTGCTTGCATAAAATTGTTCTTCAATTGTTTGATCATGATAAGTACTCCTTAATTAGTTTGGCGTAATGACGACTGACAATATAGGTTTGCTGGCTTTTCGTGAACACTTCCAGCCGAGCGTGCTGACCTGAAGCGAAGGCTGTGACCTGGCTCATATTTAAAATAGTTGAATTATTGATCCGGAAAAAATTGGAGGATTCCAAATAAGTAAGCTCCTTCAGTTTTTGCGACAGCCAAAGCTCGCTTCCGGTCATCAGCCGAATTTTACTCATGTGCCCCATGGATTCAATCGCTTCGATTTCCGGTAATGTGACGAGAGCGGTTCGCTGATTGGAAGGCTGGATCGCTTTTAATGTTGGCGGCTGAATCCAGGATTCCGCCCAAGTAGTCACTTGTTCTTTGTTGCTGGGGTGACTGATAATATCAATTTGGTCTTTTTCTTTTTGACTGTTTCAAATAGTGTTGATTTTCATACGCGCCTCCTTTACGAATTAAGCATAGCAAGAATGTTTATTGAACAATACTACTATTTGTTTTGTTGCAAAAAAAGCCGTTTTTGTTGCAGAAACTTTATGCTATCATAAAAGTGAGGAAGGGTGTGAGCGGGGATGTACAAAAAGCTTAATAATTATTTGGATAGGAGACCGGGGATTCATTTGTTGATTCTGTTTGCCATATTCGCTGTCGGTGATATCTATGTGAATATCTCGAGACAACAACCTATTTGGTATGACCTGCAAGGCACAATTATTTTGGGTCTTTATTTTTACTGGCCTATGGCCTCTACTCCGCAAAACTGAAGAAGCGAAGACAAGCTGTCGTTGGTTTTGGTGTCATTTTCAGCTGCTTAATAATTACCAGCTGGTTGGATAAAAGTATAGTGGATTACACATCAATAATTGTTGCGGCGGGCGTTGCCCTAATTTGTACTCTCTTTCTGATGGTGATTGTTTGGAGCTTAGAAAGAAACGCTGAACGTTCAAAATAATTGATTCAAACGAGATTTAGCCAAAGCTAAGTCTCTTTTTTATTGTCTTGCGAAAAAAGAGCACTGGAGTGCAAGCGAAGGCCACGATTTTTCCCTATGATAAAAGAAAAAGCAGGTGATGAAATGGATTGGAAGGAACAATTCCCCGCAACAAAGCAGCCCACGGAGCAGCAAATCGCGGAATTTATTGACAATCAACTTTGGGGCAAGCTGAATCACTATTTGCAGCAGGCCTACGAAGCGAAACCGAAATACAGTCACAGTCGATGTTCGATGCAAGCCGGCTGGAACATCAAATACCACAAGGCAGGCAAATCCTTGTGCACTTTGTATCCAATGAAGGGCTATTTTATTATGCTGGTGGTTATTGGAAAAGCCGAGATGGCTGAAGCGGAAGAAATGATGCCTTTGCTGTCGACCTATACCCAGCAAGTCTTCCAGCAAACTGAGGTCGGCCAAGGGCAAAAATGGTTGATGCTGGAAATCAAGGAGCAGGAAATTTTAGAAGATGCGTTGAAACTCGTTGCGCTGCGTCGCAAGCCAAAAAATCAAATCGACTGGGGAGAGCTGAATGACTAGAATTACTCAAATCATGCAAAAGAAGCTGCCGGAAATTCAGCTGTTGTCGATTCGCAGAACCATCCACTTTTTTGAAGAATATTCCAATCGACGGACAAGGCGCAGTCAAGTATTCTGTATTGCCCGCTCGCGCTATTGTCACTGCCATTGATCAAGGGCCTTACGAACAACAAGATCCGACGATGGAAGAACTGATGAAGTGGATCGGCGAAAACGGCTATCAGCCAACTGGCGGAATTTACTACCACTATTTGAATGATGATGACCGCTCGGAAGAGGAGCTGCTGACGGAGATGTATCTGCCGATAACGAAGCAGAGCTGACACTGCTAAGCTTGCAGCAGCCAATCAATCACATTCATTTTCTTAATACCATCGTAATTTGCCGTCTTGTTCAATTGATCCAAGGTTAATAGATACTTAGGGTACTGGTCATCAATTGATTGCAGTGAACGCAATTCACGAGTTAACACTTGCTCATCCAAGGCGGTTAACGCAACTTGATAATAGGTGATTTCCTGCTGGTCATTGATAGCAACGAAGTCAACCTCATACTTTTTAGTTTTCCCGACATAGACTTTCTGGTATCTTCTAAGCAGTTCCAGGTAGACGATGTTTTCAACAATATGACCGAAATCTTCTCGGTGATCCCGCAGTATCAGTTGTCTTAATCCAATATCTACAACATAGTATTTCTCTTGACTGTTTAATAGCTGCCTACCATGAATGTCGTAGCGTTCAGCCCGATACATGATTAAGCTGTCAAGAATACCAGCTATATATTTTTCAACTGTTTTGTTAGAAATAGCGGCCCCCGCGCTCTTAAGTGTATTTGTTAATTTGTTGGTATTAACTAGACTGCCAATGGTACTAAAAAGGGTAGCCAATACTTTCTCTAACACCTGCACATCCTGTACACTCAAGCGAGTGATAATATCGTTCAAAACAACGGTAGAATACAGACCTTGAAGGTACTCTAAAAGTTCCTGATCGTTATCAGTAAAAAGGGCATAGGGGAAGGAGCTTTTCAAGTAATCGTTGAAGAAGGCTTCATCAGTTTTATAACGGTCGTTTTGCTTATGCCAATTGACATACTCTTGAAAAGACAACGGCAGCATCGCTAGTTCTACATAGCGACCGCTCAATAAAGTGGCGATCTCTCCGCTTAAAAAATAGGCGTTTGAACCGGTTATGTAGAGATCGATATTATCTTCTAAAAATAGTGAATCCACCACACGCTCAAATTCCTGGACATGTTGAATTTCATCAAGAAAAATATAATACATTGATTTTTCTGCTGTCAGTTTTTTCAGATAACGGTATAGCTTTTGGGGATCTCTAAGTTCATCAAAGGCCATGTTTTCGAAGTTAACGGAAATAATATGGTTTTCTGGCACACCAGAATCAATCAGCTCCTGTTTAAAAAGGAGAAACAAGGTTGATTTTCCAGAACGACGTACACCGGAAACGACTTTGATAATGGGCTTATCTTTATGTCTTTGCAGAAAATTCAAGTAGCTTTCTCTTTTAACATACTTCGCGTTCATTTTATCCCCTCCATTCCTAAAACATACCACAAATCAAAATTTTTTGGAATAGATTCCAAAAACTTTTTTCGGTGATTCAAAAGAGAACCAAAACTAGAACAGCTGACACGTATCGTGCCGCAACGGATTTCGCCAGAACAATAAAAAATAAGCCATCGCATACCAAGATATACGATGACTTACCATATTTTCCAAACCTAAACCATCTGTGCCAACAACAAACCAGACACCAGGATAGACAGACACAAAACCCCGCAGCCTAGTAAAAAGAAAGCTTTCGGTTGTTCCACACTTGCTTCATCCGAGCCTCTTCTTAAAGAAAGAAACACCAGAGCCGCACCTAACACATTAAAACTGATCAACTGCTGAGCCAGGGCCATAAACAAATAGTGTTTTTGCTGCTTGCCCTTCAGCATTTTCAACCAATAGCTTTGCGTAAAGGCGATGCAGGCATTCAAAAAGATGAAGGCAAAGGGCGCTTGATTTAAGAGCTCCGTAAAGCTGATATGTAAGTTAAGGGTGGTCAGATAGACATAAACCAAAATCAAGATGGGACTAATCAACCAGTAGCCCTGCAAAATCGGGAAGGGATTGTAGCGTTTAATAGTCTGAATCATAATGAGCTCTCCTGTTCTTTTCCTAGCGAGACGATGTAGCGTCTGATAATCGTATCCAGCAATAAGTTCAACGTAATAAAGGAATGCAATTGGCGACTTTGGCCGTGAATCACCATCGGCGTTACGTGATAGTGCAGGCTGTAATTGGCCAATGAAGACATATAGTTTTGACTAAATTCAGTAATCGCGATGAAAGGAATTTGCCGCAGCTTCAAGATTTTAATGTCTTCCTTCATCTCATCGGTTTCCCCGCTTAGGGAGATAAAAATCACCAAATCCTGTTTCGTGAAAGCAGACATACTCACATCGAATTCCGTTTTAGCCGGCAAGACCATCGAACGGACCTTGCAGCCTAGTAAAGATTTGGAAAATTCGTTGGCGGCATTCTTCTGAGCATAACCAGTGCCGTAGCAGTAAACAATATTGGCGTTAGCCAGCAGCTGCATCAGCGGCTCAAAGTCCAGCTGGTCCAAATATTTCTGCGTATCCTCAATGTCTTTGCGTTGATTGGCTAAGACATCATACAAATTGTCATTTGGATTGTCTTTGGAGGATTTCAAAAAGTATTTTAATTCTGAATAGCCGGAAAAGCCTAGTTTTTTCGTTAAGCGAATCACGGAGGATTTTGACACATGAGCGGCTGTCGCCAGGGAGCTGATGGTCATGGCTTCAACAGTCGGCTGGTTATCCAGCATGTAAGCCAAAATTTCTTTTTCAGTTTCGCTAAAGCTTTCCTGCCGCGAATTAATCAAATCTCGTAGATTCATAAAAACAGCTCCTAATCCCTCTTGTTTCCTCTATTATAATGTAAGAAACCAACAGCGACTAGGAGCAAATCATTAATTCAACAATTGTTCGAAGCGTTCTCTCACTTGGGGAACGTCCATCCCAACGATAACCTGGAAGGCCGTGCCTTTTCGAACTACGCCATGAGCCCCGCCTGATTTGAAGGCTGTGTCGTCGGCTACTTTGGTTTCGTCTTTGACACTGATTCGCAAACGTGTGGCACAATTATTTACCTTGCTGATGTTTTCGGCGCCACCAAAGGCTTCTAAAAAGACTTGGGCACGTTCAGAATAAGGATCGCCAGCTGCTGAGTCGTTGCCGGCTTTCTTAGCTTCTTTGTAATCTTTTTTGCTGTACAATTTCACTTCAGTATCTTCTTGTTCACGACCTGGTGTGGCAAAGTCGAATTTCAAGATTAAATATCTGAAGGAGAAGAAGTAAATCGCCACAAAGGCTAAACCGATCGCAATTTGGATCAGGTAAGTTTGCCAGTGGTTTGGCCATAATGGCAACCAGTTTCTGGTCAGCATATCGATCAAGCCGCTGTTCATGTCACCGACAACCCCGAAGCTGAACATGGTAGCTGCCATGATACCTGTTAAGACGGCATGAAGCAGGAACAATGGTGGTGCGATAAATAGGAACGTAAATTCTAATGGTTCAGTTACCCCGATTAATGCTGCAGTTAATGCAACCGGAATTAAAATCGACAAGACTTGTTTTTTCTTACTTGGTTTAGCTGTTGCATAAAAGGCTGCGGAAATACCAAGAGAAGCAAAGATTTTTGAGTTTCCGTTTAATGAGAAGCCGCCTTGCGGGAACAACTCTTTTAAAGAAGAAGTACTTTGAGCAAATTCGTTTAAGTGTTCCATCCAGTATTTCGCGATCCCGCCTTCAACGACAGCTGGACCATAAAGGAATGGGGTATAAACGAAGTGATGCAGACCAGTTGGGATCAGTACCCGTTCTAAGAAAGCGTACAGACCAACTCCGAAGACCCCGGATGAAACCAAGAAGCCTTGCATTGAGCTGATGCCCATTTGAACTTTTGGCCAAATTAAGCAGACCAGCAAAGCCACCGGCAGCATAACCGCAAAGCCTAGGATGTAAACAAAGGTTGAACCTTGGAAAACCCCTAACCAATCCGGTAATTTTTTCTCAAAGTAGCGGTTGTGCAACCAAACTGCGATGGAAGCAAAGACGATAGCGCCCAACACACCAGTATCCAATGTTTTGATGCCGGCGATTAATTTCAAACCAGATTCGCCGCCAGGATCGGCTGCAAAATTGACCCCAAAGGTTTTTCCGTAAAATTGCAGGATGCTGCTGATAAAGTAATTAGCCGTTAAGTAGATAACAAATGATTCCATGGCTGCTCGGCCGCTGGCTTTTTTCGCCAGGCCTAAAGGCAATCCAATAATAAAGAGCAATTCCAATTGATTAAAGACGGTCCAAGCGCCATTTTCGATAATCGACCAAACGTTGTACCAAGCCGATCCTTCTGTTGCAATACTTCCTACCAATAGTGGGTTTTTAAATACGACTGACAAGGCTACTGCAATCCCGGCAAATGAGAATAAAAGCACCGGTGTATACATTGCGCCTCCAAAGCGTTGTATTTTCTCCATCATGTAGAGAACACCTTCTTTCGTTTTGATGACTTATTTATAGCATGCTTTGTAATCCGCTTACAATAGACTTGGGGCATTCTGGACTAAAGTCGGTGAAGTAGAAATTTAGTGTCAAGCGATGAAACAAAGTTCCGCATTTTCCTGTGACCTAGCTTTTCCTTTGGGGGCTCGTTATAATCTAAGTGGGAGGTGTGCATCCAAATGAAGAATAACCTGCAGCTGTTTTACAAAACCGGTGAAGAACGCGTGGCCCCTAACTGGCACCAGGAGCTGGAAATCATCTATATAGTAGAAGGAAAGTTAACCGCCGGCATCGAACAAGAGGTGCTTCAGCTGTTGGAAGAAGAGATGTACATCATCAACAGCGGCATCAGCCACTATTACTTAGCTTCACCAGACACCGAATACATTATTGTAAAGGTGGATCCGCGCTTATTCAATGAGTTTCTTTCTATAGAAGAAGCGGTTTTCCTGCAGCAGGCCATCGAGCAGGTGGAAAGCCACAGTAAAAACTGGTCCCAGCAGCGCCAGCAGGAGATGGGTCAACTCATTTTAGCATTATATGAAGGGGAAGAACTAGACCAGCCGCTAAAAAAATTGGATCAGCTCACCAGCTTAACCCAATTATTCTCCACCTTAGCTAAATTGCCGCAAAGTACCCGGCAAATGCAGAAGGTCAGTGTGCAAACCTTAAATAATCAAGAGATTTTAGAGCGTTTGGATCGGGTGTATCATTTTATTGACGAGAATTACTTGGAAAATATCCGGATTGAAGATGTGGCGGCGATTTTAAATGTCAGTCCCACCTACTTTTCCCGCTTTTTCAAAAAGAACGTGGGCATCCCGTTTCACCGCTTTTTAAATGAATACCGTATCAACAAAGCCAAGTACATTTTATCAAAAGAAACCATCCCCATGACCGAGGTGGCGGAGCGCTCTGGATTTTCCAGCGAGAAAACCTTCCATCGGGTGTTCAAGGAAATCGAAGGAATTCCTCCTTTACGCTACCAAAAGATAATTCTTGGGAAAAAGTAGGACAAAAAATGGGAAGAATAGTCAAGGATCGTCACGTATAGTGGAGTTATCACTAGGACGATCCTTTTTTTCGTACCTATAAAAATGTACTGGAGGAATTAGATATGTTTAACTTTTTCAAGAAATCAGCGAAATCAACCGACCTTAGCTTATACGCAATGACCGAAGGCTACTTAAAAGCCATTACAGCCGTAGACGATGAAGTCTTTTCTACTAAGATGATGGGAGACGGTTTCGCCATTGAACCGCAATCCGACGACATCTTTGCCCCAGGCGCAGGTGAGGTCACCAGCGTTTTCCCAACCAAGCATGCAATTACCTTCAAATTAACCAATGGGGCCGAAATTCTGCTGCACATGGGATTAGACACGGTGGAATTAGCCGGCGCTCCTTTTGACGTTTTAGTTAAAGAAGGCGACCAAGTAACCGCGGAAACCCCGGTTGCCAAAATGGACCGTAAAGCCATTGAAGCCGACGGAAAAGGAACCGACGTAATTATTGTTGTCACCAACACCGATCAGTTCCAATTGCCTGAAATTCAAGCGAAAGATGTCCAACAAGGCGAAGAAATCGGCGCAATCAAAGAAAAGTGAGGCTCCACCATGAAACTATTAACCTTAAATACCCATAGTTGGGTAGAAACCGATCAAATCGCCAAGCTGCATCAGTTGGCGGATGTGATTGTTAAAGAAGAATTCGATGTCATCGCCTTACAAGAGGTCAATCAATTTCACGGCAGCCAGCCAGTTGCCAACAGCCAAGTCACTTCTTTATCGGATTTACCAATTAAAGAAGACAACTTCGCCCATATGCTGCTTAAGATTTTGGCAAACAAAGGCCAGCAGTATTTCGGTATTTGGGGTGATTGTCATATCGGCTTTGATATTTATGAAGAAGGAACGGCGCTATTGTCCCGGCAGCCGTTTCAAGAAACGCAAAAAATCACCTTCCGTTCGGAGCTGGATTTTGAAGATGTTCGCCGCCGCACCGTTGTCGGCGCCAGTGTTGAAATCGAAGGTGAGCTGCAATGGTTCTATTCGGCTCACTTTTCTTGGTGGGAATTTGAAGGAGAAGCGCTATTTAATGAAGAATGGCAGACCTTCGAGCAAGCCATCCAACCCAGCTTAAAGCATCCCACCTATTTACTAGGTGACTTTAACAACGATGCCCAGAAGCTGGCAGAAGGCTATCAATTGATCCAAGCCAAGCAGCAGTGGCAGGACAGCTTCCATGCCGCTCAAGAAAAAACCGGCGAACATACCGTAACGAAAAAAATTGCCGGCTGGGACGAAAACAAACAAAAATTGCGGATTGATTATGTATTCACTTCAAGAGAACTGCCGGTGGATTCTTATCAAACCATCTTTGACGGTGACAATTACCCGATGATTTCCGATCATTGCGGAATTGTTGTCGAGATTAACCAAGAAGAGAAAGGAAGTTGCGCCTATGCTAGTTAAAGACTGTATTCAAGGCCTGCAGCATATCGGCATCCCCACTCAAAAAATGGAGGCGTCGATTGCTTTTTACGAAAATTTGGGCTTTCAATTAATGAACGAAGAGGAACAAGTCAATGGCGGAGCCGTGGCCTTCTTAGAATTAAAAGGCTTAGTGATTGAGTTATGGGAGCTGGAAGAAGATCGCCAGATTGGGGCGATTGATCATATCGCTTTAGATGTCATCAAGATCGACGAGCTGTATCAGGCAGTCAAGGAATTGCCATATCCAATCGTCTCGAATGGCATTGAATCGCTGCATTACTGGAAAAAAGGCATCCGCTTTTTCATCGTGGAAGGCCCGAACCAAGAAAAAATCGAATTTTGTCAGATTAATCTGTAGTAAATAGGAGGAACCGCAATGGAGAAGACATGGTGGAAAGAAGCAGTCGTGTATCAAATTTACCCCCGCAGCTTTCAAGACAGCAACGGCGATGGTGTCGGTGATATCCCAGGAATTATTCAACGCCTGCCCCATTTAAAGGAATTAGGCGTCGACGTGATTTGGCTGAGCCCGGTTTATCAATCACCCAATGATGACAACGGCTACGATATCAGCGATTACCAAGCCATCCAGCCAGAATACGGTACGATGACGGACGCGGAAGAACTATTCGCCAAGGCTCATGAATTAGGCTTAAAGGTGATGATGGACTTGGTTGTCAACCATACCTCTGATGAGCACCGCTGGTTTGAAGAAAGCCGCAAATCAAAGGACAACCCGTACCGGGATTACTACATTTGGAAAGATCCAGTAGACGGCAAAGAACCCAACAACTGGGCTTCGGATTTTGGCGGACCGGCTTGGGAATACGACGAAACCACCGGTCAGTATTACTTGCACATTTTCTCGAAAAAACAACCAGATTTGAACTGGGACAATCCGAAGGTACGTCAGGAAATTTATGACATGATGAACTTTTGGCTGGCCAAAGGGGTGGATGGCTTCCGAATGGACGTTATCAACCTGATTTCCAAAGATCCGGCCTTTCCGGATGATCCCGATGTTGACTATGAAAACCACAGCTCATCGATGGAAATGGTGGCTAATGGTCCCAACGTTCACCAATACTTGAAAGAAATGCACGATCAAGTCTTGTCGCAGGCGGATATTATTACAGTAGGTGAAACACCAGGCGTTTCTACGGATGACGCGATTTTGTATACTGGCTTTGATGCCGAGGAATTACAGATGGTTTTCCAATTTGAACATGCGGTGATTGACGACAGCAAAGAAGGCTTAGGCAAATGGAGCAACGAACGCTTTGACCTAGTGGAGCTGAAACGGATTTTGTCGAAATGGCAAGTGGAGCTGCATAACAAAGCCTGGAACAGCCTGTATTGGAATAACCACGATCGTCCGCGGGTGGTTTCCCGCTTCGGCAACGATTCACCGGAATATCGCGAGCTTTCAGCCAAAATGCTGGCAACCACCATGCATTTCATGCAAGGCACGCCGTATATTTTCCAAGGGGAAGAAATTGCCATGACCAATGTGGCTTTTGAAAATATCGAGGATTATCGCGACATTGATACCTTGAATGCTTATCGGGATTTAGTTGAGGAGCAAAAACGTCTGACACCGGAAACCATGATGGAGTTTGTTCACCACTCTTCCCGGGACAATGCCCGCACGCCAATGCAATGGGAAGCAGCCGAGCAAGCCGGCTTTACTACTGGTGAACCTTGGTTAGGGCTGAATCCGAATTATTCCGAAATAAATGTAGCTGCGGCCAAAGACAATCCCGCGTCTATTTTCTATTACTATCAACAGATTAATCAACTGCGTAAGAATCATCCGATTATCGTTTACGGGGATTATGAATTATTGAATGCCGAAGATAGCGAAGTCTTTGCTTATGTTCGACACTATGAGGATGAAGAATTGGTCATCATCAACAACTTTACCGATCAAACCATCAAGCGGGAATATGATGTACCTGCCGATGCAAAAGTGTTGATCTCCAACTATTCCGATGATTTAGGTACGACCTTGCGCCCTTATGAAAGCAAAGTCTATCACATCAAGAAAGAAGGGTAGAGGATGTACGGAGCAATTGAAGCCGGCGGCACCAAGTTTGTCTGCGCCATTGGCACTAGTGAATTAGAAATTTTGGAACGGGAAAGCTTCCCGACTACCACCCCAGCTGAAACCATGGCTTTGGTGGTGGAATTTTTCAAGAAGCATCAAGCACAGTTAGAGAGTATCGGCGTCGGATCGTTTGGCCCTATCGATATTCATCGGGATTCAAAAACCTATGGCTACATTACGTCCACACCTAAGCTGGCTTGGCAGAACTTTGATTTTATCGGTTCCTTGAAGCAGCATTTTGAACTGCCGATTGCCTGGACCACCGATGTAAACGCCGCTTGCTTTGGCGAATACGTGGCGGGAAACGGCAAAGGCTTGTCTAGTGTGGTTTACTACACCATTGGTACCGGAATTGGCGGCGGTGCGTTGCAGGAAGGCAAGTTTGTAGAAGGCTTTAGCCATCCTGAAATGGGCCACATGCTGGTGCGCAACCATCCTGCTGACGACTTTACCGGCAGCTGCCCATTCCACGGGAACTGCTTAGAAGGCATGGCAGCCGGCCCTGCGATCGAACAGCGTTTGGGACGAAAAGGCCAAACCTTAGCAGAAGACGATCCATTTTGGGAGATTGAGGCGGAATACATTGCCCAATGTGCCTACAATACTACCTTGATGCTCTCGCCAGATGTGATTATTTTTGGCGGTGGTGTAATGAAGCAACAGCATTTAATGATGAAGGTTCACCAAGCCTTTGAACGCCTGATGAAAAATTACGTCAAAACTCCACAGCTATCGGAGTATATCGTTACGCCAGCTTTAGAAGACAATGCCGGCACAATCGGTTGCCTGGCTTTAGCACGAGAAGCCAAGCTGCATTCGTAAAAAAATAGCACGAAGATTTTCCTAGGGAAGATCTTTGTGCTATTTTTTCAACTTTAAAGAAAGCATAAGTTATTCACAATTAGAAAGCTGATTAAACCAATTATACTGGTGTCCGGCTTCACAAACTAGCTTTGTCGGCAATAAGCAAAAATTTTGAGAAACTTGAGGAGCAGTTTATCAAAATTTTAGTCTTATTGCTCCAAAGCTGAGCGAGTTTGCGAAGCCTTTCTTATTAGTTTTGCCCAACTCGTGATTCCGTAAGAATCGGATTTTCCGAACCTTCGATTATCAAATCCAGATAGTTTTTCACTTCGCTGGAAATTGCCGTGCTGGCGTCAGCGTAGAGAATACTAGGGGTGTTGTCGATCACATAATGATTCACGCCATCCACCTGATAAATCGGCTCTTGGTAAGTAGCTAATTTGGAGGATTCGATCGCCCCATTCAGGGAACAGCCAATATCAATAATAAAGGTGCCGTGACGCATTTTTTTCAAATCTGATCGATAAACTAGATGGTCCTTTCGGGTGATATCCCACAAGGTGGTGTTAACGATCACGTCAAAATCATACAGCTCACTTCTGAATAAATCCTCTTGCTTGCGGTTGAACACCGAAATCTCATTGGTGTATTTGTTCAAGATTGCTAGTGCTCCTTGGGCAACGTTCCCGCGGCCGATCACAGCGATTTTCAGGTTGGCAGGCAATCTTCCTTGAGACATAAAAGCATGAAGAATTGCCGACGCCCCAGCTAAATAATTGTTTTTCCAAAAAACATTGCGGGATTGATTAAACATGTTTGCCCATTCGTAGGCGATAATTTCATTTTCGCGAATATAATCCATCCGTTTCGGATTTGATTCCGCATGAATCCAGCCGAAGATACATTGTTTAGGTTTGATTTGATAAAAAAAGTCCTCGTCACCAATTTTTGGTGCACAAATAATTTCTTGTTGCAGGGTTTCGTCTCGGCTGACGATGCGGCATCCTAGTTTTTCATAGGAAGAATCAGAAATGTTTAATGCCTCTCCGTATCCGCTTTCAAAGTAGAGCTGAGATTTATTTGACAATTGTTCGACATCTTTTGGAGTTAAAGCAATACGCTTCTCACCAGCCTTGCTGCTGATGGGAAATCCAACGGTTTTTAAAGTCATATAAATCATCCTTTCTCTTTTAAGCCTAACACGTATTTTCCATTAATGATAGGAAGGTGCTCTAAACCCCTGCTGTTAAAGGATTCGCGGATCGTTTCAAATGACAGCTATACAAAAAGTCACCAGAGAAGCACGCTTCTCTGATGACTCCCTTGTTATCCAATCCCTGTCACAAAATAGAACAATTTATCCGCGTAAGTAGGGTCTTTCAAATCAGTTTTGATGGTCTTTTGCAGCAGCTCCACGTTATCAGTGACAATCCCATCGACACCGTAAAACATCATGCGAGTCATAGTGTCTTCATCGTTAACCGTCCAAACGAAAACATCCTTGCCATCGTCGTGGGCCGCATCGATGAAGTTGCGATTCAGGGTAGTGTACTCAATCGTAAAGAAATCGACCTTGCTGATGGGGGGACCTACGATATTAAAGGGGATAATGTAGCCAACATAAAATTCTGGCACCAGCTCTTTCAGCTTAGTGGCCACGCCAAAATCCAAGGTTTGCAAAATAGATTGATGAGCCAAAATCGCATCTTTGTATTTTGCTACAAAACGCTCCACCATATCAGGACTATCCTGCGGGGTGGCTTTGATTTCGATCAACAGCGGCTGATCCACCGCTTCGGCCTCTGCCAGATAATCATCGAAAGATACCAGCGGAGCACTTTTCCCGTTTTCAGTGACCTGCAACTCCTCCAGCTCAGCTAAGTTCAGCTGATTCGGACGCTTGTTCACGCCAGTCAAGGCCTTTAAATTAAAATCGTGCATCACTACAAACTGCTGATCCTTGGTTTCCTGCACATCCATCTCCACATAAGATGGATGCAAACGAGCCGTTTTCTGCAATGCGTCCAAACTATTTTGAACGCCATTGCCGTTAGACACCCCGCGATGGGAAATCGTTAAGGGCTCTTTTAAGGAATAGTTGCTGAGGTAGTTGGTGTTGTAAGTTCCTACACCGATGCCGAACAATATAGCCACCACAACAAACAAAGAAACTTTACCAAAGGACCAGGCTTCTTTTTCTCCAGCGGCACTCTTCGTAAACCACTCCGGCAATCCGGTAAGCAGTCCGCTGTCATCCATCGAAGCAATTGTGATATAAAAAATCCCCACCGTCGACAACACAATATTTGCCAAGAAAACAAACTGCATAATTGTCATGGCAACTACGGCTCCGGACAGGGCATATTCTGGCAGATTGTTTTCCACTAGGCTCAAGATCAGTAAAACCACTCCGTAGCTGACGGATGCCAGCAGCATCACGGCAGCGCTGATCAATAAAAATTGCCCCAGTAAGCGTAGAAAATTCCAGCCCTTAGTTGCCTGCCAGCTTTCCTTGACGGCTTGTCCAAAACGCCGATCACGCAAAATCATCTGGGGTAAGGCAAAAATTAGGCGAATAGAAAAATAAACCAAAACCAAGTAAGCTGCCACCACCGAAGCAATTACTGCTACTCGATTGGCGAAAATATAATCTAAGATAAAAGCCGGGATTTTGACCTTAGCCAATAAATCCGAGTTGAAGTTCAACCCGCCAAAGGGCAGCACCAGCAAAAAGTACACCAGGAAAAACAAAATTGAGGAAGGCCGAATCTTTTTCAGCTGAATCAAGGTTCCCCTCAACAGCTGCCTCAATGAGATCGGCTCTTTCTTTTTAATAAAAAAGACACTGATCAATAAAAAGGTGAATTCAAAAAAGACGCCAATCAAAATCGCCAGCAAAACGGCAATCAGTGCCAGCAGCACTCCCGGATGCTCCCGCAGAATAATACCGATTGAGTCATAGGAAAGATAATCAATCTGTCCGCGCCGCAAAATAAATTTAATTAAGCTGGTTAAGAAGGGCAAAAGGATAAACAGCATAAAGCCGTGAAGCAGCAACACGTCCCGAAAATAAGACATGGTACTGCGCAAAAAGCGGAACAAGTGCAGAAAACTATTTTTTACATAAACCATTCAAACATCTCCAATTGTGGGAAATCCATTCTTTATTTTACTAAAAGAAACAGGATAAGTCTTCTTATAGCATCAATAAATCCCATCTTTTTGACTTCTTCAAAAAATTTTCAGTAAAATAGTTGACAATTGTTCGGTACCGAACTATAATCGAGTTATCAATTAGTTCGGTACCGAATTAAAAAGGGAAGAGGAAATTGTATGAGTCAATTTACAGATGAATTAATGAAGCAATTACGTTTTATCGGTGTTGCCAGCAATGCCTTTATGAGCCAAAAGAAAAAACACTTAACTGGTCAAATGCGGGTGTTAGCTATTTTAGAAAAAGAAGACGGTCTGATTCAAAGTCAATTAGCCGAGATTTTGGATTTACGTCCTAGTTCCTTAGCGGAGCTGTTAAAGAAAATGGAAAAAAGCGGCGATGTGATTCGCAAAGAAGAAGAGCAGGATCGTCGCTTGAAGCGGGTCTTTTTGACAGAGCAAGGCAAAGAAAAAATTGCCGGCTTCTCCGACAACGGCAAAGATCAAAGCGAAGATTTTTTTGCTGGTTTAAGCGAAGAAGAAAAGCAGCAGTTCGGTGAATCCTTGCAAAAAATCGCCGATGGCTGGAACGAAGAATTTCAACAACAGGCAGAGCGTTTTATTGACCCGATGGATCGTCTGCGTCAAATGCAAGATTTCCGGGAGCAATTTGAAGGCTTTGAAGGTGAGTGGCACAAGATGACCCATGACGAACGCAGAAAAATGCGGGATAAAATGCGCAAAGAAATGCATCACAATCCCTTCTTTGGCGGTCCTCACCACGGGCCAAGAGGCGGTCATAGAGGATTTCCCCAGGACTTCTTTGGCGGTGAATTTGATCGGGGACCAAAACCCACAGATCCCCGCGATTCTTCTGAAGATCAGGGAGAATGGGAAGATTTTTAACGTGTAAAGGAAGCAAAATCTTTACAAGTAGTTACACCGATATTTATAATTTCTGGCTTCCAAACTCGCTTAGCCTCATTACACCAAGGCTGAACGAGTTTGCGAAGCCTTTATAGTTAGAAGGTAGGATTTACTATGGAACACAGAGGAAATTTTAACGAAACAACTACGGGAAAAGCTCCGTTTAAATTAAAAGATTTTATCCAATTAATTAACAGCGTCAATCCTAAGAAAGCTTTGTTCTTTGTGGGGATTGCCTTAAGTTTGGTGACTAGCGGTGCCAGTTTGATCGTGCCGCAGCTGACGAAAGGCTTGATTGATACTAGTGAGCTGGCCCGCATTGACAGCCGGATGCTGATTGTGTTGATTTTGGCCTTCGTGGCACAACTGGGTTTTGGTACTATCGGCGGCTTTCTTTTGCGCTATGTGGGAGAGAGTGCTGTCAAAACTTTACGGGAAAAATTGTGGGGACATCTATTGCAGTTACCAGTCGGATATTTTGATGACCATAAATCTGGCGAAAGCAGTTCACGGCTGGTCAATGACACCTCTGTGATTAAAGAGCTGGTGACTTCTCAGTTTCCTAACTTTATCACCGGTGCCATTCAGCTGGTGGGTTCCATGATTATTTTGTTTGTCATGGATTGGAAAATGGCGGCTTTGATGTTTCTAGCCGTGCCGGTGGTGGCCTTGATTATGCTGCCAATCGGACGAATTATGATGAAAATCGGCAAGCAGCTGCAAACCGCTACCGCTGATTTTAACGCTGAAGCTAGTGAAAAGCTGTCAGAAATTCGTTTGATTAAATCTAGTAATGGGGAAGAATATGAAAAGCAAAGCGGCAGCCGTTTTGTGGATCGGATTTTCCGTCTAGGGGTCAAAGATGCGAAGGTTGAAGCGGTACTGCAGCCAATTATGATGACTGCGATGCTGGGCTTGTTCGTCGGCATTCTCGGCTACGGTGCGATTCGCGTACAAGCAGGAACTTTAAGCAGCGGCGAATTAGTGGCTTTCCTGCTTTACTTGTTTAACATCATTATGCCCGCCGCAACTTTTGCGACATTTTTCTCTCAGGTGCAAAAAGCCATGGGGGCAACCGAACGAATTGAACAAATTTTGGAGACACCCGTCGAACCAATGGGCAACGGCAAAGAAACGTCGGTTGCTGGAAAAACCATTACTGCTGAAAACTTGTCCTTTGGCTACACAGATGATCGTCCAGTATTAAGCAATGTCTCTTTTGAAGCTAAGCCCAATACCGTGATCGCCTTCGCCGGGCCAAGTGGTGGCGGGAAGTCCACGATCTTCGCCTTGTTGGAACGCTTTTATCAACCCACCAGTGGAAAAGTCTTGATCGATCAAGAAGATATTCAAGAAATCGACTTGACTCACTGGCGCTCGCAAATTGGCTACGTCTCTCAAGACAGCGCCGTCTTTGCCGGCAGTATTCGGGATAACCTGCAATACGGACTGGACCGAACTTTGACTGATGAAGAATTGTGGCATGGTTTATCATTGGCTTATGCTGAACAATTTGTCCAAGAATTTCCCGAACAACTGGAAACTGAACTGGGCGAACGCGGTGTTAAACTATCTGGCGGACAAAAACAACGCATCGCGATTGCCCGAGCATTCCTACGCGATCCTAATATCTTAATGCTGGATGAAGCTACCGCCAGCCTAGATTCTCAATCGGAAGAAAAAGTTCAACGGGCCTTAGAACAATTGATGGTCGGACGCACGACGCTGGTCATCGCTCACCGCCTATCTACGATTGTTGATGCCGATCACATTTACTTTATTGAAAAAGGTGAAGTTACCGGACACGGAACTCACAGTGAACTGATGCAGACCCATCCGTTGTATGCGGAATATGTAAAAGAACAGGTAGTGAATTAGAAAGCACTGACACAGCGATCCCATTTGGACCGGGGTGTCAGTGCTTTTTAGAATGCTTTATTCATAATTTTTTTGGCACAAGTTTCACACAAGATCGGAGCGTTTTGCAGCTCCAGCTCTTTTCGGGCTTTTAATTGGCCAGCCGAATTTTTCGGTGGAAAGCGCCATTTTGTCCAAACCGTTTCGTCCGTTTCGATTTGCTTCTGGCAATGATTGCAGTGGAAAGTTTTAGTTGCTGGATCAAACATGGTGAGAACTCCTAGTCTTTCATCTGCTTCTTCGCCTTTTCGGCATCCTGAATCCCATGCTTTACTGCCAATCGAATAATGCCATAAAGAATCAGTGCGCCCAGTGCAAAATATACAAGCCCAAATAAAGTACTCAGCAGCATAGTAACACCCCTGCTTTAATTATATCGGAAATTGTTTTCCGATTTTTTAGTAGGAGAGCACAAAATCTCCCCAAAGAAAAAAGACCCTGCTGGAGAGTCTATTTGAACTTAACGCTTTGTTCACTTAACTGCTTCATTAATTCTTCTACATAAGCAGCTTGAAAATCTTTCCGGAAAGAATCCAAAAATTCATTTAACATTTTATCGAAAACGATTTCTGAGGAATCCAACAATTCTTTAGGTGAAGCATATTCGGCAACAATTGACGCGCTGTCGAAAGAATCGGCCACATTTTCCGAAACCTTCTTCATTAATGAAACAATATCAACTTGTGTTCGTAGCATAAAAACCACCTCTTAGCCTGAGTGTAACACATATGGGTGAGAATTTAAGGAAAGTCTGGGATATTGGAGGAAACGAATGGAAAGTTACCAATGTCTATGGACTAGGCCAGTTAGCATTGACGCTCATGCATCGTTTATTGTGGACTTAGTACAAACGATCGCCTACAATACTCATGAACGGATGGTTATGATCGTTAGAAACCATGGGGCTATTGGCCAAAATTTATAGCAGTAGAAAATGGAGGCTTTAAAGCTGTCTTTTTTCTGCAAGATCGAAAGGTGAGTATGTTGAAGAACGCTTTTTTAGGGATCGATGTGGGAACCACCGCCATCAAGATTGGCGTAATTGAAGAAAATCAGTTGGTTTATGAAACGTCCGTCAAATTGACGACTTATGTGGATGGACCAGTGAAGTTTCAGCAGTCTGCGGAATTGGAGGCAGCCTTTGTTCAAGGGGTGAAAAGCATCCCCAGCGAAATTCGCGCCGCCGTCAGCAATGTCAGCTTCAGCACTGCAATGCATAGCGTAATGCCGGTAGTGGATGGTGTGGCCGGAAAGATTTTTATCTGGTCGGACGAACAAGCCAGCGAAGTCATCGAAGAGTTCCGGAAAACCGACCTAGCCAAACACTTCTACCAGAGAACCGGCACGCCGATTCATGCCATGTCGCCTTTTGCCAAGATTCTTTACTTCGGCCAGCAAAAAAGCTATCCCAAAAATGTGAAGTGGTGGGGAATCAAGGAGCTGCTAATGGAATACTTTACCGGAAAAGCCCGGATCGATTATTCAGTGGCTTCAGCTACCGGATTGTTCAATCTGGAAACCTTAACTTGGGACCCAGAAATTTTAAACTATCTGGAAGTAGCGCCGAAGCAATTAGCCGAGCTGACAGATACTACCGCGGAATTTCCCATCGACTCAGGTGCCGCAACTTCATTAGGCCTAGCGCCGGATGTTATCGTGATTGCTGGAGCCAGCGATGGTTGTTTAACCGCTTATGCTAGTTATTATCGCACCGGAAATACCAGCAGCTTGACCATCGGCACAAGTGCCGCCGTCCGAAATATTACCCAGCAAACCCATTTTGATGGGGAAAAGCAGAATTTTTGTTACTACCTGGATCAGGAGCATTATGTGATTGGCGCGCCCTCGAATAATGGTGGCTGCGTGTTGGCTTGGGCCTCTCAAGCAATCGGTGAACCGGAGACCTTTTATCAAAAGCTGCCGAATAATTTAGCTGCCTCACCGATTGGTGCCAAAGGTCTGCGCTTCTTTCCTTATATCAACGGTGAACGGGCCCCTTTCTGGTCAGCCAACAAAAAAGCTGAGTTTAAGCATGTAACAGTGGAGCATACGAAAATCGATATGATTCGTGGTGTGGTCGAAGGCATGTTAATGAATATTCGTATTTTATGTGAGATGGTGGGGGCGCGAGATGGCTTATCTGTCAGCGGCGGCTTTTTCCAAACGGAAGCTTTAACCCAAATGGCCGCCGATCTATTGGGCCTGCCTTGCATGTATGCCGAAGAAAACGAACCGCTTTTTGGGATTTACTATTTGATTCACCAGCCAGAAAGAATTGTTGAGGCTGGCAAGACATTTGTGCCAAATGAAGCAGTTAGTCAACAATATCAAGAGCTGGCTCAGCATTATTTTGATGAATAAAAAAATCGACGAGATGTACGGTCTCGTCGATTTTTTCAGTTTAATAAACTAATTCGGCTTTATCATTCATAATCTCATTCACGCGATTAATAAAATATTCCCGCGACATATCCTGGCCGCCATAGACGTGGAGCATGTGCTGATTTGCCAGTTCATCGGTGTAGTCTTTTAAAGCATAGACGGAATAGGTCTGATAATTATCGCCAATATAAGTAATCGTTGGCCAAAAAGCAACATCAGTGAAGGAAACCTTATCCTCCGCCTTATCGTAATTGATTTTCCAGCGAGCCATGCCCCCCAGCATTTGATCTGGTTCAGCTTGCGAAGAAATAAAGTTGCCCAATGAATAAATCACCAAGGTTTCATTTCCGCCGCTGCCAGTCACATAATCCACTGGCTGAATCACGTGAGGGTGTCCACCAACAATCACATCCACCCCAGCATCGCTAAGCAGTTGAGCCAAACGTTCCTGTTCTGCATCCTGCACAAACTGATATTCCTGCCCCCAATGCATACTGACCACCTGCACATCACTGATCTTATTCAGCTCTTCCATGTCCTGACGAATCACATCATCATCCATCAAATTCACCAGATATTCTTTTCCGGCAGGCAATACATAGCCGTTCAATCCGTAAGTATAGGTAGTGAAGCCAACTTTAACACCGTTGATTTCTCTAACCTTCAGCTTCTCATCCTGAGGGGCTTTTCGGGAGCCAGTCACCATCGTATCGGGATAGTTTTGCTCCAGATAGGTCAGCTGATTGACAATCCCCGGCTCCCCGCGATCCATCGTGTGGTTGCTGGCGGCTGCCAACCAATTAAACCCAGCATTATTGACAGCATCTAAAACTTCCGTGGGACCATTAAAGGTCGGGTAACCGGATAAACCTAACTCTGCACCTCCGCAAATTGTTTCCAAATTAATGTAGGAAACATCGGCATCCTCGGTTAGATAGCGAGTGGGCTCATACATCGAGTTAAAGTTATAGCTGCCGTCGGGCGTTTGATTGTTCATATAAATGAAGTCATGAATCAAATTATCACCCACCGCTGAGAAGGTGATTTCCACCGGCTTGCTGCCTTTGCTGCCGGCTCGGCTGTCAATTTGCAGATCTCTTTTTTCAACTTCCCCTTTACTACACCCTGCTAACACCATTACTAAGGCAATCCCTGCCAACAACTTTTTCATTTAACCCAAACTCCTTGTTTTCAATTTTGATTTTGACTCAAATCATCGATTAAATTAAGGTGATTCTTCAACAAACTCCTGCACGATATATTCCAATAACAGCATTAACTTCCCAAAAAAGCTGTTGTACTTTATATTTTGGCTATCTAATGGCCGTTCATCCTCCACCTCGAAGCTGATAGTCGCCAATTGCTTTGCTCGCGAATCCAAATTACCGGTGAAAAGAATATTCGGAATCCCTCTTTCCTGACAAAAGGTCATTTTTTCGATGACTTTTTGGGTTTCCCCGGATTTTGAAATACTGATCAGCATGCTGATGTTCTCGGTATTGTTGCTGATGATACCGGAAGAATCACCGGCATTGACAAACAGCGTCTTAATCCCATTCACCAAAAGCTTCTTATGTAAATAATCTGCCACAATACTGGAGAAGCCGGTCGCATAGATGGTTATAAATTTGTCCTTATTATTCGCGTAAAACTCCTTCATCCCAACAATGGAGGGTTCGATCTTTTTCGTGTCGATATTAAAATCAATCGTCGCCGAAACCCCTTGGCTGTTGGCGCGAAATTGATTCTTCAAAAAGTAAAACAATTCCAGATACCCGGAAAATTCTAGTTTTTGAGCAAGCCGAACAATCGCAGCCGGTGAGGTAAATAAGCGTTGGGCCAGTTCTCGCAAGGAAACCCCTTCCAATTGATCCACGTGGCTAATCAAGTATTCAAGAATCTCCTGCTCATTGGCTGAGAGTTTTTTACCCTTCATAATGATATCCAGATCCATCTCGCAACTCCTTCTTATTACAAAAATAAGTATAGCATAACAAGGGATGTTGACTACTAAAAAATGTACAAGACGACGTCAACCAAAAGCTTTAATTTTTCGTTAAGAATCGCCGAGACTAGGGCTCTCTATCGGTTAAACTAGAAGAGAAGGCTGAGGAGGGATAAATTGATTTCCACAGAACCAAATAAAAAATATGTCCGCTTAGAACAGCGGGTACTGTCACGAACCTTGTCGGAAATTGTTTTTGCTCATGAAAATTACGCCCATCGTATCGGAACAGAAAAGTCTTGTTCCTTTTGTAAAAAATACCGCCAATTGCGAAAGCAGCTGCTTCGCAATACTGAGCTGTTAAAGGAAATGAGAGAGGAAGAAGCAAATGAATAGTCATCGACCGCCTACCTTCTTATGTGAGGTCCAAACCAACCAGTACAACCAGCAGTTTTCCATTGGTGATCAGGTAGCATTTTCGATCCAAGACAATGCGCTGCAGCTCGCCGGAACTGTTCTTAAAAAATACACCAACAGCTGTTTAATCGACATTTCTCAAACGACTGCCCTAAATAAACGAGAGCAGGAAATCTATAATGGCCGGGTAGTTGTTAATTACAAGAAGATCAACGGGGTGAAAATCCATGAACAGTGAAACCTTTGAAGAGCTGGAGCTGTATGTTCAAACCCTAGCCTTCCAAGTCGAAGGACTGCGCAAGCAATGCACAGATACCAAGGTCCAACAATCCCTGCAGCAGCTGGAAAAAGATTATCACCGCTGCAAAGAAATGTACGACCAGGAAGTCTCCAAAATGAAAAAGCACGAACCGAAGAAAGTCTTAGAAGAATGGTAAAAAATGGTCCCACGCAGGAATTTTCCTGTGCGGGACCATCATTTTTTAGCATTTAAAAAAGTATAAAAAATCGAGGGTCAAGAAGACTAGTATTATGGCCTTCTTGACTCTTTGTATTTCCGACTTAACCAAACCACTAATATAACCAGAAAAATCCCAAGCAATGAGAAAAAGAAAGTTTGATTAGTGTCCCCAGTCTTCGGATAAGCCTGTTGTTGCTGAACCGTATACCTCGGAACCAACTGCCCCGCCGTAGTTTCTTCAGCGGGCGCAGCTGGTTCGGCCGGCGTATTTTGCGTGGCATCGTCAGCCGGAATTCCTAAGCGGCCATAGATTTGAATTTCATTATCCATCCTGTAACCTCACACTTCGTTAAGAAGTTTTAGTGCCATTGCACGGCATCGAATTTCAGCTTTAAGGTGTAGTTCAATTGCAGCTGCGATTCAGCAGTTGCGCTACCGGTATAAGTGAAGGTTGCTTTGTTGTTCTCTGGTGTAGCGGCAGTGTCGCCTGCGGCCAATTGATTTTTGCTGTTGGCTAGTGTGATCAATGGTGAATTGATCGAACTTGCCAAGGCACCATCAGTAACCAATTGGGTAGAAGCAGTAGTTGCAGCGTTGCCTTGAGTACCGGTTACTGCCAAGTTCAAGTTGAAATCTTTTGGCAGTGTTGGGTTTGAGCTGCCAGCGGTGAAGCCGTTAGCTGTAACAGTCACTGGGCGGCCTGAGTTGTTGACGATGTTATAAGTTGGTGCTTTGATCTCTTTGGACTTTGCTGTGTTATAGAAAATGGTGCTA
>LIDZ01000172.1_pt1 | contig 30885 bp, 48 predicted proteins | sample 644651 | NCBI WGS metagenome assembly LIDZ01 (sample SAMN03856242, study PRJNA289617) | food metagenome | isolation source: wine grapes on drying loft during traditional withering process | host: Vitis vinifera cv. Corvina | place: Italy: Gargagnago di S. Ambrogio di Valpolicella | collected 2014-01 | reverse complement strand
CGTTTAAGGGGCGTGTGTTTTTAACGTACGGGTTCAAGTCCCGTTACCTGCACCAAATTGGGGTGTTTAGCCACACCTACACCATCTTATATATTATATTTACACACACGATTATTTATTAGAAATGGTCGAAACGTGTGTATTTTTTTATGCAAAAAAGGTGGTAATAATATGAGAAAAAAAATAGAAATCAACACAGATGGCATTAGACTTGATAGAGGTTATGACGAATTTATCTTTAATTGTAGGACTAGGAATTTAAGACCTGCAACGATACAATTTTACGACAATAGTATAAGAACTGTTTATAAGTTTATAGAGCCTAAAATGCCTATAAAGGACATTACAAAGGATACTGTTGATAGGTTTATTGTTCGTTGTCAGAATGAGTTGGATATTAAGGATATAACTATTAATACTTATCTTAGAGCTCTAAAGGCTATTCTTTATTATTTTATGAAATTAGGATATACGGAGAAATTTCATATACCTTTAGTAAAGTATGATAAGCCAGTAATAGAAGTATATTCAGAAGAAGAAGTTAGGCTGCTATTAAAGAAACCTAATAAAAACAAATGTACCTTTGTTGAATTTAGAGACTGGACTATATGCAATATTCTTTATGCTACTGGAATGCGTTGTTCTAATTTGCGTAATCTAAAAATTGGTGAAGTAGACTTATTTAATAATCTGTTGAATTTAAAAACTACTAAAAATAGAAAACCACTTTCAATTCCAATAACTAAATCATTGCAACCAACTCTAAAGGAATATTTATCAATTAGAAATGGGAAAGACACTGATTATTTGTTCTGTACTGCTTATGGTGACCAAATTAACAGAGATAGTATAAATAGTAGTATGAGACGTTACAACAACTATAGAGGAGTTAATAAGACAGGTATACATCGCTGGAGGCATACCTTTGCTAAACAGTGGATACTTAATCATGGGGATATAATAAAGCTCCAAAAAATATTAAATCATTCAGATCTAGATATGGTGAGAAATTATGTTCACATGTTTACTAAAGACCTACAGGATGGCTTTGAGGACTTCAATCCTTTAGAGTTTATTAATAAAAAGTCAATCAAAATGAAAGATAAAAAATAAATAACAAAAGAAGTAATCCACATAGTAAAATATGCAAGATTACTTCTTTATTATTTTATAAGCATTTGCGTGTTCAATTACTTTAATTAAAAATTCTTTAGTATCGGTATCTAGTAGATTAAGATTATGCTTTTCTTCAGTTCTTTCCAATAGATAATCCAAACTAATATTGAATCTATCTGCCATCTTAACAAGAACACTTAAACTAGGTTCTACACCATCATTTTCATATCCGTTTACGCTTGATCTAGATACATTTACATACTCTGCTAACTGGTCTTGAGTAATACATTGGTCTTTTCTAAGTAATTTAATTCTTTCACCTAACAATATTATATGCTCCTTATGTTCTTTTAATTTAATTATACAGGAGCATATAAAAGCAAAATGCCGGTTACATCATCTATTTACAATATAAAAAGATGATATAGTCAGCATTTTAGTTATTATTTTATAAATTGATTGTTTTAAAATACTTGCAATCAATATCTGCAAAAAAAACGAAAATTTTTATTGGGCAGGTATCCAATTCTTTAGCTAAAAGTTTTATTGTACTATAAGATGCTCGATATCCTTTTACTTTCCTTTCCATTCTGCTAACATGGCTTTCACTTAAATGTATTCTTTTCGCTAATTGCGACTGTGTTAGCCCTTTTTTTTCTCTTAAATGTTTTATCATAAGCTTCTCCTATCTTTTGTTGTCGCAAATAGTCGGAAACTTGAGTTAAACTCAATAGTTTTAGGTGTATAATAATTTTAGAACAAAGACAATAAGAAATGCAATGTATAAATATTACCAATTGTAAAAGGAGTGTTGAGGGTGAATGAGGCTGATCTATACTATTGGGAGATTGTAAACAAATATAAAAAGAAATAGACGTAGCATTAAACTACGTCCTTTTTATTTTTTAATTTAACTTTTATCTCTTTTTCTAACATTGTATGTAACATGCTTTTTGTTTCGGCATCCATTTCACCTTTTTGGTTTATATCACCTCTAGAAATAAAAAAGTCTATTAATTCATTTAGTGAATATAAATCACTTCTTATTTCATCTCCATAAAGCCACCAGTTAATACTCATCTTGCTTATATTACTTAGTTCTGTCAGAAATTCAATATTGGGTGTTCTTTTCCCACTTAAAAGACCGCTAACATAACTTTTACTTGATTTACATTTAGATACTAAATCTATTTGTCTTAAATTGTGCTCTTCCATATATCTTTCTAGTCTTTCTAAAAAATTCATTCAATTTTCACCTCTTTAATATTATACTAACAAAGTTTCAAAAAAGCAACTATATAAGGTAAAATAAGTGAAAAGTTTTTTAAATGAAACTATTAATACAAAATCAAGACAATGAGAAAGAAAGCGTATAAATGAGTATATAACAGCATTTGCGAGCTATTTTAATGATACCAAAGAATATGAAAGTTTCAAAAATGAAACTAAAGTAGTAGAATTGAAATTGTAGAAAGGAAGTGAGCAACATGGCAATAGACAGGGACAAACTTAGAGAACTAATTATAAACAACCAAATGACTTATACGGACTTAGCAAATAAAACGAATATTTCAAAATCTCAGATTTCAAAAATATTTAATGGAAGTGAAGATTGCAAACTAAGAACAGACACTATAGGGAAGTTAGCAAGTGCATTAGGCGTTAACTACAAAGAAATATTAAAAACAAAGGATGTGTAAGAGTATGAATGAAGCTGACAAGTATTTTTATGAAATTTTAAAGAAGAAGGGTGGCAAATAACATACCAATTTATAAGACAAGCATATCTAAAAACTTAAAAGCAATTACAGCCTTGTAATTTTCAGCTTAAGAGTAAAGGAAAATAAAATAATAAAAATTTAGGAGGTTTAAATGAGTAACATTGGAACAATAGTTAGTATTGCTGACAATAGGACAAAGGCTAAAGAGATTGCCTATAGGGTACAAAATAAGTGTGCTAGTGGCGATAATAGAACATTTGCAGAAGTATTACAGGAAGAATTGGACAAGCAAAAAGCTATTAAGAACACCGACCAAAGTAGTTCAAAATAGCAAAGTTAATTATTCAAGAACATTATAGCACATATTGGAGGAATGTAAATGGCATTAAGTCTAAGACAATTAAAACAAAAAGCAGCAACAGTCAATTCAATTGTTAAAGATGTTTGTGTATCAAGATTACCTACCCTAGAAGATTTAGAGGACTTAGAACGTAACTATGGAGAGCTTTGGAGCATGATACTTGATGTAACTGAAACATTAGATGCAGTAATTAGTGATATTGAAAAGTAGGTGAATGTATGAATTTGATTACTGAAACTAAAAAGAAACTATCCTATAGTGAAGCAACCTTAATTGACCTACAGGAGTGTGTTGAACAGCCTATAACAAAAGATTGCTTACACTATCTGCATGACCAATTAGATTCAACTAAGAAGCGAATACAATACTATTCTGAGGTATTAGAAGTATTAGAAATAGTTAAGGAGAGTGAAAAGTAATGAAACTTAATGAATTGTTAACAAAACCATTAAATGAAGTATTAGTAAGTACAGATATTACAAGTATGAAACCAATCAGTGATGAAAAAGGGAATTTGATAAAAATAATAATTGAATATGAACCTAAAGGAGGAGCTAGATAATGGGAACACCAGTATTAATCCTAGGAGATAGTGGCAGTGGTAAAAGTACAAGCCTAAGAAACTTTGCAATTGACGAAGTGGGAATATTTAATGTAGCTGGAAAGCCACTACCATTTAAGAAGAAGCTTAATAAATACAACAATGCAACTTATGCAATTATTTTGAAAAGTCTTAAGGATCCTAAATTAAAGAGATATGTAATAGATGATAGTCAATACCTAATGGCATTTCAAATGTTCGATAGAGCCAAAGAGACAGGATATAACAAGTTTACAGATATAGCACTTGATTTTAGAAATTTAATTCAATTTATAGTTACTGGAACTCCGGAAGATGTAGTAGTTTATTTTTTACATCATTCAGAATTAACTGCAGAAGGTAAAATAAAAGCAAAAACAATAGGCAAGATGCTAGATGAAAAGTTAACTGTAGAAGGGTTGTTCAGTATAGTTCTACTTTGTACAACAGATGGAACGGAACATAAATTTATAACCCAATCAGACGGTTATACGACTTGTAAGAGTCCAATGGATATGTTCCCACTAGAAATAGATAACGACCTTAAAATCGTTGATAAGACTATTAGAGAATATTATGAATTTGAGCCTGTAGAAGGTAAATAACATGGCTGATATTCTAAAGGCTTTGGAGGAATATTAAACCTATAGGTAATAATAAGCGAGGTGAATTTAATGACATTAGGTGAACGTATCAAAATATGCAGAAAAGCTAAGAAAATGACTCAACAACAATTAGGAAATGAGTTAGGAATTTCAGCAGCATATATACAACAATTAGAGTTAGGACAAAAGACGAATCCATCTTATTTAATTAAGTTGAAAATTAATAGTATTTTTAAAGCTCATATTTATGATGTTGAAGCTGACTTAAATACAACTACTCAAATAAAGGATATAACAATATTTACAACAGATGAATTGTTAAAAGAAATAAAAAGAAGAATTGAAAGTGAGGAAAAATAATTATGGAAAATCTAATAAGCAAAGAAAGAGCAACAGAAATAATCGGTACTATTTTAGAAAAGAGAGAGGAATCTAAAAATATTAAAGCCTATATAACAGGAGCAAAGGAAGAGCTTGAAAACTACATGACTCAGAATAAGCTAACTGAATTTGATTGTTCTAAAGGCTCTGTAAAGATAGCAGATTCAATGAGAGAAGGACTTGTAAAAGAAAGTGTTGAGAGTGCAGTTACAAAAGTTAATGCAAAAGAAATTGATCACATAGATATGAAAGACCTTTATAAAGAAATTGATATACATTCAATCAGTATTAAAGCTAAAAAGGAGGACAAATAATTATGAAAAAACCAAGTGATTTTGACCAAGTACAAGCAGCAGGAGGATTCCCAACCGTAGAACTAGGAGGACATATATTAATAATTCAAGATATTAGAGTTGAAACGCCTCCAAATGCATCGGAAAAAATAGTTTTAAAATATGATATGTATTCTTCGGATAAGCAAGCAGGATTTTATCAAAGTTCTTTTGATAATGATAATAGAAACCCTAAAAAATGGCGTGGTACTTATCAACAAGTAATGTTTAATAAAAATGGTTCTAGTAATGCATTTTTTAAACAACTTACAGATGCAATAAAAGCATCCAATCAAGGTTGGGACGTTCCTTATGATGATAATGACCCACAAAATATTAAATTCCGTAATGGATTTAAAAATAAATTAGTTGGTGCAGTTTTTGGACGTGAACAATACGAAGTTGTTGCAACAGGCGAATTGAAATTTGCAACTAAAATATTCAATTTTGAAAGTATAGCAAAAATCAAAGAAGGTGTTGAAGTCCCTAAAGATAAATTAAAATATCCTAATGGCAATAATAATAGTCCAGGAAATTATGAAGTTGGTAGTGGCGATCTAATACCAGTAGAAGATATGGGTGAAATGCCTTTCTGATTAAATGAAATGAGGTGAAAAGATGTTTTTATCAAATAAAATAAAAGAATATTTTAAAGAAAATAAAGATAAATCCAAGGCTGAGGTCATTAAAGATTTAGTAGCTATGGGATATAAGGAATCTACGGCAATAACTTATTATTCAAATAAAAAGGAAAATATCATAAACCAACGTAAAGTAGCTTTTGATTTCTTTGCAGCTAATCCAGATGCATTAGTTGATACTGACAATAAGTTACATGCAAAAAGTTTGGGAATGGTACTTAATACTTATGCAATATACAAAGTTGATTATAGGGCGCAGATGCAAAAGGAAAATTTAAGATTTATATTAGCTGAGAAAGAAAAGAAAGTACCTTTATATGGTGAGAAATATTTTAAAGGTAGGTTAAGACAGAAGTTTAGCATTGATGATAGTAACCTATAGGCATAAGGAGAATAAGAGCATTTAACATAATAGTTAGATTCTCTTACTCTCAAATAATAATCAAGTGAGAGCGGTGAAAGGTATTGAGGTATAAATACACAGATAAAGAAATGAAATTGATTATAGATAAAATGGTTGTAATTGTAGATAGTCGTGAGCAAAACAACCAACATATAATAGATTTTTTCGATAAAAAGAAAATACCATATAAAAGAGTTAAAAATGATTTTGGAGACTATACGGCTATGATACCTAAAGGTACAATAGGACAATTTACGGCAGATATTTACTTTGATAGGGACATATGCATTGAAAGGAAAAATAGTATTGATGAACTAGCGGGCAACTTAAAAGATGATGCAGCAAGACTTAAAAAGGAACTAGCACATTTAAATATGAATCAAATCAAATATTTCTTTTTTGTAGAAGATCCTAAGTATCATGAGAATTTAAGAAATGGTAATTATAGAAGCCAATATGACCCATTCACGCTAATGATGAGAATTAAAAAAGGAATTGAAGCTGAGTACAATACAGTTATAGTCCCAGTAGATAAGAAGTGTATGGGAAGTGAAATATATTACACTCTACAGGCTTTTGTATATGCATTATTTAAGCATAAGGGATTTATTATTGAGGAAAGTGAGGAATTGGAGGATGAAAGACTATCTTAATAATATAGAAGAAAAAGAACTAATTGTAATATGTACTGCAAAGAATCTAACAGACCATTTTGCTAAAGGTAATCTAGTAAGTAAAGAAGAACTAGGGAACTTAAGACGTGGTACAAGCTTCTTAATAAAGGCCATAGACCACATACTTAAAAGATTAGACCAAAAGTATGTAAATAAATTCTTAAGATTGGCTAGAAGTTCAAAAGTTGTAGTAGTTTCTGAATGTGAACTTGATGTAATAAAGAAGAGAAAAGATTCAGAACTTAATGCAGCCTTTGAAGATTCAAAAGAGTATTTTGACCTTGTAGAAATAGCAATGGATTTAAATTGTCGAAATTGTACTAAGTGCTTTAAGAATTGTGACCTCTATAGGCACTTTGAAGAACAGGAAGTTGTTCCTTTTAATGAAGAAGTTGATTTGGGTAATTGCAAATTTTCATATAGGAAGTGAGGATATTGAGAACAGTAAATGAAATACTTGATGCAGCGGTAATAAATGCCTTACTTAGATTAAGAACTGAAAAGCCAAAGCGAATACCTATAAAAATTACTGGAAATAAAAAAGCATTACATCAAAAAAGTAAAAACGTGAGGTGCTCATGGATAGATTAAACGAACTTAAGAAGAAATATAACAATGTACTTGAACGGAATAAAAAAGCTGAGTCTTATCTAAATGAAAGTACTTACGAAAAGTGCAAAAGAGAGATAGAAGTAAAAGGAATTGGTACAGGAAAAACAACATTTGACTTATTCAATGAAGTAGTTAAGGAACTAAGTAACTTGATTATTAAAATAGAGGGATATATAGGCAAGAAAATGACACATTATGAAATACTAAATGGATTCAACCTATAGGAGGTGAAAACTTGAAAGAACTACAAGACATAGACCTAAAGGCACTTATCGAAGCTGAAACAGGAGATCATTTTAATAAAGATAATAAAATATGTTCGCCATTTACAAATGAGAAAACACCTTCTTTTAGTGTATTTTTCAATAGCAATAGGAACAAATGGCAGTTTAAAGATTTTAGCGGTAGTAATAAATATGGTGATGCAATTGACTTCATAATGGAATATAAAAATTTAGGTCATAAAGAAGCTAGAGAATGTTTAGGTCTAGAGGTTACTAAATCACCTAGCGAGGACTTTAAAGACTTAATAAGTGTTTATGTATCTAATCAAATTAAGAACGGAAATAAGAAGGGATATAAGCCTTTAGGAACATTCATATTTGTTGATAAAGACAATAATCCAATTTATGCAAAGGTTAAATTTCTTAAGCCAGATAAGAAAAAAGAAACACCATACTATTCTATAAATGATGGACAAGTAATAAATAAAAGGCTATATGAAGAAGTTCCTTATAACTATTATAATTTATTGCAAGGAATAGCACAGAATAAGACTATAGTGTTCCTTGAGGGCGAAAAGGATGTTAATACAATAAATAACACTCTAAGTAAAAGGGATTTTGTGGCGACTAGTATAAAGGGTTTTAAAGAATATGACAAAATCAAAGGTGAGTTCATGAAAATAGCTGTAATTGGAGATACAGGTCCAGCAGGTGAAAAATATATTGATAATATAAAATCCAACTTTCTAAATGATTCTAGCAGCTTTAAAATCATTAATTTACCAAGCATAAAATCTATGGGAGATAACAAAGATGTGACTGATTGGCTAGAAGTTGGACATACTAAAAAAGAATTACTCAAGGCATTTGATAGATCACTTGATTTAAAAAATAAGTATGAGCTCCAACAGGATTCTAAAGGAATTTACTTTACTAAATTCACCAAAGAGGATGAAGAAACAAAAGCTACAAAGATTCATATTACAGATTTTCAGCTATTAGAAGCAAAGAAAGTAAAAGAAATAGATAGCGATTGTGACAGTATAAAAATTAAATTAAAGTCCTGTATAGATGGTGCGACCTCTGAAAAAATTGGTTCCAGTAAGATATTTGATGATTTAAAATCCTTTAGAAACTTTTTAGGTATGGATTTTAGCTTTATAGGTAATAAAATGGATTCACTTATACAATTTAAGATGTGGATAAACAATTATTTTGCAATAGATAATGAGCTGTTATATCAAGGTGCTAAGTTCTTACCTATAGGCGATAAATTAACCTTTATAGGCTCAGAAGGAGCAATGAACAATGAGAGTATAAATTATACCATAAAAGCACATAAAACCAGTATAGGGGTTATAGACGTTGATAAAATAGAGACTAGCGAACTAATTGAAGTTAAAGAAAGAATATTTAAATTTCTAGCACCAGAAAAAACTCTAAGTATCATAGGTACAATAATAAATGATTTAGCAGTACAACAAAATATGGCTAATCGAATGAAATTGCATCACTTATTAATTATAGGTGAATCTGAAAGTGGGAAAAGTACAATTTTAGAAAAAATCATAGCACCTATTTTAAATTATCCTTTAGAAACAGAAAAGATTTCACTATCTTCGGCTAAACCTTGGGGGTTTGCTGGTAGCCTATGTATGGGAAACTATCCAATACTATGTGATGAATTTAAACCTAGCACATGGGGTTTGTACAAGCCTAAAGAGATATGTAATACATTAAGAGATGCGTACGATAGAACGCCTATAGTTAAAGGTGAGAAGTCCTTTGAGATTAGGCGGTTTAGGCCCGAAAGACCAGTAATTATTGCTGGTGAAGAGAATTATCCAAACCAAGAAAAAGCAATGATTACACGTAGTTGCATTGTCTATATTGCTGCAAATGAAAGAACAGACGAAAGCAGCGAAGCAATGTTTTGGTTAATTAAACATGAAAGTATTTTAAATAAGTTAGGCAGATCGCTAATTGATGAAATTTTGAATATTACAACTGAACAATATGCGGAAATTCAAGCTAAATTACTAAGTAGATTTGAAAAAGATTTGAAGAACAGAGCATCTGAAACCTTTTTAAATGTAGCATGTGGAATTGAAATATTTAATCTATTACTGGAAAGACATGGACTTGAAAAAATCCAAGATTATGAAAGACATATAATTGCTAATATAAAGGAAGAGATTCTTGATGGTGGAGAAGAAGCTAAGAGTACAATTGAGCAAATGTTGAATTTATTCAACGATATGATTGCTGATGGAAGAGTCCCTTACTACAACCAATTGATTAAAGATGATAGGGACGGTGTATATATTAGAACTTCGCAGGTGATAAATGAAATATTTAAATTCATCAAGGATTATGGAAGTGCTGATGTAATCCCATTAAAACTGAGAGATTTTAGAAAGCAAGCAACTAAAAGTGGTTATTTGATAAAGACCAATAAAAAGCAAATGAAGTTAGACCAATCAAGCGGTAATCCAGTATGGTTTGACCTATACAGTAAAGATAAATTACAGAATCTAAAGGTTAATAGCATAGTTGACCCAGACTTAATGGAAGAAATGATTAGTAGAGCAGAACAAAAAATAATTGAAGGTATGTTTCCAGGAGCTTAAACCTTCAGCCAATAGATAATAAGGATAAAAAGCACCACTGTTATAAGTCCTTATTATCAAATGATTATTAATTGATAAGAAAGAAGGGTATATATGGAACATGAATTAAAAATATTACCACAGTATTTTAAGTCAGTGGTTGAAGGAACTAAGACATTTGAAATAAGGAAGAATGATAGAGGTTTTAAGGTTGGAGATACTCTTATATTGAAAGAATATGAGAAATATTTATTCCATAATGGCATGTTTGGTAAAGATGGATATTTCACAGACAAAGAAATAAAAAAAGAAGTAACTTATATCCTAGAAGGTGGACAATATGGCTTAGAAGAAGGTTATTGCATCTTAGGATTAAAAGCACCAAAAGGAAAAGATATATTAAATAAGCTATTAGAAAAATATGGAATGGATGCAAAAATGATTCAAGAAACATATGAGCGTTATATGTGGACCATTGAATATTATAAAGGTTCTATAAAACTTAAAAATATAGATTTAACAGGTTTAACCCTAGTAGATGAATTACTAAAGGCAGATGAAGAAGAGACAGAGTTCAAACAGGCACTTAGATACTATTTAAAGGTTGTTAAGGAACATTTAACTGATAGACATGAAGTAAGTCGAGAACATCTATTGGAAGAGTTGTGCGACACGATACAGGTCAAATTGAGTATTGCTAAGACAATTGATATAGATATTGAGGAAATAGTAGCTTATTGGAATAATATTCACTTAGAAAAGCTTAAGGATAGGCCAAGAATTAAATAATAGGAGGAATAGGCATGAGCAAATTAACAGGAGAACTAAGCTATAAAGATTGGTGCATCTTAAAACATGCATTAATAGGAAGAGTTAATCTAAAACAATCCACTATGGATATAGTGGAAGAAGCAATAAAAGGTCGACATGAAAGTCAATATAGTGTTGATAGAGTGATAGAACAAAGAAAAGAACTTGCAGAAGAAAAAGCAACATTGGAAAGAGTAACTAAGCTTATAAATAATTTCAAAAAATATATAAAAGGTAATGAAAGGCATTGCCATTATGAGAGCAGACCAATTGATTGTGAATAATAGGAGGAATATCTATGGATAATATAGCAAAAACACTTATTGTAATTGAAATATTTTTAACTTGGATTCCTGTCTGGGCATTAGATAAAACAATCAAATATAAAGAAAGCAAAAGGGGAAATTGATATGAGAGAGATTAAGTTTAGAGGTCAAGATGTTGAAACTAAAGAATGGTACTACGGAGGCATTCATCAAAGTGGAAAAGATTTTGACATTATAGATGATGGAGGAAGATATAACGAAAGGGCGGTAATATCTGAAACAGTAGGTCAATATACAGGCTTAAAGGATAAGAATGATAAAGAAATCTATGAGGGTGATATTGTTAAATTTAATCAACATATGTATGAAGGAAAAGCAGAAGTTATTTTTGATTATGGAATGTTTGTATTTAAAGAATTTATTCCATATATTGCACATCATCTTTATATGCAAATTTCAGATATTGAAGTTATAGGCAACATTTACGAAAATCCAAACTTACTAAAGGAGGCTTAATCTATGGAATTTATAAAAGCAGAAGAGTTTTTAGGGCAGCCTATAGAAGTGCAAAAGGTATTGTTGGAGTGGTGGAAACCAAGTGAAGGCGATTTGGTTTATATGAAAGAAACACTTTTTGAAGGCTCAGAAATGGAAGAAGAAGTGGAATATATTTCAGCCTTAACCAAGGACAATATAAAGAGTGCAGAGACTAAATAAAATATAGTTGAAGGGATATATTGTGTGCTATTAACAGAAGGACAATTAAGGCAGTTTATTGAGGATAAGACGGAGTGCAAAGTTATAATAGAGTCTACTTACGGCTATCAAGAATATTATATGTACCTGTTTAGCAAAGGAAATAAAGTAAAACAACAGTTCTATAAATTAGGGACTGATTTATTACAAGCTTATTGGAAAGTAGCAACACAAATAGCAAGGGAGTGATATCTATGAATTGTGAAAATTGTAAGTGCTTTTATTCTTGCCAAATTATGCAAGATAGATTTGGAGTTAAAGAATGTGATAAGCAAAGAAAAATGGTAGTAAATTGTAGACATTGGTTAGAGTTAAAAGGAAGAGAAGAATTGCTAAGGGGGATAAAAAAGTGAATAAATATACATTAGCTGAGGTTTTTGAATTTCCAGTAGGCACAAGATTTAAAGAAAAAGATGGAAATGAAATAGAAATAATAGATATGGGAGATGGAGATAAAGCATTAATAGGTTTATGGCTAGAAGAAGAAGACAAAACCTTGAATCTAACCTCAATATGGATGCATGAAGAATTTACAAAAGTTGAAGACCAATATTAAAGTAAGCAAAGCCACAATAATCTTGCCTATAGGTGCTAAATACTCGGTAACAAAAAGGTAACAAGAATTTAAAAAGTTTTGTTACCGCTACAGAATAGACTATGACAGGGATTAGAACACTATTGGAAGAAATGGAAAATAAAGTTTGTTACCGGTTTTGTTACCGAGGTATCAACTGGTACGACTAGCCTTGAAGCCTCTTTATATATATAATAACAAGAATTTATAAATATATATATATATATAAGGAGAGTCATATATCTTCTTTTTATATAAAGATGGGCGCATGGGTTTGTGGAAAGTTGTTACCGAGATATAAAAACTCTCTTAGGCTAGTGATAGAAAGGTCTATAGCGGTAACAAAGTGGGTATAAATCTTGTTACCAATCTTGTTATTCTTGTTACTGGCATACAATATATACCAATTAGATTGAATTAATTAGATAATACCTATAAATGGAAATAGAAATATTAGGGAATTAAGAGGTGAATAAGTTGCAAGATAAGTTTAAGAAGATGGAAAGAACATTATATGACTACAGGCGATTAAACACATTTATAACCAACTTAGATATTGAAATTGGAAGACTAAAAAATGATATATGTCTACAGGGCATTTCTTATGAGGATAAAGGAAGTCCAACTAATGCCTTTAGTAGTAGTGTAGAGAACGAAGTTATAAGGCGTGAGAAGTTTAATGAGTCTGAAATCCATAGACTACAACGTATTAAGGCAGATAAGGTTGCATTGAATGCTAAGATATATAATGCTCTAAAGGATTTAGACAATATAGAAACTAAGCTAATAGAACTTAGATACTTAAGTAAAGATAGGAGTAGTTGGATTGCTATAGGAAGTAAATTGAACTTTACTGCTAATCATTGTCAAGAGAAAAGGAATAAGATAATCAATAATTTAAGTGATGTAATATTCCCTTAACTATATTATATGGTTTTCATCATTGTATTACATGGTTTTTATATTGCTTTAATCCAGTTTTAAACCACTTATAAGTGTGTGTTTGTAGATAGATTACATGAGATAATGATATTGTTGGAAGAGTTGGTTGAGAGATATATTAATTCTTTACTTTACAGACATACTTACTTAAATGTAGGTGTGTCTATTTTAATGTATTTATTAGCTTCATGTAGGCGTTTAGTATCTAAGTAATAAAGTATACCTTAAAGATATTAAACGTTGAGTGTGAAGCTATTAGACTATTATACGAAGATGATAAGGAAGTGATAACATGGATGATTTAAGATATGGATTAGCAGTTGCATTCTCTATAGTTATATTGAATCAATGGTTTATACATTATAAGTTAGATAAGATTCTAAAGGATAAGAGGTGAGAGTATGAATGAATATGAAGTATGGGATATGAATAAGTTTGTTGAGTATGATTTAGAATTACGCAATAGACTTGATATGAACTGTGATGATGAAATGTCTAAAAAGAAATTTATTGAATTCTCTAAAGGATATAAGTTTATCATTGTGAAACTTAAAACATTTGAAAGTGGCAGAGATGGTTATGATTTATATTCAGTTCCATTCTTTAATGATGAAGTGATAGGCAATGACTAAAAACTTCTACAAATCAAGCAGATGGAAAACTAAGAGAATAAATATATTAAAGCGTGATGATTATCTATGCAGAGAATGTATAAGGTATGGTAAAACTACAGGAGCTACTACAGTTCATCATATAAGACCTTTAGAGACACATCAAGAGTTAAGGTTAGATAATACTAATCTTATTTCTTTATGCTCTAAGTGCCATGATAAGATGCATGACAGAACTAACAATGAATTGACTTCTATAGGCGAGAGTTGGATAAAGAGAATGAATAAGAAAATATAGGAGTTGATACTGATGAGTAAATTTATTAAATGTTTTAAACCTATAGATATGATTCCATTAATTATATCATGTACACTTTTATTTATAAGTATCAAATATTCTTCTTATCTTGTTGGGTTGATGTCTCTTTGCTTTGCATGGCAATTAGGATGGGGAAATAAAATAAATAAAGAAATAAATGAATCTAATGAATAGTTATTAATAAGTGATATTATTATTGAGTCCATACAGGCTCATAGAGAGGTTTTATTTTAAAACAAACAAGTATACAAGGAAAGTCAATCCCCCCTACTCTTGAAAGCAATACGAGGTCTCTTGGAGACCGAGGGGAGGAACCTTTTCCAATAGAGCGAAAAATTAAAAATTTAGAAAGGGGGTGTGCTGCGTGACTAAGGAAAAAATAAGGAACAATGTTGTTGCTAATATGAAGCATTTAGGAGTATATAGGGATGATTTTGAAAATACTATTGATGTTTATGTTGATATGTTAATTCAATATGAAGCCTTTAGAGATCAATTTAATTCTACAGGCTTTAAGATTACTGACCAATATACCAATAAAGCTGGAGCAACTAATGACAGAAAGACACCAGTTTACACCGCTCTAGAATCCTTGAGAAAAGATATTGCAAAATATTCTGATTTACTTTGTTTGAATCCAAGGGCATATGAAAGAATTAAAAAGCCTGAGGTTCCAATAAGAAAAACACCAGTTGAAAAAACTCAATCTAAATTAGTACAGGCATTGAGTGGTTCTGATGGATAACTTTAAAAATTATAAATTGGTGCTGGAATATGCAAATAGTATAGTTGAAGGTAGAAAGATAGCCTGTAAAGAATCTATTCAAGGGTGTGAAAGATTTCTAAAGGATTTAGATAATAACGATTATGAATTTAATCCAAAAGATGCTGAATTTGTTATTGGAATAATCGAAAAGACTTTTGTACATGCTCAAGGTGAGAAACTAGATGGAACTCCATTGAGAGGATTACCTTTTCTATTGGAACCATTTCACAAGTTCCAAGTATATAACCTATTAGGATTCTATAGGCAAGGAACAAAGATAAGGCGCTTCAAAGAGGCATTTATTTTTATACCTAGAAAGAATATTAAGACAAGTTTTGCAGCTGCCTTAGCGTGGGCGTTAGGACTATTAGAACGAAAGAGTGGTAGTAAGGTTTATATTACTGCTGCTGCATTAAAACAATCATTAGAAAGTTTTAACTTTATTAATTTTAACTTAGGACAGATGGGTGAGAAAGAAAACTTTAGAGTTATTGATAATAACCAGGAACATTCCATTAGTGGAGATTTAGGTGATGGTAGTATTTATATACAGGCCCTTGCAGCTAGTCCAGATAAGCAAGATTCACTTAATTGTAATATTGCTATCGCTGATGAAATACATGCTTACAAGTCACCTAAACAGTATAATATTATTAAAGAAGCAATGAAAGCCTATACTAATAAACTTATGATAGGTATTACAACCGCAGGAGACAACATGAGTTCATTTTGCTATAGGAAATTAGAGTATTGTAAAAAGATACTTGATGGAACTGTTAAGGATGAACAATATTTTGTTTTTATCTGCAAGGCTGATGAAGATGAAGAAGGTGAAGTTGATTACACTAATCCTATAGAACATGAAAAAGCTAATCCAGCTTATGGGGTATCTATAAGACAAGAGGATATTCTAAATGATTCCCTACAGGCAATGAACGACCCACAACAAAGAAAGGATTTTCTTGCAAAATCAATGAATATTTATACATCTGCAATGAAAGCATATTTCAATTTAGATGAATTTAGAAATTCTGATAAGGAATATAATTGGACTCTAGAGGAACTAGCCAAGTTACCTATCAATTGGTATGGTGGCGCCGACTTGTCAAAGCTACACGATTTAACCGCGGTGGCTTTATATGGTACCTATAGCATAAAGGATAATGGAATTGTAAAAGAAGTTGATATAATAATCCCACATTGTTGGTTCCCAGTTGTAATGGCCCATAAAAAAGCTGATGAAGATGGAATACCTTTATTCGGTTGGTTAGATGACCATTGGTTGGATATGTGCAATAGTCCTACTGTAAATTATGCTGATGTAGTTAATTGGTTTATTAAAATGAAAAAGTTAGGATTTAAGATTAAACAAATTGGCCATGATAGAAAATTCTGTAGAGAATATTTTATAGGAATGAAAAAAGCTGGATTTAATGTAGTGGACCAGCCACAATATTTCTATAAGAAAAGTGAAGGATTTAGAAGAATTGAACAAAAAGCAAAGAATAAAGAATTGTATTATCTACATGCAGAACCATTTGAATATTGCTTACAAAATATAAGAGCAATAGAAAAGACAGACGATATGATTCAATACGAAAAAGTAATGCCGGAGCAAAGGATTGATATATTTGATGCTTCGGTTTTTGCGTGTGTTAGAAAGCTAGAGGATATGGAAAAAACAAGTTCAACTGTTAAATGGCTTAAAGGATAATACAATAAAGGGGTTAATTAAAATGAGATTGATATTTAGAAGTTTTTATAATGCTTTAATACAACATATGGGTATATGGAAATGGTTTGCAAAAGAAACTATTATATTTCTAAAAAATTAAGAAAGGCAAGGTGGTCAATTAATCTCGTTGGAGTCTTATGTTAAAGGCTTATTAATTTTTAGGAGGAATTTCTAATATGGAAATAAATAAAAACCCAACAATAAATATAAATTCAACACCTAACTTTAATGAAATAAATAAGAATATTATTGATGAAGCAAATAAAAAGATTATGAAAGAATTATTAAATCCTAAACCAATATTTGTAGCATTTGCTACAGTAGATGGTCCATCATTAACAAAAGTAATGCACAGATAAGTCTTAAAAATAAGGCTTTTATTTTGTCCTTGAGAGGTGGTGAGAATGTGAAAAAGAACAGGAAAAGAAATCCTATAGGCAAAACTAGAGCAGAGCCTACAAGTTCCTTGAATTGGTTTTTATCCAGTGATGCAACAGATACTTTGACAGTTCCAGGATATACACGCTTAAGTGATAATCCCGAGGTCAAGATGGCAGCACATAAAATTGCAGACTTAGTTTCTTCTATGACTATTCATTTAATGCAGAATACAGATAATGGAGATATAAGGGTTAAGAATGCATTATCAAGAAAGATTGATATTAACCCCTATAGCCTTATGACTAGGAAAACATGGGTTTATAACATAGTTTATACAATGCTGCTTGAGGGCAATGGTAATAGTGTTATTTATCCTAAGATAGCAAATGATGGTTATATTGATGAACTTATTCCTTTAAAGGCAAGTGGTATAAGTTTCATAGAAACACCTATAGGTTATAGTATAAATTACAATGGCCAAACCTATAGGCATGATGAAATATTACATTTCGTTATTAATCCGGATCCACAATATCCATGGAAAGGTACAGGATATAAAGTTGTACTGAAAGACATAGTTAATAATCTTAAACAAGCTAGTGCTACTAAAAATGCCTTTATGTCTGATAAGTGGAAACCTTCGGTAATTATAAGTGTTGATGCATTTAATGAAGAAATGTCAAGTGAAGAGGGCAGAGATGCAATCATGAAAAAATACATTTCTGAAACTGGTGGCGGTAAGCCATGGGTAGTTCCAGCTGATTTAATGAAAATAGAAGTAGTAAAGCCTTTAAGTCTTACTGACTTAGCTTTAAATGATGCAATACAAATTGATAAAAAAACAGTAGCAGCCATATTTGATGTGCCTGCTTTTTTTGTTGGAGTTGGTACCTATAGCAAAGAAGAATATAACAATTTTATTAATACAAGAATTAAATCTATTGCAGAAATAATTCAACAAACCCTTACTAAAGGCTTGTTATATAGCCAAGATTTATATTTTAGGCTTAATCCACAATCATTATATGCTTATGATATCAAAGAACTAGCTGATGTAGGTTCTAACTTATGTATAAGAGGTGTTATGACACGTAATGAGGTTAGAGATTGGATAGGCAAAACACCTCTAGCTGGACTTGATGAATTAATTATATTAGAGAACTTTATACCAGTTGGAATGATAGGTGACCAAAAGAAGCTAAATCAAGGAGGTGAATAAATTGGCAATTGATAGAAAAGAAAAGCAAACTAGAAGTTTAAAATCAGAACTTAAAACTAGGGCAGAGGGCGAAGACATGACTATTGAAGGTTATTTTGTTGTATTTAATAGTCAGACAGAATTATGGCCTGGAGCATTTGAAGAAATAGCACCACAAGCATTAGATAGTACATTGAGTAATGATATAAGGGCTCTAATTAATCATGATACAACTCTTGTACTAGCTAGAAATAAAGCTAACACATTAGAACTTAAGACAGATTCTAGAGGCTTATGGGGTAGCATTAAAATTAACCCTAATGACTCTGATGCGGTTAACCTTTATGAAAGAGTAAAACGTGGAGATGTAGATCAATGTAGTTTTGGTTTTAATGTTACATCTGAGGAGACTGATTGGAAAGAAGACGGTACTGTTAAGTGGACCATTACAGGAGTAGATCTCCATGAGGTAAGTGTATGTACTTTCCCAGCTTATGAAGATACAGGAGTTGCAGCAAGAAGCAAAGAAGTTGAGCAACACAAAGAAAAACAATTAGAAGTAAGAAAAAATAATATAAAAGTGAGGTTGATGAAACATGGCAATTAGACAATTAATGATTAGTAAAAAGATTGAACAAAGAAAATCTAGTTTAGCAGAATTTATAACACAATCAGAGGGGTTAACTACTAGGTCTGCAGAGTTAGAAAAAGCTTTGGAAGAAGCTAAGACAGATGAAGAAATTGCAGTAGTTGAAGAATCTGTTAACAAGCTAGATGCTGAACAAATTGAAGTTGATGAAAAGAAAGGAAAGCTTGAAGGTGAAATTTCAGAGTTAGAAGGAGAACTTGAAAAATTAAATGCTAATGAACCTAAGAATGAACCAGCACCAATTGAACCTATAGGCAATGAAAGAAGCAAAATTATAAAAAATGAGGGAGATGGAAGAGTAATGACAAGAGGTAAATTTTTCGGAGGAATGACAAGAGAAGCAGCAAGACAACTAATTGAAAGAGATGATGTAAAAGAGTTTTTAGTTAGAGCTAGAGAGTTTGGGGCACAACAAAGAAGTGTTACTGGAACAGAATTATTAATACCTGAGATCATGCTTGACTTATTAAGGGACAATATTGTTGGTTATTCAAAATTAATTAGCAAAGTTAACTTAAAAACATTAAAAGGAACTGCTAGACAAAACATTACTGGTACAGTTCCCGAAGCTGTTTGGATGGAAATGACAGGGGCATTAAATGAACTTACTTTTGGATTTAACCAAATTGAAATGGATGGATATAAAGTTGGTGGGTTTATTGCTATACCTAACTCAACTTTACAAGATTCAGATCTTAATTTAGCTGGTGAAATTATGATGCAATTAGGGAAAGCTATAGGTATCGCATTAGATAAAGCTATCCTTTATGGTATCGGAATTAAACAACCTTTAGGTATAGTTTCAAGACTTGCACAAACAAGCAAACCAGCAACATATAATGATAAGGCTCCAACTTGGAAGGACTTACATGTAACTAATATTACTAAAGTAAATACAACAGGGGCAGCTTTAATTGGTAGCATAATAACTGCATTTGGAGCAACTAAAAATAATTATTCAGATGGTCAAAAGTTTTGGGTAATGAATAGTGTTACTAAGGCTTATTTAATTACAACTCTATTGACTATTAATGCAACAGGTGCAATTGCTACAGGAATGACAAGTCAAATGCCTATACTTGGTGGGGACATTGTTGAGCTTGATTTTATGCCAGATTATGATATTGTTTGCGGTTATGGTGACTTATATACACTAGCTGAAAGAGAAGGAACTGTTTTAGCTTCAAGCGATCAAGTCAAATTTATAGAACAACTTACAGTATTTGCTGGTCATGCTAGATATGATGGTATGCCGGTAATTGCAGAAGGCTTTATGTTAATTAATATCAAGAATACAGATGCAGCTACAACTACTGATTTTGAAATTGATTATGCAAATACAGCCCTTGGAGCACTTGGAGTAACATCTATAGCTGGAACTGCAACAGGCGATACTAAAATTGCATTTACAGGTGGAACAGTAAGTGGAACTACATTTGGTTATAAGGTACTTGGTAGAACAGCCACTGTAACTAGTGGAGATACTAACACAGGATTTACTACTATTGTAACTGGTGCAGATATCACAGCAGCAACAGGTAAGGTTGTAACTATTGTTGAATTTGATGCAGCAGGTAGAGCAATTAAGATAGGTAGTGCGCAAGTAGTTGCAAAGGCATAGTAATTAAATAGAATGAGGTGAAATATCCTTGTTCTTTTTTTATACGCAAAATAGTGAGGTGATTTAATGGATATAACAACAATCCTCCAGTTAGTAAAAAGTAAATTAGGAATAAGTACAACTATAAGAGATACTTACCTACAGGCTATTATAAATGGTGTAGTTATGGAATTAGAAGATGAGCAAGGGTTAACTTTGGATAGTAGCAACCCTTATCATCTCATTTTTATTGTAGATTATGTTACATGGAGATATGAAAGCAAGGATAAAGACGGAGGTATGCCAAGACATTTACAATTTAGGTTGCATAATTTAATTATTCATGTAGGCGGTGTTAGTAATGACATATGATAATGAATTAACATTAATATCATCTACTATTACTTATGATGATATAGGTAATCCTATAGAAGGTGAAATTAAGCTTCCTATATTATGTGGTCTAAAATCTATAGGCAGAACAGAGTTTTATAATGCTGCTGCTAATGGACTAAAACCGACATTGATATTTATTGTGCATCCTTATGAATATAATGGTGAATCTTACATTGAATTTAGCGAAGATGATAAACCAAAACAAAGATACAATGTTATGAAAACTTACAAGACAAATCTTGAAGAATTAGAGTTAACTTGTGAGAAGGTGATTGCTAATGGTTAAATTAGCAGGGTTGTCAAGTGAAATAGTAAAAGCATTACAACAATATACTGGTGATATAGAAAAAGCCTTGGAAGAAGCCAAAAAGGAAGTCGCACAAAAAGCAGTACAGACATTAAAAGAAACAAGTCCAAAAGGCCCTACTGGTCGCTATGCTAAAGGTTGGGATACAAAGGATGTTAATGGAAAGCAAGTAATTTATAATAAAACAGATTATCAATTGACTCACCTATTGGAATACGGACATGCCAAGGTTAATGGGGGCAGAGTTGACTCTAAGCCTCATATAAGACCAGTCGAAGAACAAAGTATCAAGGACTATATGGAAGCCGTAGAGAAGGTGGTTAAAGGGTGACATTGAATGAAATATATACAATATTAAAGGCTACTGGTTATCCAGTGGCTTATTCACATTTCACAGGCACAACAACAACCCCCTTACCTACACCACCTTATATCTGCTATTTAAGTGCCTATAGTTCAAATCTAAAGGCAGATAACAAAGTATATAAAAAGATTGATAATTTACAAATAGAACTTTATACAACTAAGAAAGATTTAGTTGCAGAAAAGAAAATTGAAGATTTATTAGATACAAACGAAATTGCTTACGATTCGACAGAAGTTTGGATTGATAGCGAAAAATTATTTCAAAAAATATATGAAGTGAGGTTGATATAAAATGAGTGAAAATACAGTTACTTATGGTATTAAAAATACACATTATGCAAAGATCACAATAGAATCTGATGGAAGTATTAGTTATGGTACACCAGTTGCATTACCTGGAGCTACAGAAATTTCATTAGATGCTAAAGGCGATATGACGGAATTTTATGCAGATGATATGTTATATTATTCAGCATCAAATAATCAAGGATATGATGGTAAGTTAAGTCTTGCTAATATTCCAGAAGCTTTTGCGATAGATATTCTTGGAGATGAAAAAGATGTAGATGATGCAGTTGTAACAGAAAAAGCAGATGCCCAAGGCTCAAAATTTGCATTAATGTTTGAATTTACCGGAGACTTAAAGGCAATTAGACACATTATGTATTATTGTTCTGCTACTAGACCTAGCTTAAAGTCTACTACAAAGTCGGATAAAAGTGATCCTAACAAAGATGAGTTAGATTTTAAGGCAAGTGCAAGACCTAACGATTATGCAGTTAAGACTAAAACTACAACTACAACTCCGGACAATGTATATAACAATTGGTATAATACTGTTTATGAAAAAGTTACGGACCCATTAACAGTAACAGTATTACCTATAGATGCAGCCACTAATGTTGTAGCTAGTTCGAATATAGTTTGGACGTTTAATAAAACTGTAAACATTGCTGATATTGTAGCAAATAATTTCTTGATTATGAATTCTGCGGGTGTAGAAGTAGCAGGAACATTAGCATTGGATGAAACTAAGAAGATAGTAACATTCAATCCTACAACAGATTTGTCAGCTAATATTGTTTATATCGCTACTGCCCTTAGAACTATTAAAGGTACAGACGGAAGTACATTAGCAGCCAATAGCATTGTAAACTTTACTACAGCAATATAGGGGGAATAAATAATGGAAAAAACAATTGAAATTGATGGTAAGCAAGTAATATTTAAATCTACAGGCGCAACCGCATTAAGATACAAAGCACAATTTGGTAAAGATTTCTTTTCGGAAATTTATAAAATGGAAGGTATGCAAAAATCATTAAAATCTAAAAAAAGTGATACTGAAAAGCTTGCGAATATAGATTTTGAACTATTTTATAATATTGCTTGGGTGCTTGCTAAAACAGCAGACAATAAGATTCCAGAGCCTTTAACTTGGTTAGATAGCTTTGATACATTCCCTGTTATAGAAATCATTCCAGAGTTGAATGAATTGATTATATCCAATATTCAAAGTAAAAAAAAATAGATAATGAACCTATAGGGAACGGAGAAGTTATTACAACTGAACTGTTCCTTTGTCTTTGTAGAAAAACAAAACTAACAAATGAAGATATGGAAATAATGACTATAGGTATGTGTCTAGACTACATAGAGGAATATATAGATATGAATAATCCTAAGAAAGATAGAAATAAAAAGGCTAGTCAATCTGACATGGATAGCTTTTAGCCTTTAGAAAGGAGAGAATATGGCAGATAGAATTAAGGGTATAACCATTGAAATTGATGGACAAACTACAGGTTTAAAAAAGTCATTAGGTGATATTACAAGTCAAAGTATATCTATTCAGAAGGAATTGACAGATGTAAATAGACTACTTAAATTTGATCCAGGTAATACCGCAGCGCTTACACAAAAACAAGAATTATTATCTAAGCAAATAGAAGTAACAAGCCAAAAGCTACAGGGTTTAAAGAATGCTCAATCTCAAGTAGAGGCTCAATTTGCTAGTGGAAAAATTGGTGAAGACCAATATAGATCATTTCAAAGAGAAGTTGAGTTTACAGAGGCTTCACTTAATAAGTTTAAAACAGCATATAAAGAAGCAACTACACCACCTACAGGCGATATGTCTAAGCCTATAAAAGAATTAAATGAAGAAGCTGAAAAGTCTAAAGGTATCTTTAATAACATGGGTGAATATATCAAGCGTGGTATTGGCATGGGTATCGGTGGAGATATATGGGATAAGGCTAAAGAAGGATTAGGTAGTGTAATTACTTTTGGTGGCGATGCGCAAAAAGCTTTAAATGGACTACAGGCTCAAACAGGTGCTACAAGCAGTGAAATGGATAATTTCAACCAAATTATGACTAATGTATACAATAATAATTTTGGCGAAAGCATGGATGATGTAGCACAAAGTATGGTCCAGGTGCAGACATATCTAAAAGGAACAGGTGAAGATATTCAAGCAGCTACACAAAATGCTATTGGATTTAGAGATACATTTGGGGTAGAAGTTCCTGAAAGCATGAGAAGTGTACAGGCTCTTATGAAACAATTTGGAGTTACAAGCACAGAAGCATTCAATCTAATGGCACAAGGTGAACAGAATGGATTAAATTATTCAGACGAATTATTTGATAGTATAAATGAATATTCGCCACAATTTGAAAAGCTTGGTTTAGATGCAACAGATATGTTTGATATATTTAAAAGCGGTGCTGATAATGGTGCTTTTAACTTAGATAAAGTTGGTGATGCAGTAAAGGAATTAAGTATAAGAACTATTGATGGTTCAAAAACTACGCAACAAGGGTTTCAAGCAATGGGACTTAATGCTGATGAAATGGCTCAAAAGTTTGGAGCAGGTGGCGATAGTGCAAAAGAAGCTTTTTATCAAGTTATTGATGGTTTAAAAGGTATGAATGATCCAATTGCACAAAGTACTGCTGGTGTTGATTTGTTTGGTACACAATGGGAAGATTTAGGCCCCCAAGTAGTAACTCAATTAGGAAGTGTTAAAGGCGCATTTGACAAAACTAAAAACTCTATGGAACAAATAAACCAAATAAAATATAACACTCCAACAGAAGCACTAGAAGGGCTAGGTAGACAAATACAAACGAGTATATTGCTACCGGTATCAAAAGAACTTATGCCTAGCCTTAATGATGTTGCCAACCAAATGTCAACCGCCTTTGCTGGTTCTGATGTTAAAAGTGGAATAGAAAGTATATCTCAAGGACTTGGTGAGCTGATAAAAAGTATAGTAGAAATAGTAACGAATATATTGCCTAGTTTAATGCAAGGCTTAGGTTGGATAATGGATAATGCAAATAATATAGCTACAGGAATTATTGCTATAGGTACTGCTATGGAAGTATTTAAAGTTGTTGGTCTAGTAACTGGGTTAGTTGAAGCCTTTAAGGCAGCACAAATAGCAACAGAAGGATTGACAATAGCACAATGGTTATATAATGCTGCAATGGCTGCAAATCCTATAGGCATTTTCATAGCAGTTATAGCAGGATTAGTAGCCGCAATAATCTATTTATGGAATACAAATGAGGGATTTAGAAATGCAATTATAGGGGCATGGACTACAATAGCAAGTGTAGCAAGTACTGTATGGAATAGTATAGCTACGTTTTTTACAGTTACAATTCCAGCGGCTTTTAATATGCTAATCGCATTTTTTACAAGTACAGTACCACAATTTCTTACCAACTTATGGACCACAATTTCAACAGGGTTTATAACTGGTTGGAATATTGTAGCTACATTTTTTACAACAACATTGCCTGCGTTCTTTATAGGACTATGGGCTACTATATCACAAGCCTTTACAAATGGTTGGAATGCAATAGTTACATTCTTTACAACAAGTATACCAGCATGGATAGAAAGCGTAGGACAATGGTTCTTAGAATTACCTACTAAAATAGCTTTTGCATTAGGTGAAACATTAGGTTCAATTATAAAATGGGGCACAGATACTTACAGTTACTTAACTACTAATGTGCCTATATGGATAAATGCTATAGGTACTTGGTTTAGTCAACTACCAGGAACCATAATGACATGGCTAACCAATGTAATTACCAACATCCAAGCTTGGGGTAGCAATATGTTGACAGAAGCAACAACCGCAGCAACAAACACTTATAATGCAGTAACCAGTTGGTTTGCTCAATTGCCTGGTAATATACAAACTTGGCTTACAAATGTAATAACTAATATAACTACATGGGGTAGTAGTATGCTAACAGAAGCATCAACATGGGCATCTAATACTATTACAGGAATAGTTAATTTCTTTACTCAATTGCCAAGTCAAATAGGTAGTTGGTTAACTCAAGTTGTAACAGATATTGGAATATGGGGGTCTAACATGTTCACAGAGGCTTCGACAGGTATGCAAAGTGTATTTGATGGTATTGTTAATACATTTACAAATTTACCTGCAAAAATGCTTGAAATAGGTGGTCATATTGTTGATGGTCTCAAGAATGGTATTAAAGATGCTTGGGCAGGTATGACAGGATGGATAGGAGATTTATGTGATACATTTATAAATGGTGTTAATAAAAAAATGGAAGTTCATTCGCCATCTAGAGTAATGTATAGAATTGGTGGATTTGTAGGTGAAGGTTTTGGACTTGGTATTGAATCTACTATAGGCCAAATATCTAAGCAAGCAAATGCAATAGCAAATGCAGCAATCCCAAATGTTAACGCTGGTAATTTTGATATGGGTGTTAATTCTAATCCTATAGGTAGTAATAGCAATTTATCTACAGGCAGCAATTTAGATGCAATACTTGCTAAAATGGATAGCATGACAAATGCAATAGCAAATATGCAAATACTAATGGATAGTAAGATGGTTGGGAAGTTAGTTACTCCTAGTGTTAGTAATAATTTAGCATTTAATAATGGAAGGAAGGGGTGGGATTAATTGAGATCATATGTGTTTTATAATAATCAGAATAGTAATGACTTAGAATTAATTATTGAAAAGACTCCAGAAATTCCTTCCTCTAATATTGAATATGACACAATTACTATAAATGGTGGTGAAAATCTAACTAAAATAAAAGGATTCTCAGATATAACTTTAAAGTTTGATTTTGCTTATTTTGCAACTCCAGAAGAATATCTTTTTAAAAAAGCTAGAATTGATAGTTGGTTATTGAGTGAAATTAATAAATATCTTACCTATAGTTTAGATGAGTTTATAATTTATAAAGTTAAGAAAATAAGTATTAACAATACAACTACCACAAGTAGGATAATGAGGCATTTTAGCGTTACTTTTACATGCCAAGGGTTAAAATATATGACTAGTGGATTAGAGCCTATAGAAGTAACCAATGGTGCTATATTAAATAACTTTGGAAGTTATGAAGCTGAACCAATATTAAAGATTTATGGTAGTGGAAATATATCTGTTTCTATAGGTGGTAAAAGTTTTGCTATAAATAATGTTAGTGGCTATGTGAGTTTAGACAGTGAAATAAAAGAGTGTTATAAAGATTCTGCTAATAAGGGCAAGGACATGGTAGGAGAATGGCCTATATTGCCTATAGGTTCAAGCATTATAAGTTGGACAGGTAGTATTACCAAATTAGAGATAACTCCTAGATGGAGGTGCTATTAATGATTAGATTGTTTAGAAGTACAGAAAATAATTTTGAACATAATGAATGGACTCTTAACGAAATTATATCTTGTAAACCTTCTGAGGCTATTAATGATGATTATATAACCGAACTACAATACCCTATAGATGATACTAAAGGCATTTCTAGTAATTTAGTTGTAGGTGGTATAGTTTCAGTTCCAACTATAGATAATAGACCAGATCAGTTATTTAGAATTATAGATAAAGATACATCTAGTACTACTATAACAGTTCAAATGCAAGCTAAGTTATTAGCTGATTTAAAAGAGAATAGAATAAGACCTATAACACTTACTGGATTGACTAGAAAACAAGCAATACAGACTGTATTAAATGCAGCACTTGACTCTCATGCCTATAGTGTAGGTAATTTAGATATAAATACAAATACTAATGTAATTGTTAATATTCCAGAAGGAAGTGTCTTGAGTGCCATTATAGGTACTGAAAATTCAATCTTAAGTGAATATGGTGGAGAATTTATCATTAATAACAATATGATTGATATAGTTGATTCTAGAGGCTCTGACAATGGCGTTGTTATTGAATATGGAAAGAATTTATCATCTATATCAGAAAAAATAAATAATGTAGATTTGGCAACTGTTTTAATACCTAAAAGTGGAGACCATAGGCTACCCGAATATTATATAGAATCACCTTTATTAAATAGTTATGAAAAGAGATATTTTAAAGATGTAGATATGAATTTAAATATTTGGGATGGTACTGATACAAAAAAAGATGAACAAATAACAATTGCTGAGGCATATGCCCTTATGAGAAGTACATGTAATAATATGTTTGCGGTTGACAAAGTTGACCAAATGACATTTAACTACACAGTTGATTTTGTGCAATTAAGTCAGACTGAGGAATATAAAAACTACGCAATACTTGAAACTGTAAATATAGGTGATACAGTGACAGTAAGGCATAAGATACTTAATTTGGACCTACAGGGCAGAGTTAATAAGATTACCTATAGTGTAGATAGTATAGGCCTTACAACCATTGACACCGTAGAAATTGGGTTTGCTAGAAAAGATATTACAGATATTATTAAGACCGCAGTAAGAAGTATTAAATTTACAAAAGATGAAATTTTATTAAGTGTAAAAGATACAGCGAACCACATAACAGCAGCATTTACAATTGCGGATAATACAATCAAGCAAAGTGTAGTGGATTTGGACAATGAATTAAGTGCTGAATTAACAGTACAAGCTACTAAAATAGATGCAGTAGTACAAAATGGAGATACCGAGGGTTCTTTTGAATTATCTGAAAGTGCTTTTAAAGTTGCCTTTAGTGGTTCAAGTGAAGGTTATTCTGTTATTGATGCAAATGGTATCACTATTTACGATGGTAGGTTTAAAATCAAAAAAGGCAGTAACACAGTTTTTTACGTAAATGTAGGTGGTACATGTACCGCAGACGGTGGCTTTGTAGTAGAGGATAGTAATACTACGACAGAAATCGGAGCAAATGGAATAAGTATAACTAATGAAGATGGGTATACTGGAAGATTGCAAGTTAGCGATGCTACCCAATTGTATATACCAGATGATTTAGAAATAGGTAGTGGATTGGAAGTTAGCGACTTTTGCCAACTAAGGGGGATGACAAGAATCTATGGAAGTACCCACATAGATGATAATGACGGTAGTGGAGATTTATATGTAGACCAGGATTTAGATGTAGGAGATGATTTAGATGTTAGTGGAACAAAAAATTGTTTGCAAACTACTAAAAGCTATGGTAAAAGAAGAATTAATGCTTATGAGACAGCAGAATATTATTTCGGAGATATAGGAGAAGGAATCGTAAAAGATGGAGAATGTATAGTATATATAGACGATATATTCTCAGAATGTATAAATACATCTATAAGTTACCAAGTCTTTATACAGGCCTATAGTGGAAGTATTACAAGCATACAAAGAAAAGAAAATTACTTTATTGTTTATGGTATAGATGATACAGAATTTGGGTGGGAACTAAAGGCAAAAAGAATAGGTTATGAAAATAATAGATTAGAATCTAAGCTAGATAAAGAGAGTATAAACACATTTCAATCAGAAAATATTTTACTAGAAAATAATATTATAGACATTACAGACTCTTTGCTTAAAAACGAAATTACAAATTTAGAAGATATTTTATTAGAGGAGGTTATATAATGAAGAAATTAACAGGATTTGCGGTTGTAAACTGTGAAGTAGGAAAAAAAATAGCATTTACTTATTCAGTATTGGGTGATAGTGGGAATATTATTAAATCTAATACAAAAGAAAGCTTTGTTGTTATGGATGAACCAACGTTAACAATTATACGAACAATTGAAGATAATATAAATACAAGAATTACAGAATAAAGCACTTACTTAATGTAGGTGCTATTTTTATGGAAAGGGTGATTAAATGTCTATATATGATTTAACATCAAGTTTAGATCTTAAACAAAATTTAAATATTTATGCAACATGTAAGCAATTTGATAATTTAAATTTAATATTAAGTATATATGATCATAGTATATCGGCAGATTTAACTAATTATAATGTTAGATTAAGGGCAATGAAAGCTGATAAAGTACCATTAATTCAAGAGCATGTTGGAATTACGCCTATAGGTAATGTTGTAACTATCGAAGCTGATGAACAACTTACAACTACCGCTGGAAGAACGCCTATAGAGTTACAATTTATTAATAAAACTACAGGCAAGAAAAAGGCTACTTTTAATCTAGTACTAATTGTAGTTCCTAGTACTTTGGAAGTCGATAGAACCATAAGCAAGGCAACTTACACACTATTGGAAGAGTTAGAAAATAAACTAGACCAAGCAAGTGATTTTCTTGAAAATATAGATGAAGCCATTAATGCAAATAGTACATTAGAAACTACTATTGCCAATGGTGAAACTGCAAAGAGTAATTTAGATGGTAGTATTTCTACAGGAACAACATTAAAAAGTGGTCTAAATTCTAGTATATCTACAGGTAATACTACTAAGGATAATTTAGACGAAAGTATTACAGATGCAAATACTTCAAAGAGTGCTTTAGATACTAGTAAAACAAACGCTGATACTTCAAAAGTTGATTTAGATATCAGCATTGCTGAGTCAGAACAATTTGCAGAAGATCACGCAGATGTTAATAATTTAATTACAACTGTAGCTAATCATTCTACGCAATTGTCAGAAATTGCGATAAATATAGTTACATTAGGTGCAGATAATAAAGGGGTAA
>LIDZ01015742.1_pt18 | contig 30981 bp, 24 predicted proteins | sample 644651 | NCBI WGS metagenome assembly LIDZ01 (sample SAMN03856242, study PRJNA289617) | food metagenome | isolation source: wine grapes on drying loft during traditional withering process | host: Vitis vinifera cv. Corvina | place: Italy: Gargagnago di S. Ambrogio di Valpolicella | collected 2014-01 | reverse complement strand
ATGGCAGACCAAGGACGGCGATGAGGTAATCCATGCAGTTAAGGCTGCCGTAGAAACCGGATATCGTAGTATTGATACCGCGGCAGGCTACAATAATGAAGAGGGCGTTGGACAAGCCATTCGCGAATGCGGTGTTTCCCGAGAAGAGTTGTTTATTACGACTAAACTACGGAATCCGGATCAAGGTTATGAATCGACGCTTAAGGCGTTCGAGGTTAGCCGCCGCAAGCTGGGTTTGGAAATCATTGATTTGTATCTGATTCACTGGCCAGTTGCAGGCAAATATCAGGAGACTTGGAAAGCCTTGATTCACCTGCAAAAGGAAGGTCATATCAAATCAATTGGGGTGAGCAACTTTCAGGTTCATCATCTGAAGGATATTATTGAGGACACCGGAGTAGTACCCGTGGTCAATCAGGTAGAGTTCCATCCGCTGCTGACTCAGCGCGAGCTGCTGAAATATGCACGTGAGCAGGGCATTCAGATCGAAGCATGGAGCCCGCTGATGCAGGGCCATCTTGACCTGCCGCTCCTAAAGGAATTGGCAGAGAAGTACGGCAGAACACCAGCCCAAATCGTGCTTCGCTGGGATTTACAGCAGGGTGTAATCACGATTCCGAAATCGGTGCATGCAGAGCGAATCAAAGAGAACGCCGGATTCTTCGATTTCACACTTAGTGATGAGGATGTTAAGGCTATTGAAGACTTGAACGAAGATCACCGTTTCGGTCCGGACCCCGATAACTTTAATTTTTAATCTGGAAAATAAACGGGGAGAGGTAAATACAGTATTAAATCCAAAATTACTATTGTAGGTTTACAAGCCTGATTTAGGATAATATGTTGGAAACAATACAGGATTTAGCTAACACTTGGTTCTGAGTTTTTAATAGCAATACAAATAGCAAACCTCCAGAACATTCGGAAGTTTGCTATTTTACTGTGTTCACTTTTGCGAGAGCATTATCAGCCTGCCTAGTCAGTCAGAAGTTTCAGCAGGTTAGCGGATCACCACGTTATAAGTCCGCAGCCACAGATCAATTTGCGCCAGATAAGCAAAAAGCTGAGGACCGGACATCAGTTGACCGAACCAGGGCAGATTGCTGGAGGATTCCGGAGAGGCGGCGATTTCACGGATTTTGGCAGCGTCAATCAAAGGAAGGATCGGAGACGTAGAGTCTTCGAGAATAGCCAATACCTGTGTGCGAACGGCATTTAAGTAGGCGGGATTGTGTGTTTTGGGATAAGGACTTTTTTTGCGGTAGAGTACATCGTCGGGCAGCACACCTTCTAGTGCTTTGCGCAGGATGCCTTTTTCACGGTTGCCTGTCATTTTGATCTCCCAAGGAATGTTCCATACATACTGGACCAGACGGTGATCGCAATAAGGGACGCGAACCTCAAGCCCAACACCCATGCTCATCCGGTCTTTGCGGTCCAATAGAGTCGGCATGAAGCGGGTAATATTGAGGTAGGACATTACGCGCATTTGTGCCTGTTTGCCTGTTTCTCCCTCGAGTTTGGGCACCTCTGCCACGGCATCACTGTATCTGTCACCCAAATACTCCAAGGGGCGTATCCATTCGTTTATTTCGGGGGACAGTAATCCTGCCCGCATCTTGGGTGCAACTGACCATGGGAAAGTGCCTGAAGAAAGCATATCCTCGCGGTGGAACCAAGGGTATCCGCCAAAGATTTCATCAGCAGCTTCGCCTGAAATGGCTACAGTCGCATGTTTTTTAATCTCGCGGCAAAATAAATAAAGGGAGGAGTCTACGTCAGTCATCCCTGGCAAATCGCGTGAGTTCAGAGCGTTATCCAGCGCCATAACAAGCTCCGGTGTGTCGAAGGCTACATAGTGGTGATTCGTATCCAACTCGTCGACCATCCGCTTAATCCACGGGCCGTCTGCTCCGGGCTGAAAGGAATGGCTCTTGAAATGCTTGTCATTATCCACATAATCGACGGAAAAAGTATCCACCCGGCCTTGCCCGGTCCGGTTATAGTAATCTACGGCCAATGCCGTCAGCGCGCTTGAGTCCAGTCCTCCAGAGAGGAGTGAGCACACCGGCACGTCTGACACAAGTTGACGCTCCAGTGTATCCTGCAGCAACTCACGCACCTTAGCCGCTGTCTCAGCTTCATTATCAGTATGCGTAAAGCTTTCCAGCTTCCAATAGGCATAGCTGCGTAAGCCTTCCCGATTGTAAATCATGGCATGACCCGGACGAAGTTCGTGCATATCCTTATATACACCGTGTCCTGGAGTACGAGCCGGACCGATAATGAAAATCTCAGCGAGCCCCTCGGGGCCTACGGTTGGTTGTACTTTGGGATGTTGCAGCAGAGCCTTGGGTTCAGAGCCGAACACAAAGACATCATCAACCTGACTGTAAAAGAGCGGCTTTACGCCCAGACGGTCGCGTGCCAAAAATACCTGATCCCGCAGGCCGTCCCACACGGCAAAGGCAAATATACCATTTAGCTTATCAGTACACTCAGGGCCCCATTCGATATAGGCATGCAACAGAACCTCGGTATCGCACTGGGTGCGGAATTGATGTCCCCGCTGCTTCAATTCATTCTTAAGCTCAGGGGCATTGTACAATTCCCCGTTGTAAACAATCGCGTACACATTCTCCTCATGGCGGGTGATCATCGGCTGTGCACCATTTTCTGGGTCGATAACGCTAAGTCTGCGGTGTCCGAAGGCACAGGGGCCTGAGATCCAAGTTCCGGCCGCGTCGGGTCCGCGATTTGCTAAGGTTTCAGTCATTTTGACCAGCAGCTGCGAGTGCTGTGTAAGATCGCCGCGCCACTGAATAAATCCGGTTATTCCGCACATGATGGTTCATCCTCTCTATCGTGCGATTGTTGTCCTTTCTTTTTTGCCAAGTAATACAGATATATGCCGAAGGAAGGGATAAAATGTATGTCCTTATCCGAACACTAGGGGAGAGGGAAATTTGCCAGAGAGGGATGGATGCAGGTGTATTACATAAAGGACGCCAAAATTCGCAGAATGACGGAGTATGACGGTGCACCCTGTGCAGAAGTCGGCGTATTGCCAGGGGCTACTAGCGACTCTGCGCTTTTGGTGTATATCGTTGAAGATCAGCGTGAAGAGGGCTACGAAATTGTGCGCATCCTGACGAATGACGCGGATACAGACACCGATTGGTTTGATAACAATATGCATGATGCTTTCACAGATGTGACGGTCACTGGATTTGCTGGCAGTCCCATCATGAGCCCAGAGGATGAACGCTCCAAATTCCAACGTGAGCTGCTTATCTACGGAGATTTAAAAAAACAGCTGGAGCAGCATTTTCATAGAGAATCTGAATAGAGGAGCAAGGCGAAATCAGCTGTTAAAGAGTCTTGCCAGCAGTCTGGTAAGACTCTTTTATTAGTCGCTAGTGGAAAAGTTGAAGTGCGTTATTTTAATTTCTTTTGGTCAGCTCTTGATATATTTCCTGAATAAGGTATAATAGAAAACGTTGCACTAATACATATCGCTTCAAACCGTATGTTTTTCTTATATGTCCCGGTAGCTCAGCTGGATAGAGCATGCGCCTTCTAAGCGCACGGTCAGGGGTTCGAATCCCTTCCGGGACGTCATAAAACAGCCTCTCTTCGGAGAGGCTGTTTGTGCGTTCGGAGGATGAGAACCCCGAGTGGTTCGTTGGAGCATAGGCTTCGTTAGCCAATGCTCTTTTCAGGTATGAAGGATGCCTGATAATCTCTAATGTAGGTTTCAATTCCTGTCGGCTGCTCATGGGTAATATTCGCATAAACATCAGTAATTCCTTTGGCTAGTCCTATCTTGGTAATGAAATGAATTCCGCTAACTACGTTGATATATTTTGATTCCAGTCCCTTAGCCAGCATGTATGTTTTAAATTCTTTGGTAGAGGGTTGGCTATAACTGATGGGGCGGCCTATTATTGTGGTCATCATCCGGGCGACCTCATAGAAATCTATAGCCTGGCTACCAGTCAAGGCGTACTTTTTTCCAAGGTGGGCTGCAGATTCTGTAAGCGAACGAGCAGCAATCTCAGCGATATCCCTCACGTCCGTAAAACTGGTCTTGCCTCGGCCAGCAGGGACATAAATACGATCATTCTTGATAATTTCGTCTAGCATAAACAGGTTTAGATTCTGCATGAAGTATCCGGCTCTTAGAAAAGTGTACGGGATACCACTGCGGGCAATCGCGCGTTCATTTTTAAAATGAGGGATAAAGGGCAGCCTTTGGGCGTCTTTCACAGACAGATATACAATGTGGCGAATTCCCATTTCTTGTGACTTATGTATAAAAGCGTGAAAGTCCGAAAGCAGAGTTTCTGGTGGGTACATCAGAAAGATACGATCAATACCCAACAGTGCAGGTTCGAAAGTCTCATGACGGGAATAGTCGAGATGTACATAGTTCTGCTCCTCATACTTTTTTAATGCATTTTCTGGATGGCGTACGGCACATAGGATAGATGCATTTTTTACCTTCAGCTTTTTGGCAACCTCTTGGCCCGTATTTCCTGTGAATCCCGTTACTAAGATGTTACTCATGCAGATGCTCCCTTTTTTGTCTAGCATAAGAAGTCAGCGTTTCCGTTAGCTAGGTTGGCTACTTCGGATGATACCTCATACAAATGTATGAGGCTATGACACTTATGGCTACATCCGGCTCGGTGTCGGCAGTCCTAGCACCTCAAGAACATCTCCTAAGGTTTCCTTAAATTTCAAGGTCAGCCACAGACGGAATTGGATGGTGGCTTCTTCCCCTTTTAGGATGGGACATACAGCATAGAAGTTATTGAACAATGTGGCTAGGGTATGCGCATAGTTGCAGAGTGAATTTGGTGTTAGTTCTTTGCTAGCTGTATATAACGTATCCTGCCAAGTACTGAGATGTCTCAGAAGAGCGGCTTCGGCTTTGGTCATTTCAGAAGGGAACTCTAGCAAGGAAACATCCGTTATGACGGGCAACGTGGCTTTACCTAATACACTGCTGGCACGGGCATAGGTATACATAAGGTACACTCCGGTATTGCCGGATATTTCTGTAGCCTGCTTGAAATCAAAAATAATCTCAGTTCCCAGATTGAAACGCAGCAGATAATACCGGATGGCAGCGGTGGCGATTATACGACTGGGAATTCCTTTCTTATCAGAACGGGCCTGCTCAATAGCTTCTTCCATTAACAGAATGAGATCACTCACTTTAACACCGATTCCCTGCCGACCAGACATGGCGTAAGAGCTTTTACCATCAGCGGTGTTAATGCCAAGCTCGGCAGCGGAGGCCGGACTAAGAGAGACTACTCCATAGCTTACATGATGCAGCTTCTCAGCTTGATCATTGTACCCCAGCACCTGTAATGCCTGCTTCACCATCGCTTGTGGATATTCCTGTCTGTAATCAATGACATTAACAACCATTTCTGCTTGACCATAGGGTAGGCGTTGTCCGGTCAAACCCGTTGTCCATAGTCCTGACGTAAACTCACTGTACGAGAAATCTTTTTCCAGCAGGCCAAATTTCCAGAGATGATAGGCAATATCTTTAGCGGTATACGTCAAAATACCATTAGAGCGCACTAGCACCTTGTCCAGAGTATGCTCATCTGATTCCCCCTCGCTCTCCCTTCCCTTCTGCTTCAGAACCCAGCATCCCGCCAGCTTGCCTTCATGCTCCTGTACAAAAAAAGCTGTCTGTGCAAGCAACTGAGCTGCCGCTGACCAAAAGCCCTCTCTAACGATACTGCTCTCCCATACGAGCAAGTCATAGTGTATTCCAAAACTACTCATTTCCTCGACATGTTCTCGCACAATGCGCTCGGCAACCAGCTTGCCCAGCCAGGCCTCATTGCCGCTGCCTTTCTCTAGAGCATGCAGGATGTCCGTCCGTTTGTGGGTCATCTCCGGATTCAGCGTATACTCTTTATTCACTTGGGCGTAAATATCCCAGCAATAATCTCCAAAGCGGACATGCTCCCCTTCTAAAGGCACATTAAATAATCCAACCACCGTATCCGCCAGCTGATTCCCAAGATCATCAACATAGTTATGTACCTCGACGTTATACCCCGTTCTTTTCAGAATTCGTACCAGCGCATCTCCGATACAGGCATTTCTCAAGTGACCTACATGAGCAGCTTTATTGGGGTTAATCGAGGTGTGCTCGATCACCACTTTCTGCCCAGAGTCTTGCGGGAGCGCAAAGTCATGTCTAGCCCACTCCTGCCAATGAATGTACAAATTAATGAAACCGGGAGCGGCAACTTCGATCCGCTGTACAAGTCCTGTGATATTGCCCTGCAGCTGAAGTTCTGCCTTCACCAGCTCTGCGATCACCATAGGCGATTTGCGCAGAAGCTTTGCGAGCTGTAAGGCAATACTGCTGGAATAATCGCCATGCTCTGTATTTGCAGGTTGCTCGATCAGTTGGGCAAGTTCGTTGGGGTATGCCAACTCCAGCTTCATAAATACGCTTCTTACACTTTGTTCCAGACTGGTTTTGATGATTTGACTGATCACTTGTCTGACCTCCTTTAAAATGCAAAAAAAGCCCCCGTCTCAAAAGAGACGAGGGCTTTAGCGCTCGCGGTACCACTCTCGTTGCTAAACCAGGCAAGTTTAGCCACCTCAAAAGGTTAACGGTCTTCAGCCGGGGCTTCCTACTGTTGTTCAGAAGTCCATCTCACGGGTGCGCTTCATTAGCTGATCTGTACCGGCTTTCACTCTCCCGGCTCGCTATAGGACTAGATCAAAGGTAACTACTCTCCCGATCATCGATTGTACATTGATTTTTACCATTATAACGAAATTAAGTAAGAAAGCAATAGCTTATTATTCTATCAGAAGCAGTTCTCACAATGAAAATCCGGCCTACCGATTGTTCATCTAAGAAAAGACGACGCTTCAAGCGTTGCCCGCGAAGATTGTTGTAATGGCGTAGTCATGTCACATAAAAAAACCAGGGAGGAAATCCCTGGTAGTTGTGAAGTCTTAAGCGGTTGTAACGAAATTCCAATCTCCAAAGGCGAATGCCTGATCAGCCACTAAGTTTCCAGCGGCATCTCTTCCTTGTGCGTAAATTGAAATATCACTTACGAAGCCTGCAGCAGCTGGAGAAGAAACTCGAATAGTGTAACTCGGAACCACTGTAGGGATATTAAGGGTTACTACACCGTTCGGTGCCCCAATAGCAAACGTGGTCGTGAAATATAATACTGAAGGCGCGCCTGTAGGTGCTGCACCAGGACTGCTATAAACATTGACAACGATCGGAGTGAGTGGAGCAGCAGTCGTATTAGTAATACGCAACTCGACGGACGACGCATGGAAAGCAAGCGTCGGATCGAGGTTGGCGATTGCTCCTAATGAATAGATAGCCATAATCTTTCACCTCCTTCTGTATTGATAATGCTAATTTATGAAAGTTAGATAGAGTTTGATTGTGTTAATAGTGCAGTGAATGGAATAAAGGCGATTAAGTATCCGTTACGTCCACATCGTCTGCAGAACGTTGGAATATTAGTATATTGTTGCCGCTAGATTCAATAGTACATTTCGAAACTGAAGGGAGGGATCAGAGCACATGGCTATTTTAGCAACCGGACCTATTGAGAACGGTGCTGTTAGCGGGATCAGACCTACGCAACAGGTGACGGTCAAGATTATTAATAGAGATGCTGTTAATACTGCTACCGTTCTAATTCAAGGATATATGCTGAACGGAACACGAAATTTGTATGTAAGTGAAGTGTTACTTCTTGCTGCCAATGGAGTGTCAACCAGGAATTACTTTGCGAACCTCGATGCTTTTGAATATATATTCACAACTGGAGGGGCAGCAGAAGCACAAGTAGAGATTTCATTCTGGGGCAAACAAGCTTCAGGGCAACTGGTTGATGCTCATCGTATTGTAGTGGAGGAGTTGGAGTAATCGAAGATTTTAAAGGAGTAGACCTGGGAACATACAATTTGGCTGTTATTTCTTATTAAGGAAAGCAGATAGTATGAGCTTTTTGACTACAGGACCTATAGAAAATAATATATCTACAGCAAAAGGCTTAAGACCGGCTTACATTGTGTATCTTTGCTTATGTCCTGAATATAATTTATAACCTTTTGCATAATCTCATGGGAGGGTATGTAGATGATTTCAATAAGCTTGTGCATGATCGTGCGCAATGAAGAAGAAGGGTTGTTTCGTTGTCTCTCCTCAGTGAGTGAAATTGTCGATGAGATTATCATTGTCGATACAGGCTCGACGGATAAGACCAAAGAAGTGGCCTCGCAATTTGGAGCTGTCCTCTATGATTTTGAATGGATCGATAATTTTGCCGCTGCACGGAATTATGCATTCAGTCAGGCCACGCAGGAGTATATCCTTTGGTTGGATGCCGATGATACGCTCAAGGAACAGGATCTGGCCCTCTTCAAGGAACTGAAGGTGACCCTATCCCCCGAAATCCACAGAGTTACCATGCCATATAATCTGGCTTTTGATAGCGAGGGGAACGTGACGTCAAGTCTGCGGCGTAATCGGTTGGTGCGGCGGGATTGCCATTTTCAATGGATTGGCCCTGTGCATGAATACCTAGAGGTTAGCGGCAACGTCTACAACAGTGAGGTTTGCATTACTCATAAAAAAGATAAGGCCCATACGGACCGCAATCTGCGAATTTACCGCAACCGGGTGGAGCAAGGGGAGCAATTCAGCCCACGTGATCTGTACTACTACGCGAATGAACTCCGCGATCACGCTTTTTATCAGGAAGCGGCTGACTATTATGTGCAGTTTCTTAACACCGAGAAAGGATGGGTTGAAGATAATATTCAAGCCTGTCTAAAGCTTGCAGATTGCCAAAAGCACCTTGGAGACCCGGAGAAGGAGTTTCAGGCTTTTTGCAAAACCCTTCAGTATGACTTGCCTCGGGCGGAGTTCTGCTGTCAGGCCGGTGCCTATTTTGTGGAAAAATCTCAATATAGGCAAGGAATCTACTGGTATAAGCTAGCTATTCAGTTACCGACTCCAGAATATTCCATGGGCATAACCAACAGAGCAGCCTCTACCTGGGTGCCGCACCTGCAGCTCTGTTTATGTTATGACCGGATGGGGGATCATCTCCAGGCTAATGAGCACAATGAGCTAGCTTTAAGCTACGCTCCCTCTCATCCAAGCATGTTGTACAATAGAAAATACTTTCAAACACTTTTGGGCTCTGAATAAGCTTGCATGAGAAAAACGCCTTGCCCCATTTACTACGGGAGCAAGGCGTTTTGCATTAAATCAGCAGAATCTCGCGGATATCCTGCTCGGTCAAGCTGGACAGTGCTTCCTGTCCAGGCTGAATGATTTCATCAATCAGATTTTTTTTCTTCTGTTGCAGCTCGTACATCTTATCTTCCACGGTGCCTTGCGTAACGAGGCGGATAACCTGCACTACGTTCTTCTGCCCGATTCGGTGAGCGCGGTCGGCAGCCTGCTGCTCGACGGCGGGATTCCACCACAGATCGTACAGAATTACGGTGTCTGCTCCAGTCAGGTTCAGCCCGGTGCCACCTGCTTTGAGGGAAATCAGAAATAAGTCGTGTTCGCCTTCATTAAATTTATTACACAGTTCAACACGCTGAGAGGCTGGAGTCTGGCCATCCAGATAGAAATGCGGTACCCCTTGAACTCCGAGCTCCCGACCGATCAGACCGAGCATATGGGTGAATTGTGAGAAGACGAGCATTCGTTTGCCCGAGCTGCGACATTCTGCAATGATCTCGAACAGCTGCTCGAACTTGGCAGAGCTTCCGGTATAACCTTCAACGAATAGAGCAGGGTGGCAGCAGAGCTGGCGCAGACGAGTCAATCCAGATAGGATTTTGATTCGATTGTTGTTGAAGTCGTCCTCATTCAAGTGCTTGAGGGCTTCTTTCTGCAACTTGGCGAGATAGGCGACATAAAGCTTCTTCTGCTCGGGCAGCAGCTCTGAGGCCTGCAGTGTTTCGATTTTATCGGGCAGTTCTTTTAGTACATCGCTCTTCAAGCGCCGCAGTAGAAAGGGACGTGTCCGTCTGGCTATAGTTTCCCTAGGCAGGTCATGAAAGGCTTTTTTGCCTGGGAACAGCTCGGGAAAGACTGCGCTAAAGATAGACCATAAATCCTCCAGAGCATTCTCCACAGGGGTACCGGTAAGCGCGAAGCGATACCGGGCCTGCAGTACTTTTACAGCCTGGGCTGTTTGCGTAGTATGGTTCTTAATCACCTGTGCCTCATCCAGAAAAAGGGTGTGGAAGGACTGCTTCGCATACAGCTCGGCGTCTCTGCGGAGCAAAGGATAGGAGGTGATAATGACGTCAGCCCTCTCCATATTCCTTAAAGTCCGGCTGCGCTCTATCAGGGTGCCGTCAGCAATGACCGCTTTAATCTCTGGAGCGAACTTCTTTAGCTCGTTATGCCAGTTATAGACAAGAGAAGCAGGCGCAACAACAAGCGCGGGTTGGCCTCCATGCCGGATATCCGGCAGCTCAGAGAGCAGGAAAGCGATGCTCTGCAGCGTTTTGCCCAGTCCCATATCATCAGCCAGAATGCCACCAAAGTGATAATGAGCCAAGGTCTTCAGCCATTGGAACCCATATTGCTGATAGTCTCGCAGCACGGGAACTAGACTGTTCGGTATTGGGAAATCCAGATTTTCGGGATTTAACATATTGGCAAGCAGCCTTCGGAAGGATCGATCAAGCTTCACGGAGTCGCCATGATTATGAGAAGACGTTAAGTTCAACCCGCGAATAACAGGCAGAGAGAATTCTGGGCCTTTAATTTCATTCTTACGGATGCCCAGCTCATTCATATAAGTAACAATCTCTTGGAATTCCTGACTTTCCAGTGGCAGCAAGGCACCGTCTGGCAGGCGGTAGAATTTGCGTTTCTCCTGAACGGATTGCAGCACTGAGACGATTTCAGATTCCGGTATCCCTTCCATGTTGAACTTGAAATCCAACCAATCGGTTTTCTCGTTCCAACTAATGCTAACCTTGGGGGGAGTGGTAGCAACGAACAATCTTCCCTTGACTGCAGTAGTTGCATAGACCTCTAACAACGGCTCAAGTAGTGGAACCGTATGGTAGAGAAAATCGTATTCGGCATCTTCGTCGCTCATAATATAGCCGCTCTCCGTCTTAGTGAAGGATTCATGCTCCATGTGCTCCAGAATCCGGCGCTCACCTTCACTATCCCGCATGAGAATAACTTCAGTTCCGCGTCCATGCCCTCTTACATCTAAGGGGTTAATGACAATATCTCCATATTGGAACTCCAGTCCGGCAAGCAGCCGATCTCTTACCCGATCCAGATAGAGCCGGGCATAAAGCCGGGCATGTACGATACGGTCAGCGATAGCATCGGCGATGTGTACACGTCCCAGCTTCATCAAGCCGGGGATTACCTTGTCCATAAAAGGTTCCATTTGCTCTGGAGTAATGCCGATTCCTTCTCTGCGGGAAGAGGTAAGCATTTTCTTCATCTCTGCCAGCCGGCTGCATTCCTGGACTGACAGCTTCAGCAGCTTGCCCTCTGACAGCACGAGCCCATAATCCTCCATGACCGTAATCTGTTCCAATCCCTGAACATTCAAGCGGTAGCCTTTGTCTTCCGCCTCACCGAACTCAAAGCTGAGCGGTGGCGCTTCATCAGACAATTGAATCCCTTCAATCACTTTATCCCCCTGCTGGAAATGAACGAAAGGAACGACTGCAAGAGCGGGTTGAAGAGTATTCCAGAAAAAAGGGGGGACAGGCAGCAGTCGATCACCGCCCATCATGCTGCTGGTGTAAGGAGAATAATGACTGACATTATCTCGGTACATGCGCTCATTTAACAAGATTTCAATAAGCATCTGCAGCACAGCATTATCTTCCTTCCGAAAGCTGTGCAGAGACGGATCATAACTGAAATGCTTGGAGAATTCAAAAATTTCCCCGCGGTGCACATGCGTAAGAAAGGCTCTTATTTTCTGTACAATATAAAGACGTTTCGGACCCAGCTTTATTTCTATACCCAACATGCTATTACCATAGCTATAGGAGAACGGCCTGCAGATGAATTCTATCGTCAAAGGTAACCTTGCATCCATAAAGGTTCCGGTTCCGCTGGATCGCGTTGGATGGTTCCCAAACATCCCCAGCATACTGTTCACGAGCTGTTGATCACGTGTGGAACTGCCTGTACTATCAGTGGAATCTTTAAAAATCCGCGGGGTAAGGACTCCGACTTCATCAATGGATGGCGCTCCTGCATGAAGACTGGAAGCAACCGTCTGGCTGGAAGGGTCACTGACGTTCTCAATTTTACGAATGGATACCAGCACTGCTGCTATATGCTGGCAGTAAGGGCCACCGTGATAATAAGCTGGGCAATTGCATGCTGCATGGACGTCCCCGTCGCAATCAATTTCGACCCAGACCTCATGACTGCTGTGAACGATGGCTTCGTAACGGGATCGCTCGGAGCTTTGGCCGGATTCGGATTCCGTATCCGAGTCCGCAAAGGTCATTTTTACTTTTCCCGAGTAGTAATAAGCTTCGCCTTGCTCAAATGCGAGCTTGCCGCAGAGCAGCTTAATTACCCGTTCTGACACACTAAAACCCATAGCATTGTTCCTTTCTGGTGACCACACACGCACAGTCTGAAATTTATATAGTGTCTATGATAGCAGAACAGGCGTACGCTTCAAAGATGCAAGGCTACAGTTATGGATAGAGTTTACTCAGACGGTGATCCACCGATCCCATGCAAAATAAATCGGACGGTCAGGTTTATCTCTTCCTCATCGTTCCAGTCCTTCTCCGGCTGCAGCAGCAGACGGGTAAGCAAATAGCCGACAGCAGAAGAGATAGTGAAGCGAAGAATAGCAGGCGTAGGAACATCAATGAGCTGGCCTTTTTCCTTAAAGTGCTCTGTAATAGCGACTACACGCTCCAGTACCTTGCTCAAGACATTCTCCATAAACTGTTCTCTGAGCGCAGGTTGGAAAGGGATTTCCTGGATGACAATCTTGATAATTTTGAAGTTCTTACGAGCGAATTCAAGCCGGTTAACAATAAATGCCCGCAGAAACTCTTCATAGCTGTCAAAAGGAACATCCAATACGCCATTGAAATTACGCAGCACAAAGGGGGCAATCATGCGGCTCATCGTGGGTCCAACAATAGCGAGCAGCAATTCTTTCTTCGTCTTGTAATAGCGGAAAATCGTTCCCTCCGCTACCTGCGCCTTTTGAGCAATTTCGCTGGTAGCCGTAGCCGAAAATCCCTTTTCAGAGAATACCTCAATCGCCGCCTGCAGAATGGAGATCTGCTTTGGGGTCATTTTTTCTTCTTTACTAATAGATAACAGTTCTTCAATCCACTGCTCATCAGCTGAGTTCTGCCCAGCAGTACTATCTTCCGCCATGATGGCAACCCTCCAGACCTTATTCTATTCACTTATCGTAACATAGCTAAGACTACACTTACATTTTGCGGTGCTTGCGTAGAGCCAATACATTCAGCAGCATGAAAAGCAGTGAGAAACCGATCAGCACATAGACATCCAGTGCGATTGCACTCCAGCCTTTGCCGCGAATCATGATATTCATCAACGCTTCTGCACCATAATATAGAGGTGTCGCAAGGCCCACCCGCTGCAACCAGAGCGGGAGCGTATCGAGCGGAAACAGACCGCTGAGGAATATTTGCGGCACAATAATGAGCGGGATGAATTGGATCATCTGCAGCTCATTAGCCGCAAAGGCTGACAGTAATGTGCCAAGCGTCAAAGCCGCCATGGACAGCAGCAGCGTCATAAGCATGACATATCCGAAACTCCCCGTCATAATAATGCCGAGTACCTGTATGGAATACCAGGAGATCAGCAGTGCCTGCAATACAGTGAATATCCCGAAGCCGCACACGTAACCAAGCACAATCTCCCAACGTTTAAGCGGTGTGGAGAGCAGACGCTCCAATGTACCCGTAGTTCGTTCTCGCAGAAAGGAAACGCCGGCGATCAGGAATACGAAAAAGAATACGAATACACCGATCATAATGGGACCGAAACGATCAATCGTCTTCATATCGGCAGAGCCGTACAAGTAGCTAATCTCTGGTTGTACCGGGACTTGTGCAGCAGGAAGAAGATTCTGTGCAGTAACTTCCAGCACCATCATCACCGCCCGGTTCGCTGTAGGATTGCTTCCCTCCAGTTCAACCTGCATTGCGGTCCCATTCATGGTGATTAAAGCATCAATCTTACTTTCTTTAAGCGCATTCTGACCAAGCTCCGCTGTGGTATATGTCGTGACCTCGGCATCGTGTTTCTCAAGAGTGGCGGATAGAATCGCCGCTTGACCAGACACGCCGAACTTCGGGACATAAGTGTTCCCATTAAAGACGAGACTCATCAGACTGAGGACAAGTAGCGGAGCAAGGAACATCAGCGCCATTGTTCGTTTATCGTGAATGAACTGCTGCAGAATACGCAGAGTTATCGCCTTGATTCTCATGAACGGACACCTCCATAGTATAAAAAGGCTTCCTCAATGGAGGCTGTGTTCGTAGCCTGCAGCAATCCTGCTGGGGTATCGACTGCGAGCAGCTTGCCATCCCGGATCATCGCGAGCCGATCACATTTCTCCGCTTCATCCATCACATGGGTCGTCAGCACGATCGTAGTTCCTTTCCGGTTCAACGCTTTGAGCTCCTTCCAGATCGACAGACGCAGCACTGGATCGATTCCTACCGTTGGTTCATCCAGAATTAGCAGCGGCGGCTCATGCAGCAGGGCAATAGCCAGTGACAAACGGCGTTTCATACCCCCGGAATATTGATCGACTCTTTTACGTAAATGCTCCTCCAGATTTACCAGCTCCATAACAGCCTTAATGCGGCGGGAGCGTTGTTCCCCTTTCAACCCGTATAACGCAGCGAAGAACTCCAGATTCTCTTTCGCACTTAGTTCTGTGTATAGAGCATCGGACTGAGCCATGTAGCCAATTTGCTGCAACATAGCTAGCTTAGGCATTTTGACACCAAGCACAAATACCTCCCCAGAAGTGGTTTCATCAATTCCTGTCAGCAGCTTTACTAACGTTGTTTTGCCAGAGCCGGAAGGGCCTAGAATGCCGAAGGTTTCTGCTTGCGCTACTTCAAGCGAAATATCCTCCAATACTTGCTTGCTGCCAAAAGCTCTCCCTACACTGTGTATTGAAATAACAGGTTTTCCTGTGTCCATGTTGATCTCCTCGATTCTTACAATAATGAGTGAGTACTCACTCATTATTGTAAGACCAATGCAAGTAATTGTAAATCTTTATTTGCTGCACACCATAAAAACATGAAATTTTAAGTATTGAGATTTGGGAATGGTTAGTTTGGTTAAATATGGTATGAACTATTAAACCTTCATTGAACTTTTGTTAACTATAAATGAATTCCAAAATGACAATCGAGAGGATGCTGCTCAATGTACGGTATGAAACTTGTCACTACAGCGGTAATGGTTCTTCTGGCTACAGTAAGTATTACCGCCTGCAGTAATTCAAACACGGCTGCTGATAAAGCGCAGAGTCAGAGTATTTCTGCAAGTGGAGTTGAGGTTGTACGAGGAGACGCTATTGTTCCAAAGCCGGCAAATTTGCCCACTGATTTCCCAATCCCGGACGGTGCCGACATCACACATTCGGGGGACGATTTGGGAGGCGGGAAGAAATCAGCAATGTTGATCTATGAGACGGATGAGAGTATGGATAGACTGGGAACTACCTATAGAGAGTATGTCAATGATAAAGCGCTTGAACTCGACACTCAAATTGTCGATCGAGATAACCTGATTATTAACGGTAAGGTCGAAGATACGTATTCCTACTCCATTATTGGCAGCACGCTAGCCTCCAAGCCTGGGAGTAGTGAAATAATTGTGACTTGGGTTTTTAATTAATTAGGCTGTTTTATGTGTTTTGTACCTGAAAAAGTCCTTTTTGGCGAAATGACTGCCCTTACAGTCCTTTAGCCGAAGGGGATTTTTTGTTTTTTTTACACTTAATATTTCCATAACATTCCTCTGGAACAGAATTAACAATTGTAGACGAGAATTACATTAGCAGTTACCTACATGAAAAGGGTGAGTCTAATTGAAAAATAGTAAATGGTTAAGCGCAACACTGGCTTCGGCACTTCTCGTAACAGTGGGTGCAGGTACTGTATCAGCAGCAAGTAGTTCCAAAAGTGTAAAAGCTGTAGCTGTGAATACGGCTGCTGCCAAGACAACAGTTAAAGAGGGTATCACTACCTGGACTGTGAACGGTACACCGATTGCGTTCAACACTATCGATACTAGTGGTTACAAGCTGTATTCGCTAAGCCAGGTCGCGGGTGAGATTGGAGCTAAACTTATTCTGGGAGCAACCGGCTTTGAACTGAATGACAGTAAAGGGCTACATAGTGTTCTAATAAATACGGGTTCCAAGAGCTATCAAGTAGATGGCGCTGCGCAAGAATTCACAGTTGCACCTGTAATATATAAGGGAAAAGCCTATGTTGAACTGACTAAGCTTGTGACAGCGTTGGGTGGCGAGCTGCAGGCTGGCCCTAATACAATTCTTAGCTTTGCACGTCCTGAAGGCCAATTCGATACCCTGCATTGGACTGCTGATGGAAGTATTGTTGCTAATAAGAGTGATGCTGAGACGGCTCTGTTGCTTAAATTCAGCACACAACCAGGCAATTATGAAATGTTTTCTTCAGATGATAGCGCAGTGGACTTTGCAGTTTCCGCCGACCAAGCTTGGGGTGCCTACAATGATGACACAGGCCTGCTTAATCTGATTAATCTTTCTAGCGGTGCCATCAAGACGCTGGGCACGGATAACAGCGTGAAGACGGATCTGGTCTGGTCACAGGACGGTAAGAAGATCTACTTTGTGCAAGGAGACAAGCAGGAGAAGATCGGTGTAATCTCTGTGGAAACTGGAGTGGTTTCGACCGTTCTGGCTGACAAGGTTGAGAATAAATCAGCATTAAGTATTTCAGCAGATGAGAAGAGTGCTCTTTATATCGTTAACGTAACTGGTGTAGCCAAGAATGACGCTGACAGCACTGAAGATTCTTTGACAGTAGACTTCAGCGGAGCAGGTGAACAGCTGTACAAGCTTGATTTGACCGTCAAGGATGCTAAACCGGCAGCATTGACCACTACGCCTGATAACAAACTGTATCCTGAAATCCTAGCCGATGGAAGCATCGTATACCTGAGTGCAGATCCAGATGGCAATGCTGCGAACACATTGAAGACAGTTAAAGCCGATGGAACTAGCGCTACTATTGCTTTGAATGTTGAAGTTAACTGGTCAACCGCAGTCAGCAATGGACTGATCGCAGCCGGTACTGCCGCAGACGGTAAAACAGTCATTTATTCCATTAACGCAAGCGGAGCACCAACCGAGCTGTTCCATACCGCTGAAGACGTCTCAGAAGTAGCTGTATCCACTGACGGAACCAAGCTTGCTATCGTAATTGACGGTAAACTGTGGGTCATTCAGAATGGCGTCGCTATCCAATTGTCCAAATAAAACGTAATGCACATCATAAACCATCATAATTTATCGGCGTAGAGCCGGGAGGAGAAATATTTCATGAAAATTTTCAAAAAATTTACAGCAACGGCTCTTACAGCTATTATTGTCGTAACCGCATCATTCGCAGGGATCGCTGCAGCAGCAGACTCAGTTAAAGGTAAAATCACCGTAAATGGTTCAACGGCACTTCTTCCATTGACACTGCAAGCAGCTAAGGAATTCCAGAAGCTGCACCCTAAGGTGAAGATTGCGGCTTCCGGTAAAGGATCCGTTACTGGACCACAAGCAGTGAAAAAAGGCATCGCTGATATTGGCGCTTGCGACTGGGATGCAAGTATGGACGTTCCAGGTTTCAAAGCTTTTGACGGACAGGTGGCGAATAAAGTAGCCGTAATTCCTTTTGCTACAATTGTAAATAAGAATGTTGGTGTGGATAACTTAACTACAGAACAGCTTCAAGGTATTTTCTCCGGTAAAACAACCAACTGGAAAGAAGTTGGCGGAGCAGATGCAGATATCGTAGTCATCACTCGTGCCTTCGGTTCAGGAACACGTGTTAACTATCAAGCCAAAGCTCTGGCTGGCGGCGACATCACCAAGAAATCTAAGAACTACAAAGAAACAGGTTCAAGCGGTGATATGAAGACAGCCGTTGCAACAACACCTAACTCTATCGGTTATATTGACCTTGTCTATGTAAGTGGTGGCGATATCAAGGCTGTGAAATTCAATGGTGTAGCAGCTTCTACAGATAATGTTATCAACGGTTCTTACAAGATTTGGGCTTACGGTTACTATATGACTAAAGGTCAGCCTACTGGCGTTACCAAACAATTCATCGAATACGTGCAAAGCAAAAAGTTCCAACAAGGTTCCCTGAAAAAGCTTAAATTCATTCCGATTGCAGCAATGAAATAAGATTTATCAGAAACATCATATTGAATGGTAACAGCGGCCAGCTCCGGACTTTATGTGGAGTTGGCCGCTTACAGGAGGGAAAGTATGGGGGCACCAGTCCACAACCTGGCATCCAGGGTAAAGGGGAGCGTTACTGAGGTAACCGCAGACTCCAAGCGTCATGGCAGACATCTGCTCAGCAATACGATATTCAAATACTATTTTTTATTCAGCATCCTTGCGCTTTGTTTCGTGCTTGGACTAGTCATTATATTTATCGGCAAAACGGCACTGCTTCTGTTCGGCCATATCTCACCTGCGGACTTCTTTCTCTCTTTCAACTGGACGCCAGAGGACGAAGCCTTCGGAGCAGCTGCCTTCATCGTAAATACACTTTCACTTACTGCTATAACACTGTTGATTGCTGTTCCCATTTCCGTGGGCATGGCAGTGCTTTGTGCTGAAATTGCTCCGGTATGGCTGAAGACCTTTATTAGACCTGTATTGGATTTGCTGGTCGGAATCCCTTCCATTGTTTATGGATACCTCGGTCTGACAGTGTTGCTGCCCTTCCTCCGTCAAATCAGCGGACAAAGCTTGGGGGATGGCTTGCTGGCCGCAGCGCTTGTGCTGGCTTTGATGGTGCTGCCAACGATTTGCCGGATCAGTGACGATGCCATTGTTTCTGTTCCACGCAAATATCGCGATGCCGCATATGCTCTTGGTTCTACTCGCTTACAGGTAATTGTTCGTGTCGTGCTGCCAGCGGCAAGCAGAGGCATTATCTCAGCAGTGATTCTTGGCATGACCCGCGCAGTGGGAGAGACGATGGCTGTAGTAATGGTTATCGGCAACACTCCTCAGCTGGCGAAGACGCTGTTCACACCAACCTCTGTGCTGACTAGTAACATCGTTATGCAAATTTCCAATGTGGAGTTTGATTCCACCTGGAATTATGCGCTGCATATGATGGCATTTTTGCTGCTTATTATCTCATTTGTACTGATTCTGATCATTCGGATATTGGGCAGAAAAAGGAGGGATGCAGCATGAACGGCTTCTCACGTACGAAGTATACTGCGCGCGCGCAAAGGAATAACCGACTGGCAACTATAGGGTTCTATACCCTTGGGGCATTGGTGATGCTGCTCATCTTCTGGATGCTCTTCACTATTCTAAGCAAAGGTTTGCCTTCGCTCAGACCCGATTTCCTGATCAAGAATACGGAAGAAATGGATGCAGGCGGCGGTATCGGCCCCGTGTTGTTTAATTCCTTCTATATTCTGTTTATCTCCCTGTTGATTTCGATTCCTCTTGGCATTGGAGCAGGGATTTATATGGCCGAGTATGCACCTGATAACAAGTTTACCGGCGGACTGCGCATCTGTGTGGAAGCTCTGTCTTCAGTGCCTTCTATTGTGTTCGGACTGCTGGGTCTGGCTATTTTTGCTGAATACTTTGATGTCGGCCTGACCATTCTGGGAGGCGGCGTCAGCTTGGCGCTGCTTAATCTGCCAATGCTGGCACGGGTCACGGAGGAAGCCATTCGTGCGGTTCCCGGCGAGATCCGGGAGGCTGGTTATGCACTCGGCATGACCAAATTTCACGTCATCCGTACTGTCGTAGTGCCAGTTGCCTTACCTGCTATTGTTACCGGAGTCTGTCTGGTTGCAGGACGCGCATTTGGGGAGTCTGCAGTCATTATTCTCACGGCTGGTCTTAGCACCTCAGGCGAAATGTGGGACTTCAATCTGTTCTCGCCTGGTGAGACACTGGCTGTACACTTATGGTATGTACAATCTGAGGCCATTGTAGAGGATGCGAAACAGATTGCTGATAAGTCAGCGGCAGTGCTCGTATTTGTAGTCCTGTTAATCAATTTCGCCTTCCGATTCCCCTTATGGCTCGGAAATCGCCGTCGTGGACGCTGATATTTCATAAGAAGGGTTTTGTCGCAGACCTCAATTTGTACTAAGGCTGTCCTCAGTGAATGAAATCACACTGGAGACAGCCTTTTTGTATGGGAAGACGGGACTGGGTCAATTGATTAAAATTTCCATTACGACTAGAATGAAAGCAGTTACCAAATTTGATTCTACGATTTGGAAATGGACTGACCCATGCGTGACCCGGGAGGTGCAATAAAGATGCCTGATCGTATGTCTGAGCAAGAGCTAAATAAGTTAATAAATATGTTAGAACTGGAACCTGATTCAGAAACTGATATAGCAGCATCATTTATGGCAGGCGATAATTCTAAAGATGAATACAACGGTCGCTTGCTTGTTCGGGCTGATAAAATATTTGTACAGGATCCTCTTCCCGGCGGAACACCTGCGGTTATATCAGCTGTGCTTCCAGTTCATATCCAAGTAAATGGACTTGTCATTTCAATGCCAACCGAGGTTACCTCACAGGATTCGATTGAATGGGAAATTCTCGAACCCCCGTTGTATGCGATTACCGTTTCTGAAGATAAGCTGCAAGCTTTTTTTACACTGTACTCAACAAAACGTTATTCATGGAAATTGAATGATCACCTTCCGGTGAGCTGGCTTGAAGTGGATGCGGGAATGAATGCGGGAGCAGTGATCGGAAATCTTAAGCTGAATCAGATTATTTCTGATTTTGAGAAAAGGAAAATTGTTCAGAATCTGAACATTTCCGGTATTCATGGCGAGCTGCAGAATCCTACCTATCAGCCGATTGCTGTGGCGAAGGGGAGAGCGGCTGTGCCTGGGGATAATGCACGTGTTGAATTGTTTTTCTCTGAGACCATCGAGGATGAGTTCAGTGAAGTCGAAGGGCAGGTCGATTACCGTAGTCATCTCCGCATACCATCTGTTGTTAGAGGTGAGGTGATTGCTCGCAGAATCCCTGTTGTTGAAGGGATTCCAGGATATGATGTTTATGGAGGCATATTGTACCCGCCAGCGCCAACGGATATTCTCATTATCGCCAGCAATAATACCGTATTGCTGATGAACAATGAAATTCGCGCGCTGCGTGAAGGCAGACCTCGAGTTACGGGGGACAAGATTAAGAACTTTGACATCTGTACCTCATACATCGTACCAGGCAATGTTAATATTAAATCCGGGAATATATTATTCTCAGGAGATGTTATTGTCCATGGCGATGTGGAAGACAACATGATTATTGAATCGCTGGGCAATGTGTATGTTGCAGGTAGCGTGTATACCTCAACTATAACCGCAACAGGGAGTATTCTGGTCAAAGGAAACGTGGCCAACAGCAAGTTGTATTCCGGCTACTTTGGTGTAATGTACAACCGTATTTACAATAGTTCTCAGTTGCTAATAGAGGAAGTGACGCAGCTGCAAAAAGCTGTACGGATGCTGACTCAGGCCGTTGAGAGCCGTAAACAGAGTGTGAATTATGGACAAGCTGTACTTCTTTTGATGGAGAGCAAGTTCCAGAAGATCCCGCAGATCATCAAGGACCTGCTTACGGTTCTTACCAATATACAGGCTATGTATCATCAGGATCTGCACCAAACGCTGCACTTTTTAAACATTTTCCTAAAGCCGACACAATTGGTAGATTTTCTGAATGATGCATCGCTCAGCGGGTTCATTAATATGCTGGAGGAACTGCATGGCGGTGTGGCTCGGATGCAGGAGAATAAGGTTGAGGTTAATATCGGTAAATGCCAGAATAGTACTCTTAAATCAAACGGTGATATCATGATCCATAGAGACGGAATTGTTCAGAGTGACCTGTTCTCCTCAGGAAACATTTCATTTCTTAAGACCTATTCCGTATGCCGCGGCTCCAAGCTGGAGGCGGGCGGAACTATTACGGCTTATCTTGTTGGCGGGGAAAGTGGAGCACAATCCTACCTCAAGGCCAAACGCAGCATCACAGTCCGCAAAATGTATCTCGGCAGGATCACCATCGACCGTTATTCTATAGACATAACAGAGCCAGTAGAGAATAAGGTCTTCGACATTGAAACCGTGCGAATGCTTCGCTGAACTGTATTACTCTTTAATTACGAACCAGACAATATAATGATTGCTTGAGTATTTTCACTTTTCCTAAGACTCGAGCGATCGATGATCCAGCCTGCGGAGAACTCTAGCCATTAAGCCCTCATCAGCTGGATATTTTATTTTAACAGCATATTATGCCGCTAAATCGATGGATTTAGGCTAAATTCGGTAAATAGGAGCATTTTATGCCGTTATTCACCTGTAGAATCCAGAGATTTTGCTTCCAAGAGCCGAATTAGAGGCATAAATCCACGTTAATTTGTCTACAAGTGCTGTACGAGTAACTTTAGCAGCAAAAATTCACGTTAATAAAATCCATTAGACCCCCCAGAACGCAGAAATAGCCTTTCCGAAGAAAGGCTATCTCTATGATGTCCCGGGAGGGATACAGCCCAATGGCGGCTGATTGCGAAGTCCTGCTAACGAAGCAGTAGCTCCAACGAACCATTAGGGGTTCTCACCCTCCAGAACGCAGAAATAGCCTTTCCGAAGAAAGGCTATTTCTATGATGTCCCGGGAGGGATTCGAACCCCCGACCGTGCGCTTAGAAGGCGCATGCTCTATCCGGCTGAGCTACCGGGACATGACAGAAAGACTGAAAAGCAAGCAAAATTTATGTTATCATACATAGAGATCAAATTCAACTTGTTTTTTTGAAGCCTGTCGTGGATATGCTATAATCTACAATTGATAAAAGTTTCGGTGAGTTAATATATTGGTGCAAGGAGGTGTCTTTATTAAGAATTCGAATTCCCCCGCCAAAGAGAATATCGTGCTGTTTCCGAAAACGCTGGATTATTATCAAATTCAGCTGACGGTGATGCTGGAAAGTGAACGTTACGGGGAAGCGATAGAACTGCTTCGTTTTTTACTGTTGTGTCAGGGACAGGAAGAACGGCATTATGAAGAATGGCAATCTTTGCTGGATTGGCTGGTAACAGCATTTCCGACAGCTGCCCGGAATGGGGAAGTTGAAGGAGAATTTCATCGCGAGGAAGAAGACCTCAGGGAAGATGACATGGCCCGAATTCTTGCCAAGGCGAAGCATGACGAAGATGCGGATTATCCGAATAAGCTGTTGCTTCGAGTAATGAACGAACCTCTCTCCGAGGCTACGATTCTGGCCCTGGAGCAGCTATCTTACCTAGAGGGCAATGATGTTGACGAGGCATTGACGCTCTGGCTGCAGGGGAAGAATATCCATCCTCTGCTGCAATTCCGCACGCTGCAGACCCTCCGCCGACGCGGAGTACAGGGAACCATTCAGTTAATTCGTGGCCCTGAATCCGCACTGGTGGAGATTGAGAGTGTACCGTTGCAGAATGAGGAGTTCCCACCACAGGTAAGTCAGGTGCTGGAGCGTGTGGCTGTGCAGGCTGAGGTACACGAGCCTACACTGTATTATTTTGCCCAGGAGCTTTGGGGACAGTTCATCATGTCGATCTATGGGTCGATTGAGTACCGCACGCTGCTAGGTGGAGAAGATGCACTGCTGGACATCTGGGCAGGGGCGTTGCACCAAATGGTTTCCGAGAGCCTAAATGGCACTCGTCTCGAAGAAGAGACCCGTGGTATGTACGGGATTACGGATGGCATGCGCTTTCAATTTGAAGGGGCCTTTCGCTCTCTCAAGGGATTCGTAAAGACTTCTCTACTTGATAAATAAAGTAATGTTGTATATAATATAATGGTTATTCTGTGCGTAATTTACGTGATTATTTTGTAGTGAATTTGTTGTGAATTTGTAGTAAACATGTAACCTATTTTGGAGGGAAAAGTATAATATGAAAGCAACCTGGGAAAAAATAGAGAAGAACCTTGGAGTTCTTGAAGTCGAAGTAGAAGCAGAGCGTGTAACTGCTGCACTAGACAAAGCTTTTAATAAAGTGGTTAAGAAAGCAAATGTACCTGGTTTCCGTAAAGGTAAAGTGCCGCGTCCGATTTTTGAATCCCGTTTTGGTGTGGAAAGCCTGTACCAAGATGCTATCGACATTCTTCTTCCTGAAGCTTATGGCGAAGCGGTTGAACAAACCGATATCTTCCCTGTAGACCGTCCTGAAGTAGATATCGAACAATTTGCTAAAGGTCAACCGTTTATCTTCAAAGCGAAGGTTACAGTTAAACCAGAAGTGAAACTTGGCGAATACAAAGGTCTTGAAGTTCCAGTTCAGAAAGCAGAAGTTACTGAAGAAGAAATGGCTGCTGAGTTGGCACGTCTGCAAGAACGTCATGCTGAACTCGTTGTTATCGAAGAAGGAACGGCAATTAACGGCGATATCGCCGTTATCGATTTTGACGGATCTGTAGATGGCGTGCAATTCGAAGGCGGACAAGCAGAACGTCACTCCCTTGAACTAGGCAGCAACTCATTCATTCCTGGTTTTGAAGAACAGGTTGTAGGTATGGGTACTGGCGATCTTAAGGATGTTGAAGTTACCTTCCCTGATACTTACCATGCAGAGAACCTTCAAGGTAAAGTAGCAGTATTCAAAGTGAAGCTGCATGAAATCAAACGCAAACAGCTTCCTGAACTGGACGATGAATTTGCTAAAGATGTAAGTGAATTCGAAACTTTGGAAGAATATTCAGCTGACCTCAAAGCACAGCTTGAATCCCGTAAACAGGATGAACTGAAGGGTGTTCGCGAAAATGCTGTTGTAGATTTGGCTGCATCTAACGCTGAAGTTGAAATTCCAGAATCGATGATTGCGAGCGAAGTTGAAACAATGGTTCGCGACTTCGACAACCGTCTTCGTCAACAAGGTATGAACATGGATATGTTCCTTAGCTTCTCGGGTCAGACTCGTGAAGATTTGCAGAACCAAATGAAGGGCGATGCTGAGAAACGCGTTCGCAACAACTTGGTACTGGAAGTTATCGCTAAACAAGAGAACATTGAAGTTTCTGAAGAAGAAGTAACTCAGGAATTGGCTGATATGGCTGAATCCTTCAAACGTACACCTGATGAAATCCGCAACATTTTGGCAGCTAACGGTACATTGAACAGCCTGAATGATGAAATTTCGTTGCGCAAAACGATTGAATTCCTCGTTAGCAATAGTGTTGAAGTTGAAGCACCGGTTGCTGAAGTGGTAGAAGAAGCTGTAACTGAAGAAGCAAACGCTGAGTAATTAGCGACAGTATTGCCTAGAACGGCCAAGTAAGTGGGCCTCCATAAACAATAGAGAAGGCACGTATTTTTTAGTACGTGCCTTCTCTATATAATTTAGGGAGTCGTAGTCCTCTTGAGTATCCACTTGGCATATAAATTTAGGTACATAGCTGCAGGTATGTAGCATTGGCATTTGCTTGAGAAATGAGTTATACTCTCATCCACATAAGTAATTATTTGAATATCCACAGCAGTGAAAAAATGACATGACGCTGTGAACGTGTTAAAATATTTTTGAAACGGAAAGACTAATTTATATAGAGAAAAGAGGTTGGTGGCATGAGTCTGGTACCAATGGTTGTGGAAACGACAAGTCGGGGAGAACGCTCATACGATATCTATTCCAGATTGCTGAAGGATCGCATCATTTTCCTGAGTAGTGCGATTGACGATGATGTCGCCAATCTGGTTATAGCTCAATTGCTATTTCTTGCAGCAGATGACCCTGAAAAGGACATTCACTTGTACCTCAACTCGCCCGGTGGTTCTGTAACAGCCGGCATGGGTATATATGATACGATGCAATATATCAAACCGGATGTTTCAACGATTTGTGTGGGTATGGCAGCAAGCATGGGATCACTGCTGTTGACAGCTGGGGCTCCAGGTAAAAGATTTGCACTTACCAACGCTGAAGTGATGATTCATCAGCCACTTGGCGGGGTTCAGGGTCAAGCATCCGACATCCGTATTCATACGGACTGGATTATCAAGACCAAACAGAAGCTCAATCAGATTTATGTAGAACGCACAGGTCAGACCCTTGAAAAAATCGAACGGGATACAGACCGTGATAACTTCATGAGCGCGGAAGAAGCCAAGGAATACGGGCTTATTGATCAAGTACTTTCTTCACCGATCAAATCTTAAAGGGGTGGTTAGATGTTTAAATTTAATGATGAAAAAGGTCAGCTGAAATGTTCCTTCTGCGGCAAATCACAAGAGCAGGTTCGTAAGCTTGTAGCAGGACCAGGCGTTTATATATGTGACGAATGTATCGAATTGTGTACTGAAATTGTGGAAGAAGAGCTTGGATCTGAGGAAGAACTGGATCTTAAGGATATTCCGAAACCAATGGAAATTCGCAATATTCTCGATCAATATGTAATCGGCCAAGAACAGGCGAAGAAATCACTATCTGTGGCAGTCTATAATCACTACAAGCGCGTAAACAGTCAGAGCAAGATCGAAGATGTTGAACTCACGAAGAGTAATATTCTATTGCTCGGTCCGACAGGTTCAGGCAAGACGCTGCTGGCGCAGACAATGGCGAAGATCATCAACGTTCCTTTTGCTATAGCAGATGCTACTTCCTTAACGGAAGCTGGTTATGTGGGTGAAGATGTTGAGAACATTCTGCTGAAACTGATCCAGGCTGCTGATTATGATGTAGAGAAAGCCGAACGCGGTATTATCTATATTGATGAGATTGACAAAGTAGCACGCAAATCGGAGAACCCGTCCATTACTCGTGACGTATCCGGAGAAGGCGTTCAACAGGCGCTCTTGAAGATTCTGGAAGGAACTGTAGCTTCCGTACCTCCGCAAGGTGGACGTAAGCATCCGCATCAGGAATTCATTCAGATCGATACGACGAACATTCTGTTCATCGTTGGTGGTGCTTTTGACGGTCTGGAGCAAATGATCAAACGCCGTATCGGCAAAAAAGTCATTGGCTTCAACTCAGCTGTTGAAGGACAAAAAGATCTGAAGACTGGCGAATACCTTTCCATGGTATTGCCGGAGGATCTGCTCAAATTCGGACTTATTCCTGAGTTTGTAGGTCGCTTACCGATTATCTCGACTTTGGAGCCGCTTGACGAGAATACACTGGTACGTATTCTTTCCGAGCCAAAGAACGCGCTCACGAAGCAGTATATCAAGCTGCTGGAAATGGATAACGTAGCGCTGAAGTTCGAGCCGCTGGCCCTGGAAGCTATTGCCAAGGAAGCGATCAAACGCAATACGGGAGCCCGTGGACTGCGCGCCATTATCGAGAGCATCATGCTGGATGTGATGTATGAGGTTCCTTCACGCGATGATATCAAGGACTGTATCATCACAGAGAAGGTCGTTCAGGATAAGTCAATGCCTGAGCTAGGGATTAAGAAAGACAAGAAGCAAGAGGAAAGCGCATAAGCGTTCCTTTCGTTTTTAACAATACATGCCACAGTCTCCACCTTTCTTCCGCTTTCCCGCTTCAACGGCGGGAGCGAAGGGGTGGAGCTTTGGCGTTATGGGGGAGAAAAATCATGTTCTTGAGACATCAGACACGTCCTGTCAACGTTGGCGGGCTCATTATTGGGGGAAACAACGAGGTTGCTATTCAAAGCATGTGTACCACCAAAACCGCAGATGTCGAAGCGACAGTAGCTGAAATATTGCGGCTGGAGGAAGCCGGCTGTCAACTGGTGCGCGTAACAGTCAACAATGAAGAGGCCGCTGCAGCCATCAAGGAAATCAAGAAGCAGATTCATATCCCGCTAGTAGCAGATATCCATTTTAACTATAAGTTAGCTCTGTTAGCTATAGAGAACGGTATCGACAAGGTACGTATTAATCCCGGCAATATTGGCCGTCGTGATAAGGTTGAAGCGGTGGTTCAGGCCTGTAAAGAGAAGGGCATCCCCATCCGGATCGGCGTAAACGCCGGTTCATTGGAGAGTCATCTGCTGGAGAAATACGGTTACCCCACACCGGAAGCTATGGTCGAGAGTGCCCTATTTCATATTGGGATTCTGGAAGAGCTGGATTTCCACGACATTATCGTTTCATTAAAAGCATCCGATGTACCTATGGCCATCGAAGCTTACCGCCAAGCGGCACTGGTTATTCCTTATCCGCTGCATCTGGGCATTACGGAATCCGGCACGTTGTTCGCCGGTACAGTCAAGAGCTCAGCGGGTATCGGCGCTCTGCTCTCCATGGGCATTGGCAGCACCGTACGTATCTCGCTCAGTGCTGATCCAGTCGAAGAGGTCAAGGTAGCGCGTGAGCTGCTCAAGACCTTCGGTCTGATCTCTAACGCAGCAACGCTGATCTCTTGCCCGACCTGTGGACGCTTGGATATTGACCTGTTCTCCATCGCTAACGAAGTGGAAGAATACATCTCCAAGCTCAAGGTACCGATTAAGGTATCCGTACTGGGTTGCGCCGTTAACGGCCCCGGTGAGGCTCGTGAAGCCGATATTGGGATCGCTGGCGCCCGTGGCGAAGGACTGCTGTTCCGCTACGGACAAATGATCCGCAAAGTACCGGAAGCTGATCTTGTTTCTGAGCTGAAGAAAGAGATTGATGCTATCGTTGTCGCATTCGAGGCGACGGGGGAGATCCCGGGCCGCAAGCATGCTAACCTTGCACCGCCGGTGCAAGCGGGAAATGCCGGAAAGAACTGACAGGTTATAAATTTTATTGCTTAATGAAATTATATTATTCAATAGCTGCAAGAGGCGAAGAACGCCCCGTTGTGCACCGGTTTATCCGGCTGCGCTAATGGGGCGTTTTTTTGTCTATCGGTCTATCGGTCTACCGTCGTTCTGTTGCCCTTTAGCCTTTACTGTACCCACCACCCAGTGCGCTGTACCGTGGTACCCAGTGCCCAAGTACCCAGTGCGCGTGCCGTCCAAGTACCCATTGTGCTGTGCCGTCAACCCCTTACCCTTTTCTCTGTACCATCTACACCCATCGCCTAGCCGCCGTAACCAACCACTTGGGGTCGCCTTGGAGGGACATTATTCAATTAAAGGGAATTAATCCCTCTAAAAGATCGAAAATAGGCTTAAAACTGTAATTAGAGGGAATTTATCCCTCTATAATCATGATATATAGCTAAAAACGGGATATTTCCTGAAATTAGAGGGAGAAATCTCCGCTAAATAAGCTTTTCTAGATAATTCTTAATAATTAAAGGGAGAAATTCCCTGTAACCAACAGGGTTTCTATATTTGCATTCGTATTTGCATGCGTATTTTTCACTTATATCTTGAATGGAGGAAGAAAAAATGAATTATGAACAAGCGCATGAGGAATTTATTCAGCAGCATCTAGCCTGTAGAACAGGAGAACGACGAGGGAGGCTGGAGAGAGGGCATCGGCATGCGGAGGAGTTGTTTTTAAGGAATGTTTGGTGGCCCATGCGTAGTAATTTCGATGATTTGCACCCTGAGTATGAGGTACTGGATTGGCGTGGACGTGCTTATTTTGCGGACTTTGCTTTCATGCCGGGGCCCGTCAGGATCTTATTGGAGATTAAAGGCTATGCTACTCATGTAAGAGATATGGATAGGCAAAAATATAGCAATGAGCTCAATCGCGAAACGTTTCTGTGTGGATTAGGGTATCAAGTCCTTTCATTTTCTTACGATGACGTGGAGCAACGTCCCGAACTGTGCATCACGCTGCTGCGTATGGTGCTTAGCAGATATCAGACTATAGAAGCGCCGGGCGGTAGAGCTCTGCTTGCCGAGAAGGAAATCATCCGTTTCGCCGTTCAACAACCTGGAATGATTCGACCCAAAGATGTGGCAGGCTATTTTGAACTGGACCCCAAAACGGTACGTTTAATGCTCTCAAGATTATGTGCTAAAGGTTGGCTTAATCCTGTGAAAGTGGGGAGAGGCATCAGAATAGTCGGATACACGCTAGCACGTGATGTTCTTTATTATTGGGATTGATATTTATGGAGTTAGTCTTACTTTACCGGATACTCTGCAAAGGTTTGCCCGTGGGTAACAAATCCGCCTAGAAACGTTTACTAATTACCGAAACGGCTATACTACCTAGTAGTAGTCGAAGGTGTAAGAAGGTAGACCGAAACGAAACAGGAGGATGACCTATGGAATTAAGTATATTGCTGATGATCGTGCAGCTCTTTTTCGCGCTGGTTATCGGCGTTTATTTTTGGAATCTGCTGCGGGGACAGAAGAGCAATAAGACGGCGGTGGACCGGGAGTCGCGCAAGGAGCTCGATAAGCTGCGGAAAATGCGGATGATCTCGTTAACCAAACCGTTATCGGAGAAGACTAGGCCAGCTTCCATTGGAGATATTGTTGGGCAAAAGGATGGCCTGCGTGCCTTAAAGGCAGCTCTGTGTAGCGCCAATCCACAGCATGTGATCATCTACGGTCCACCGGGGGTAGGGAAAACCGCCGCCGCACGTGTGGTTATGGAGGAAGCGAAGAAAAATGCCTTCTCTCCCTTCAAGAGTGATGCTAAGTTCACTGAGATTGATGCTACCACTGCCCGCTTCGATGAGCGGGGTATTGCTGATCCTCTAATCGGC
>LIDZ01013307.1_pt1 | contig 31053 bp, 30 predicted proteins | sample 644651 | NCBI WGS metagenome assembly LIDZ01 (sample SAMN03856242, study PRJNA289617) | food metagenome | isolation source: wine grapes on drying loft during traditional withering process | host: Vitis vinifera cv. Corvina | place: Italy: Gargagnago di S. Ambrogio di Valpolicella | collected 2014-01 | reverse complement strand
CACAGCGATTCTCGACCGCTGTTGCGGCACCATCCGGGGTATTTATGCTCGACCAGGCTCAACGCGTACTTAAAGACATCTTCGGCTACGACAGCTTCCGTGGTCGCCAGGGTGCCATTATCGAGCGCGTGGCCAGTGGCGGTGATGCACTGGTGCTGATGCCCACCGGCGGCGGCAAATCGCTGTGTTTCCAGGTGCCGGGCCTGTTGCGCGACGGCCTTGCGGTCGTGGTTTCGCCGCTCATCGCGCTGATGGACGATCAGGTGGCAACGCTGGAAGAACTCGGTGTTTCAGCCGCCGCGTTGAACTCCACGCTCAGCGCCGAGCAGCAGCGCGACCTCGCTAACCGCATTCGTCTGGGCGAAATCAAGATGCTGTATCTGGCACCGGAACGTCTGGTCCAGCCGCGCATGCTGTCGTTTCTGCAAAACCTCAAGATCGCCCTGTTCGCCATCGACGAAGCCCACTGTGTGTCGCAATGGGGTCATGATTTCCGTCCTGAATACCTGCAGCTGGGCCAACTGGCCGAGCTGTTTCCGGACGTGCCGCGTATCGCACTGACCGCCACGGCCGACAAGCGCACCCGTGAAGAGATCGTCGAGCGTCTGCACCTGCAGAACGCCGAGCGCTTTTTATCGAGCTTCGACCGCCCGAATATTTTTTACCGCATCGTGCCCAAGGAACAGCCACGCAAGCAGTTGCTGGCATTTCTGTCCGAGCGGCGCAGCGACGCCGGCATCGTGTATTGCCTGTCGCGCAAGAAGGTCGAAGAGACTGCGGCGTTCCTCAGCGACAACGGTTACCCGGCGCTGCCGTACCACGCCGGCTTGCCCATCGAGACCCGCTCCGGCAATCAACGGCGCTTCCTTAATGAGGAAGGCCTGATCATGGTCGCCACGATCGCGTTCGGCATGGGCATCGACAAGCCCAACGTGCGCTTCGTGGCGCACATGGATCTGCCCAAATCGCTGGAAGCCTATTACCAGGAGACTGGCCGGGCAGGGCGGGACGGTCTGCCGGCCGATGCGTGGATGGCATACGGTCTGCAAGACGTTTTAATGCTCAAGCAGATGCTGCAGAACTCCGAAGGCGACGAGCGTCACAAGCGCGTCGAGCAGCACAAGCTCGACGCCATGCTGGCGCTGTGTGAAGAAACCCGCTGCCGGCGTCAGTCGCTGCTCGCCTACTTCGACGAAATCATGCCCAACCCTTGCGGGCATTGTGACAACTGCGTCGACGGCGTGCAGACCTGGGACGCCACCGAACCCGCGAGACAGGCGCTTTCAGCGATTTATCGAACCGGCCAGCGCTACGGCGTCGGCCATCTGGTCGATGTGTTGCTGGGCAAGGAAAACGACAAGGTTCAAAGCTTCGGTCATCAGAAGCTGGCGGTGTTCGGTGTCGGCAAGAGCCGCAGCGAAGGCGAATGGCGTTCATTGTTCCGACAACTGGTGGCGCGTGGTCTGGCCGACATCGATCTGGAAGGCTACGGCGGTCTGCGCCTGAGTGACAGCTGCCGACCGCTTTTGCGTGGCGAAGTCACCTTGCAGCTGCGCCGTGACCTGAAGCCGCAGACCACCGCGAAAGCCTCCGGCAGCCCGGCGAGTCAGCTGGTGCGCGGCGAAGAGCGCGAACAGTGGGAAGCGCTGCGTGCTTTGCGGCGCAAGCTGGCCGAAGAACATGGCGTGCCGCCTTACGTCATCTTTCCGGATTCGACCCTGCTGGAAATGCTCCGCAGCCAGCCGGGGACCATGGCCGAAATGGGCCGGGTCAGCGGTGTGGGCGCTCGCAAGCTGGAGCGTTACGGCGAGGCGTTCCTCGAAGTGCTCGGCGGTGCAGCACCGGCGCCGCGTGTCGTCACCGATGTACGGCACGAACTCATCAGCCTCGCCCGCGCCGGTATGACGCCGATGCAAATCGCCGGGCAACTGCAGTGCTCGGAGAAGAACGTCTACACGATGCTCGCCGAAGCGATTGGCAAACAGCAGCTTTCCCTGGATCAGGCGCTGGATTTGCCCGAGGACCTGATGACCGAGATTCAGGATGCGTTTCTCGACGGCGAAGGCGAGCTGCCCCCTGTTGCCGCTATTGCCGAACTGTTTACCGGGCGCGTACCCGAGGGCGTGCTGTATTGTGTGCGGGCGGCGTTGCAGTCGGAGTTTGAGGTTTGACCCGTCGCAACCTCGGCAGGCAGCACACTCAAATAATCCCAAGCAACCCGAAGGCCTACCCGCCGCATCCCGGCACCTCCTCGCCGCTGCGACGAATCACCACGCCCGGGCGCTTGCCTCATCACTGTCTCCATGGTTAGCTGCCTATTAATTAGGATTCGCCTTTAACCATCGAGTTACCTATGCCGTTAACCGAAGAACATCGCTTTGGCATGCAACTGGCCCATATGTCCCGGGGATGGCGCGCGGAGCTGGATCGCCGGCTGGCTGATCTGGGATTGTCCCAGGCGCGCTGGCTGGTGTTACTGCATCTGGCTCGTTTCAAAACGCCACCCACCCAGCGCGAACTCGCCCAGAGCGTGGGCGTTGAAGGCCCGACCCTGGCCCGTCTGCTGGACAGCCTGGAAAATCAGGGACTGGTGCTTCGGCAGGCGGTGCTCGAAGATCGTCGGGCGAAAAAGATCGTCCTCTGTGACACCGCGCGTCCGCTGATCGAGAAAATCGAAACCATCGCCACCGCCTTGCGCCACGAGTTGTTTGCCGGCATCGACGAAGAAGAATTGCTCATGTGCATGCGCGTTCATTCGAAAATCCTCGCCAATCTCGAAAAATCCTGAAAACCGCGCGAACGCCTGCGACAAATACATTGATGCGGGCGAAACATCCTGTTCTATTTGCACCCATACTGATGCTGCCCGGATGACGTGTCCGGGCATACCGAATGTGCAGGGAAGCCTGCCTCGTCTTCGAAAGGGTTCGCATGCTGAAGAGTTTTCAGGCCGGTAGTCGTCGTGAAGGGGGTGCGCCTCTTCGCGTTCAGTCGGGTCTTCGTTCGGGTTTGCTCGTCATCGGGCTCGCCTCGGCCGCGTTGCTGCACAGCTCCGTGGCGGCTGCGCTGGGTCTGGGCGATATCAGCCTGCATTCTGCGTTGGGGCAACCCTTTAACGCCGATGTCGAATTGATTGAAGCGGGTGGGATGAGTCCCGAGGAAATCGTCGTCGGGCTCGCGCCGCCCGAAGCCTTTGCCAAGGCTGGCGTGGAGCGCGTGTTCTTTCTCAACGACCTGCGTTTCACTCCGGTGATCCGTGGCAACCGCAGCGTGATTCACATCGAATCCCACAAGGCGGTCACCGAGCCGTATCTGAATTTCCTCGTCAGGCTGGTACGGCCGAACGGCGACCAGCTGCATGAATACACCGTGCTGCTTGATCCGCCGACATCGCCGACCGGGCTCGCCGCGACGCGCAGCCGTACTCAATCGCCAGCGGCCAGCGCGAAGAATGATGATTCGCGTCTGCCGGTCGCGCCGCCCCAGGCTCGACAGGGCAAGCACTACACGGTCGTGTCCGGCGACACGCTGGCGGGTATTGCCCGGCAGGTACAGGCGCCGGGCAGCAAGACCTCTTCTGCCGAGTTGATAAAAGGCGTGGTGGCGCTCAATCCGCAAGCGTTTCCCGATGGTGAGCGCAGCCAGTTGAAGGTCGGTCAGAGCCTGTTGCTGCCGGACAACGCCGTTGAACCGAAGACCGCCAATGGGTCTGCTGCAGGCAGCGGCACCTCAGCCGCAGCCTCCGCCCCGACGCCTGCCTCGGCGAAGCAGAACGCCAGCGATCAGTTGTCGGCGGCGGCGCTGGAAAACCAGCAGTTGAACAACACGCTGGACGACCTCAAGCAGCAAGTCCAGACATCCACCGTCGAAGAGGCCGACAAGGACAAGCAGATCATCGAACTGCAGACCCAACTCGCCGAACTCAAGGCCCAATCGGCCAAGCCTGTGGCGGCGCCAGTTGCTCCCGCCCCCTCGACGGTGGCGACGACTCCAGCGGAGACGACGGCGGCAACGCCGGCTGCACCCGCTCCGGTAGCCACTCCCGTACAAGCGCCGGTGCCGGTTGCCGCCGAGGATGACTTCCCCTGGACGTCGGTTCTGGCAGCGCTGTTGGTGATATTGCTGCTCCTCGCGCTGGCTTGGTCTGTGCGCCGCAACCGGATCAAAAATCAGCTGGCCCTCGAGCCTGTGCCGGCGGAACCGGTGGTCAGGTCTGCGGCCACGGTCACCCCGGTCTTCGAAGTGCCGGCGGTCACCCCGGCGCGTCCGGCTTCGTCAGCACCTGCCGGCCAACGTCTGGCCGGTGCCGCCACTGACGCCCTGGATGGCGCGAGCATTTACATCGCCTACGGTCGCTTCGCCGAAGCACTGGCCATCCTGCGGGATGCGTTGGGCAAACAGCCCGAGCGCACCGATGTTCGCCTGCGCATTCTCGAACTGCTTGGCGAGCAGGGCGACATCGATGCATATGACGAAGAAGAACGCGTGCTCCTGAGTCAGGGCGTCGACGCGCAGAAGCTTCAGGATATTCGCAATCGTTACCCGAAACTGAAGCCCGAGCCCGTGGTGCCCGCAGCGCCGTCCGCGCCAGTCGCGTCGCCAGCCATGACCTCGGCCGCAGCCTCCGCCGCGGCCTTGGGGGCTGCCGCGGTGCTGGCCAGCCAAACAGCCTCGGCCAGTCAGGCATCAGAAGATCCGCCGGCGCTCAGCCTGACGGAACCCACCCAGTTGGACGAAAATGCGGCCGCATCACTGAACCCGGTCGACCCTGCCGACGATTTCCAGCTCAATCTCGACGACCTCTCCATGGACGCCGACTGGGATCTGGTTGATCCGTTCGACAGCACGCCCGCCCCGCGCAAGCCCGCGCCTGTACTCGAAGCCGAACCTGAACTCGACACTTCATTCTCGTCCGACCTCACGCAGCTGCCCGAGGTGTTCGAGATGCCCGATGAGCAGTTCCTCAGCGACTTCGCCGAAGAGGAAACGCCGCCGGAAATGGACGTTCAGTTCGAAGCCGGTCCGGCAGTCATTGTGCAGAGCAACAGCGATCTGCTGGACGACGCTTTTCTCGACAGTTTCATGATCGAGGAGGGCGGCTTCGATCTGCTGAGTCTGGACGAAGAGCCGCTGAGCAAGATCAATGAGGCGCAGGTGCTGATCGATGAAGGCAATGTCGACGAGGCCCGTCGGCTGTTGCAGGAAGTGATCGACGGCTCCGACGACGGCCCGCAGCAAACCGCCCGTGATTTGCTGGCAGGGTTGGGCTGACCGATGTCTGCCAAGCCTGAAATCACCATCACCTACTGCACACAGTGCCAATGGCTGTTGCGCGCCGCCTGGCTGGCTCAGGAATTATTGAGCACCTTCACCGATGATCTTGGCAAGGTGTCATTGATCCCCGGCACCGGCGGTGTATTCCGCATCACCTGCGACGACGTGCAGATCTGGGAGCGCAAGGCCGACGGCGGGTTTCCCGAGGCCAAGGTGCTCAAGCAGCGCGTGCGTGACCAGATCGATCCGGCCCGGGACCTGGGGCACAACGATCGTCACGCCGGCCTGGATACCTGAGCGCGCATCGGGTCTGGGAAAGTGTTAATCGATATGTCGTGTCATCAAAGCTAAACACCGCCGTCATGTTCATATCACCGACCACGTCCACGCTTGGGAAAACCAAAGTGGAGGTGGTCCATGAGCATTGCCGAGAGCGTGAAACCCAGTCGTAAACAACGTGTCCGGACCTTGTGGATCTCTGACGTGCATCTGGGAACCCGCGACTGCCAGGCCGAACACCTCTCCGGATTTCTCAAGCAATACCACGCCGACAAGGTGTACCTGGTGGGCGACATCATCGACGGCTGGAAGATGCGCGGCGGCATGTACTGGCCGCAAGCCCACACCAACGTCATCCGCCGTCTGCTGACCATGAGCAAGCGCGGCACCGAAGTCATTTACGTCACCGGCAACCACGACGAATTCCTGCGCCGCTATTCAAAACTCATTCTAGGCAACATCCAACTGGTCGATGAAGCTGTGCATCTGACCGCCGATGGTCGTCGTCTGCTGGTGATCCACGGTGACCAGTTCGACGTCATTACGCGCTACCACCGCTGGCTGGCGTTTCTTGGCGATTCGGCCTACGAATTCACCCTGACCCTCAACCGCTGGCTCAACCACTGGCGCGCCAAATACGGCTACGGCTATTGGTCGCTGTCGGCGTATCTGAAGCACAAGGTCAAGACTGCGGTGAATTTCATCAGCGATTTCGAGGAAGCCATCGCCCATGAGTGCGTCAAGCGCGGTCTGGACGGGGTGGTGTGCGGGCACATTCACCACGCCGAAATCCGTCAGGTGGGCGGCGTGGAATACCTCAACTGCGGCGACTGGGTGGAGTCCTGCACGGCGTTGATCGAGCACTGGGATGGCACGATCGAGCTGTTCCGGTTGGCCGATGCCCACGTCAAAGCCAAGAGCCCGGAAACAGCGCAGCCCGTGGGCGAGACGGTCTGAGCAGGCAGCTTTTACTCAAACCGTGGTGCAGCAAGGCGTCATGCGCGACGCCGACGAGTGCCGGTCAAAACGGTACTTTGCCCCTGAGCATGTCTGCGTACATGACGAAATCGCCGAGCAGGCTGTAGAGCGGATGCTTGAACGTGGCCGGACGGTTCTTCTCGAAAAAGAAGTGGCCGATCCAGGCGAAGGTGTAGCCCGCCAAGGGCAGTACCCACAACAATGTCCAGTGAGCGCTGAGCACGGCGAATGCCAGAATCAGGATGACCAGACTCGTGCCGATGAAATGCAAGCGTCGGCACGTGCTGTCCCGATGTTCGTGCAGATAATACGGATAGAAGTCTTCGAATCGGTCGAAACGCTTCACTGTTTCCACAAGGCTATGCTCCGGGCAGGGTATTGGTTGAGCTTAGTCGAGCCCCCACTGCCCGCCGCGACATTTCTCGGGGCTGCGCAGCTGACGTTGCCCGGCCCGCAGTGTTCTAGTGCCGCCAGAACGCCGGTATGCACAGCACCAGCACCGTGATGATTTCCAGCCGACCGAGCAGCATGCCCAGCGACAGAATCCACTTGGCGGCATCCGGCAGCGTCGAGAAATTACCCGCCGGCCCGATGGTTTCACCGAGCCCCGGCCCCACCCCTGACACGGTGCTGGCGGCGCCCGTCAGCGCAGTCATCCAGTCCAGCCCCAGCCCCAGCAGCGACAGCATCAGCGCGATCAGGCAGATGGTGAAGGTGAAGAAAAACGAGAAGGTCAGAATCGAACGCACGATCTCGTCGTCCAGCCGGTGACCGTTGTACTTCTGCTTGATCACCGCGCGCGGGTGGATCAGCTGGTGCAGGTTGGCGCGCAGCAGGATGTAGGCGACCTGAAAGCGGAAGATCTTCACGCCGCCCGCCGTTGACCCTGAGCATCCCCCGATGAACCCCAGGTAGAAAAACAGCATAAGCGCGAAGTTGCCCCACAGGCTGTAGTCCCCCAGGGCGAAACCAGTGGTCGTCACCACCGAGGTCACGTTCAGCGCGACATGGCGCAACGCGTCGTACCACGGGAGATCGGTCGTCGCCCAGTACCAGGCGGTCATCACCAGCCACATCACCAGCAGCAGGACGAGAAAACCCTGCACCTGTTGATCCTTGAGCAGCGCCCCGCGATTGCCCCGCAGCGTCGCCACATAGAGGGTGAACGGCAGGGCGCCGAGGATCATCACCACGATGGCCACCCAATGCACGGCGGGCTGCGGCCATTTCGCCAGTGACTGATCCGAGGTGGAGAACCCTCCGGTCGATATCGCCGACATCGCGTGATTGATGGCGTCGAACAGGCTCATGCCCGCCCACCAGAACGCCAGCGTGCCCAGCACGGTGATGCCGAGGTAAACAAGCACGATGAATTTGGCGACCATGTGCGAACGCGGCATGACTTTTTCGGAACGGTCCGACGACTCGGTCTGAAACAGGCGCATACCGCCGATGCGCAACAGCGGGAGAATCGCCACGGCCATGCCGATGAAGCCGATGCCGCCGAGCCAGTGCAGCAGCGATCGCCAGATCAGGATGCCGGGGGACATGGTGTCCAGACCGCTGAGCACGGTGGAGCCCGTCGCGGTGATGCCGGACATGCTTTCGAAGAAGGAGTCGGTGTAGCTGATGTGTTGGGTGAGCAGAAACGGCAGCGCCGCGAAGATGCAGACGATGACCCAGCTGCTGACCGTCAGCAGGTACATGTCCCGGGGCCGCAGGTGTACGTGTTCAGGTCGGCCCTGGCCCACCAGCGCCAGCCCGGACACGAAGGTGATCAGGCTCGACCACAGAAACGACGGCATGTCGGCGGTGCGGTGAAAGATCATCAGGGTGATCATCGGCACGACCATGGCGATGGCCAGGGTAATCAGGAAGATGCCGATAATGAAACCGATGATGCGGAGAGTCGGCAACGCCATGCAGTCGCTCTGATCAGGTAGTGAGAGGGCGGCCATTCTACTCGCGAGCCCGTTGGTGTAAACCGAGGCATTTCCGAGAGTGTTGTAAGTAATTGCCCCGGTTAATCGTTATTGAAGTTCAAGACTGCACCGAGGGCACTACAATGGCCCGTCATTTTTCCTGGAGACGACTTAATGGAAGCGCTCGACGTATTGCTTAATCGCGTGTCCGTGCCCCGCTTGATCGAACCCGCCCCGGACGCCGAGCAACGCGAGATCCTCTTCGGCGCAGCCCTGCGCGCGCCTGACCATGGCGTCTTGCGGCCTTATCGATTTCTGACCGTCGAAGGCGACGCACGCAACCGCATGGGCGAACTGCTGGCCCAGGCATTGATCGACAAAGGCGGCGATGTTGAGGCCAAAGCGCTGGACAAGGCCCGTAACGGACCGTTGCGCGCGCCATTGGTGGTGGTGGTCATCGCCAAGTTGACTGACCACTTCAAAGTGCCGAAAAAGGAACAAGTGATCACCGCAGGGTGCGCTGCCCACGGCATCCTCCTGGCCGCTTATGCGATCGGCATCGGCGCGGTCTGGCGCTCGGGGGATTTGTCCTACTCCCGCCACGTCGCCGAAGGGCTGGGTCTGACAGCCGAAGAAGAAGTCGTCGGCTTTCTGTACCTCGGCACGCCGCAAAATCCGCCGCGTGAACCCGCGAAGCCGGAGGTTGCTGGTTTTGTGAGCGCGTGGGAAGGGTAACAAACTGGTTTCATCCCGCTATAAGCGCCGGCCCCGATCTGTAGGACTGGTTTTAGCCGGGAAGGCATTAAGCGTTACACCGCAAAACTGAGGGTGTACAGACAGGCCTCTTCCCGGCTGAAGCCGGTCCTACCAGTCACCGCACCCATTCAGCGGGAGCGGCTGCGAACAGGGAATCAACCGTGCAAAGCGGTTAACTCGCGCGGCACGACGATGCTGGCCACGAATCCGCCCTGCGGGTGATTGCCCAGCACCAGCGTTCCGCCGTGCTTCTCGGCGGCGCGTTTGGCAATGGCCAGGCCGAGCCCGTAGCCCGGCGCTGTCTGGTTGGGCGCGCGATAGAACGGCTCGCCCAACTGCGCCAGATGCTCCGGATTGGCACCGGGGCCATGGTCCCGCACGCTGAGCCGCCATTCATCCCCCTCAAGTGTTGCGCTCAACTCGATCGGCTGACCCGCCGGATTGAAGCGCAGCGCGTTGCGCAGCAGGTTATCCAGCGCCCGTTCCAGCACGCTTGGCCAGCCCTGCAACTGCACCCCTGGCTGCACCGACACCGAAACCGTCTGCTCGCCGCCGCCCATCTCCGTCTCGGCCTGCAGATGATGCAAAAGCCCCGACACATCCACCGCCGTGGCGCTGCCCATGTCGGCGTCCAGTCGTGCCAGCGCCAGAATTTCGCTGATCAACTCCTCCAGCCGGTCGCACTCACGGGTCAGGCGCGGCCACAGCTTGTCGCGCTCCACCGGTTCTGCGCGTTCGGCCAGGGCCAGGGCAATCCGCAGCCGGGCCAGGGGAGAGCGCAGTTCATGGGAAACGTCGCGAAGCAGCTGGCGCTGGCTGCTGATCTGACTTTGCAGGCGGGCACCCATGCGGTTGAAGTCGTTCGCCAGCACGCCAAATTCATCACGGCGGTTGGCCAGTTGCGCCAGGCTGTTTTGCTGGTAGGTGGTCTGGCCGAGATCATGCACCGCGCCGCGCAGACGGCTTAGCGGGCGGGTGATCGACAGCGTCACCATCAGGCTGAACAACGTCAGCACCACCAGCGCGATGCCCAGCGCGCTCAGCGGCCAGACCAGACTGTCGCGGTGCCACGCGTCCAGCTCCGGATGTGGGATCCGGTAAATCAGCAGGTAGGTTTCACCGGTTTTTTCACTGGTGTATTCGGAGGTCAGTCGCCGCCACGGCAGTGGTCGTGTGTCGTCGTTCTGCCGCTCTTCAAAAGCTGCCGCGCGGGGCGGGAAGGTGCCGGGAATCACCGCTTCGCCGCTGTCGTTGAGCACCTGAACGTCGATGTGGTATTTGCGCTTGAGGTCTTGCAGATAATCCTGGGCGGATTTCTCGCCTTTGTCCTCGTACAACTCCACCCACTTCTGCGGCAAGTTGTGCAGGCCGGGATGACGGCTGAGAATCCAGGCGTCCTGATTGAGGACATGGCCCATCAGGATCGACAGGCCCGCTACCAACGCGATCGCAAGCCAGAAGCTCGCCAGGATTCTCCAGAACAATGAACGCACGTGCTGCCCTCGACCCGGTGTGTCAAAAAGAAAACCCGACACGCCGGGGAGCGTGTCGGGTTGGGGGAAGTGTAATGCCGCGCCAGCAGGCAGTTACTGGGTTTTTTGCGCTTTCTGCGCTTTCCACGCTTCGAACTCGGCGCGATCCGCACGGCGCTGGGCTTCATCCTTCTGGATCTGGTCGAAGGTCTTCTGTTGCTCTGGCGTCAGCAGGGCGCGGATGCCGGACTGGGTTTTGGCCCGGGCAGCTTCCTGTTCATCCATCATTGCCTTCTGGTCGGCGGGCGACAGCTTGGCCAGGTACTTCTGGGTGATCTCTGAGCGGCCGCGCCACTGATCGCCCATCATCTGGTCGACTTGCTGACGTTGCTCCGGGGTCAGGTTGAGTCTTTCCATCGGGCCGTGGCGATGATGCATGCCAGGGCCGTCAAAGCCAGGACCGCCAGGGCCGCCCATAGGGCCAGCTTCTGGAGGCATGGCCATTGCAACGGTAGGCAGGGCTGCGGCGAACATCAAAGCCATCAAAGTCTTGCGCATGGTGAATCTCCTTGTCTCGATTTCGGCTCTGTGCCGGTTGAGGCCAGTTTAGGGAGATCAAGGTCAAGGGAGGTCAGGGGTCGGTAAAGCTTGGGTAAAGGGGGCGCGCTGGCGTGTTGACGTAGTGTGCCTGCTACCGAGTGCGCGCCCAGCTGTAAGCGGCAAGCCACAAGCTTCAAGCCAAAAAGCAGTCCGGCGTCGCTGCCGATGCTGTTGCTTGTGCTGTCGCTGTTGCTTGCAGCTTGCCGCTCCCAACTGCCTCGTCAGAGGCTGTAATAATACCCGCGGCTGCGCAGGGCAACGATGCGCGGGCGGCCGTCGGCGTGGGGGCCGATCTTCTTGCGCAGGTTGCTGACGTGCATATCAAGGCTGCGGTCGTAGAGCGTCAGTTTGCGGCCCAGGGCCAGTTGCGCCAGCTCCTGCTTTTCCAGCGGTTCACCGGGCTGGCCGAGCAAGGCCTCAAGCAGACGCGCTTCGGAGACCGTCAGGGTGAATTCCTGCTCGTCAATCGTGACCACGCCCCGTGCGGGACTGAAGCACAGATCGCCCAGTTCGATTTGCGACGATACCGCCGTCGGATGGCTACGGCGCAGCACCGCGCGCAGACGCGCTGTCAGTTCGCGAGGATCGCAGGGCTTGGCCAGATAATCATCGGCGCCCAGCTCCAGCCCCAGAATGCGGTCCAGCGGTTCGCCGCGCGCCGAGAGCATCAGCACGGGAAGGTCGGGGTGATCGGTGCGCAATTGTTTGAGCACTTCCAGACCGCTGCCGTCGGGGAGCATCACGTCCAGCACCACCGCAGCGGGTGCAGATTCGGCAAGCGCTTTGCGCGCGCTCTGGCCATCGTGGCAGGCACGCACGGCGAACCCTTCCTGACTCAACCAACTGCTCAGGAGCTCACACAGCTCCTGGTCATCATCAATAAGTAACAGCTCGCTCATGACTCACTCATTTAGCCATTGCCGACGACGTCGACGCCGGCCGCTGGCAAAGATACCGCACTGGAGAGCCACCTTGGCTGCGTGACCCCTCGTGACAAACCATTATTGTTCGGTCAATACCCACAAGGCATGACCGCCCGTGCCTCTTTGAGCCGCAGTCAAAGCCTTTGGTTCTAGCAACTTATCGGCAGGGCAGTGCGTAGGGTGAACTTCAGAAGGCGGGTGAAGGCGGTCCGGCCCGGTGTACAGAGCCGGGCGCCTGACAGACGTTTCAGGGCAGGACTTGCTTGAACGGTTTGACGATCACGTCAGCGTAGACACCCGCTGCCACATAGGGATCCGCCTCAGCCCAGGCCTGGGCGTCCTTGAGGGACTCGAATTCGGCGACGATCAGGCTGCCGGTAAACCCTGCAGTGCCCGGGTCGACGCTGTCTACCGCAGGCATCGGGCCGGCGAGGACGATGCGCCCTTCGGACTTCATTGCGTTCAGGCGCTCAAGGTGCGCAGGGCGCGCGGCCAGGCGTTTTTCCAGCGAGTTGGCGACGTCGGTTGCCACGATTGCGTAGAGCATGTCAGTCCTCTCTTTTTTTGTTTGTAGGCTGGGTTGACGGCTCGGCGTCATGGATGTGGCGAGCCAGGTAGATGCCCTGGCCGACCAGGAACAGCAGGGTCATGCCCAGGCTGCCGAACACCTTGAAGTCGACCCAGAATTCTTGATAGGTAAACGCCACATAGAGATTGGCCGCGCCGCAGAACAGGAAGAACACGATCCAGGCGATGTTCAGTTTGGTCCAGACCGCCTGCGGCAGGGTCAGCGCGTGGCCCATGATGCGTTGAATCAACAGACGATCGCCGATGAAGTGACTGCCGGCGAAGATCAGCGCGAAGACCCAGTTCACCACCGGGGCTTTCCACTTGAGGAAGGTTTCGCTGTGGAACGCCAGGGTCAGGCTACCGAACACGAGGCAGGCAATCAGCGTCAGCCACTGACTTTTTTCCAGTTTGCCCTGACGGACATAGAGGACGCCGTAAACCACGAGGGAACTGGCGATCAGCATCGCGGTGGCGCTGTAAATCCCGCCTACCATGAAGCTGTGGCCAAGGACATCGACGGCTTGCGGGCTGATTTTGTAAACGATGAAGAACAGGATGAGCGGGATGAAGTCGATGAATTGTTTCACAGTAAGAGCCAGAAGCTGGATGTGACGGCATAATAACAAACATCAATGACTGCGAAAGCGCCCCTATGAACGTCGATCTGCACTGCCACAGCACCGCTTCCGATGGCGCCCTTGCGCCCGCGGTACTCGTCGCGCGTGCCCACGAGCACGGCGTGAAAGTCCTCGCACTCACCGACCACGACACCCTCGAAGGCCTCGCCGAGGCCCGTGCTGCGGCGCTTGCGCTGGGTATGCAGCTGATCGACGGCATCGAATTGTCCTGCACCTGGGGCGGTGCCACCATCCATGTGCTGGGCTATGGGTTCGATGTGGACGCCCCGCAATTGCGTGAGGCGATCGAGCAATTGCACACCGGCCGCTGGTTGCGGGCCGAAGAAATAAGCCGCAAGTTGGCGATGAAAGGTATGCCCGGCGCGCTCGAAGGTGCGCGTGCGGTGCAGCAGGCGCTGGGCGACAGCGGTAATGCGCCGGCCCGGCCGCACTTTGCCGACTTTCTGGTCAACCAGGGGTTCGTCAAGGACCGCGCCGAAGCGTTCCGCAAATGGCTCGGTGCGGGCAAGCTGGGCGACGTCAAGCAACACTGGCCGACCCTTGAGCAAACGGTGGCGACCCTGCGCGCCGCCGGGGCGTGGGTCAGCCTCGCGCACCCTTCGCATTACGATTTCACCCGCAGCAAGCGTCGCAAGCTGGTCGCTGACTTCATTCAGGCCGGCGGCCACGCCATAGAAGTGGTCAACGGCCTGCAGCCTGCCGATCAGGTCGGCAGTCTGGCGATTCTGGCCCGTGAGTTCGGTCTGCTGGTCAGTGCCGGCAGTGATTTTCATGCCCCAGGCGCATGGTCTGAAATCGGCGTTTATCGCCCATTGCCCGAAGACCTGCCGCCCCTTTGGTGTCGGTTCAAACATGACCAGCCTACTGCCGTCTGAACAGGAAATTACCGTGAGTCAATTTTTCCAGGTCCACCCGGAAAACCCGCAAGCGCGCCTGATCAAGCAGGCCGTGGAAATCATCCGGGCGGGCGGTCTGGTGGTTTATCCCACCGATTCGTCCTACGCATTGGGTTGCCAGATGGGCGACAAGACGGCCGTCGAGCGCATCCGTCGCCTGCGTCAACTCGATGACAAACACAATTTCACGCTGATGTGCAGCGATCTGTCCCAGCTGGGGTTGTTCGCCAAGGTCGACACGGCGGCGTTTCGCGTGCTCAAGGCGCACACGCCGGGGCCGTACACCTTCATTCTCGGCGCCACACGTGACGTACCGCGTCTGGTCCTGCACCCCAAGCGGCGCACCATTGGCCTGCGCGTGCCGGGTCATCCCATCGCGCAGGCGCTGTTGCAGGAACTGGGTGAGCCGCTGATGAGCGTCAGCCTGATCATGCCGGGCGAGACCATTCCGATGAGTGACCCTTACGAGATGCGCGGGATTCTCGAGCATCAGGTGGACCTGATCATCGACGCAGGCGAGGGCGGCATCTCGGCCTCGACCGTGGTCAACCTGACCGATGGCGAGCCCCAAGTGGTGCGTGTGGGTTGCGGCGATCCGACGCCGTTCGGGGTCGAAGTCGAGTGACCGAGGCGCAAACGCTGGAGGCTCAGACCGACGCTCACATCGACCCGCAGGCCAACGCCCAGCAAGAGCTGCCGTTTGCCATGGTCTACGGTCAGGCCGTCACACAGATGCCGGTCGACCTGTACATCCCGCCGGATGCGCTGGAAGTGTTCCTCGAAGCTTTCGAGGGCCCGCTGGACCTGCTGCTTTACCTGATTCGCAAACAGAACATCAACATCCTCGACATCCCCGTGGCGGAAATCACCCGTCAATACATGGGTTACGTCGAACTGATGAAAACCGTGCGCCTGGAGCTGGCCGCCGAGTATCTGGTCATGGCGGCCATGCTTGCCGAGATCAAATCGCGGATGCTCCTGCCGCGCTCGGAAATGGCCGAGGAAGAAGAAGGCGATCCCCGCGCCGAACTGATCCGTCGCTTGCAGCAATACGAGCGGTTCAAGGCGGCGGCAGAAGGCATTGACCAGCTGTCCCGCGTGGGCCGCGATGTACTGGTGCCCCGGCTGGAGGCGCCCGAAGCGCGGGTGCGCAAGTTGTTGCCGGACGTCGCCCTCGAAGAGCTGTTGATGTCGATGGCCGACGTGCTGCGCCGTGGCGACATGTTCGAAAGTCACCAGGTCAGCCGCGAAGCACTGTCCACCCGCGAGCGCATGAGTGATGTGCTGGAGCGCTTGAAAGGCGCGGGTTTCGTGCCCTTCGCCGAGCTGTTCACGGCAGAAGAGGGGCGGCTGGGCGTGGTGGTGACGTTCATGGCGGTGCTGGAACTGGTCAAGGAGCAACTGGTGGAGCTGGTGCAAAACGAAGCCTTCGCCGTTATTCATGTGCGGGCGCGAGCCGAATAAAGAGCAAGAGCTGATCAATGAACCTGAATGAACCCCGCGATCTGGCGCCGTTGCTCGAAGCGTTTCTGCTCGCCTCCGGAAAACCGCAGTCCCTGGAGCGTCTCTACGAGCTCTTCGAAGAGGGCGAGCGGCCCGAACCGCCGGTGTTCAAAAAAGCGCTGACGTTGCTGGGCAAGTCCTGCGACAACCGCGCCTTTGAGCTGAAAGAAGTCGCCACCGGCTATCGCTTGCAGATCCGCGAGAAGTTTGCGCCCTGGGTCGGGCGTCTGTGGGAAGAACGCCCGCAGCGTTATTCGCGCGCCCTCCTGGAAACCATGGCGCTGATCGCCTATCGCCAGCCGATCACCCGGGGCGAGATCGAGGACGTGCGTGGCGTCGCGGTCAACACCAACATCGTCAAGACCCTGATGGAGCGCGAATGGATCAGGATCGTCGGCTACCGCGACGTGCCCGGCAAACCCGCGATGTTCGCCACCACCAAAGCCTTTCTTGATCACTTCAACCTGAAAAACCTCGACGAACTGCCGCCACTGGCCGACCTGCGCGAGATGGAAACCGAGCCGGTGCTTGAATTCGACGACGCACCTGTGCCCGCGCACTTGCAGGCGTTGGCCGATGCCAGCCTGCCACTCGATGCTGACGCAGAGCCTGAGGCGCCCCGGGATGAGACCAGTTTCCGCAGCTTGTTGGCCGAGCTGGATACCATGGAGCAGGGCCTGAAAATCGACTTTGACGATTTATTGCTCGATGAGGCCGATAAAGAGTCTGAATTGGAAGAACCGCCGCAGGACGATGAAGATCCGCGGTGACGAACGCTGTGGCAGGACGATGCGCAGCGCCCAATTCCTCATTCAGGCGAACCCATGAGCACCAAGAATCCCTGCATCAGCCTCTGCAAATTCGACGATGATATTTGCCTGGGCTGTGGTCGCAGCAAGCGCGAGATCAAATCCTGGAAGAAGATGGAGAAGGACGAAAAGCGTTCGGTGCTCGCCGAATCGGCGCTGCGGCTGATCAAGCTCAAGGGCGCCAGTCGGCGGAAAAAGAAGTCAGCCTGAATTTTTCATCTAGTCTCTGATGCGCAACGCGCGTCAGGCGCGTATGATTCGCGACCTTTTGGCGATCCACACGCGCCAGGGATTTCAGTTTTCCGCCCGTTCCGCCTCAGAGCTGTTCTGATCCGGAGCCGCTTTCGTCCAGAGAGCCGGGCCACAGGCCATGCCCACTCGCGCATGCCCTGATTCGACACACCGGGAGGTGCCCAGATGAGTGAACAAGACAAGCAAGACAAAGAGATCGGCCCAGCAGGCGAAAAACTGCAGAAGGTTCTGGCGCGCATTGGCGTCGGTTCCCGTCGCGACGTTGAAGCCTGGATCGGCGAAGGCCGCATCAAGGTCAACGGCGTTCAGGCCACTCTGGGTCAGCGCGTCGATCTGCATGACGCCATTACGGTCGACGGTCGCGTGATCCGCCGCGAAGAAGCCGCCGAGACCGTTCGCCGCGTCGTCATGTACAACAAGCCGGACGGTGAAATCTGCACCCGTGACGACCCTGAAGGCCGTCCGACCGTGTTTGATCGCCTGCCGCGCCCGAAAGAAGGCCGCTGGATCAACATCGGTCGTCTGGACATCAACACCACCGGGTTGCTGATGTTCACCACCGACGGTGAACTGGCCAACCGCCTGATGCACCCTTCGTTCGAAATGGACCGCGAGTACGCCGTGCGCGTCCGTGGCGAAGTCGACGACGACATGCTGGCGCGCCTGAAGGCTGGCGTGGTGCTGGAAGACGGTCCGGCGCGTTTCACCGACATTCAGCAGGCGCCGGGTGGCGAAGGCTTCAACCACTGGTACCACTGCGTGGTCATGGAAGGCCGCAACCGCGAAGTCCGTCGGTTGTGGGAATCCCAGGGTTTGGTGGTCAGCCGTCTGAAGCGCGTGCGTTTCGGCCCGGTGTTCCTCAACTCCGATCTGCCGATGGGTCGCTGGCGCGAAATGAGTCAGCAGGAAGTCGACATTCTCAGCGCCGAGGTCGGCCTGACGCCGGTCGCGATGCCGCAGATGACCGCCAAGACCAAAGACAAGCTGGAGCGTTTGCAGCGCCAGTCTTCCCGTCCGTTGGGCAAAGGCGAACGCGTGCGTCAGGTTCGTCCGGCCAAAGATGCAGTGTCTTCGGACCGTCCGGCCCGTGAGCCACGTCTGGCGGATGGCGAGCGCCCGGCGCGAAAGCCTGCGGAAAACGGTCGTCCGGCGCGCACCCCGCGTCCGGCCATCGGTGGTCGTGGCGACACTGCCCGTGGCGGCAATCCACGTGGCGACAGCGCGCGCAGCGAAAACGGTCGCGGCACGCCGGTCGCGGAACGCCCGAGCGACATGAACAAGCGTCCCGCCAAGCCGAAGCCTTCGCGTCCCGGCATCGGTCTGGTGGACGACAAGACCCCGTCCGGCAAACGCCGCGGCCCGCCAAGCGGCACCGGTCAGCGCCCGGGCTTTGGTCGTCGCAAGCCCGAGTAATGGCCTTGTGAAGCAGTAATCGCGGTCTGAAGTACAAAAAACGCCAGTCGAGAGACTGGCGTTTTTTTATGCGCGCTTGGGAGTCAGACGACGTAGGCAGTGCCGTCGAACACCACGCGCTTGTCCACGGCCAGTGAGCCGCTGTTGAAAATCAGGTCCATGTGGTGGCTGCCTTTGGCACCGCCACCCAGTCCCAGATGCAATCCGCAATGGCGCTCCTCGAAACCCGCGTTGCGCGCGTACAGCTGGCTGACACCTTCGTTGGTGCCGATCCCCAGTTCCTCGATGCGCCGGTTCGAGGGATTGGCGTCCAGGTATTTATTGAAGTCGTGCTCCAGCCCCGGCACGTCGGTGGCAATGCGGGTGATGGTGGAGTTCTCGATCCACAATTCCAGTGGCGACTCGATGATCCCGTACTTGCGCGCGAAGGGGATGGTGCTGAGGAACGTCCCGAGGAACCGCACATGACCGTTGATGGATTCGCTGTGGGTGGCGATCTCACCCGGTGCCAGGTCGTAATTACCGACGCCGTTGATGTTGGTCCACTTCTTCAATTCGCGCAGCGGGGCCTCGAAGTACGAGCCGTGATCGTCGCTGAAGCTGAGGGTCTCGCCTTCATTCATGGTGTCGATCAACGCCGCATTCAACTGCGCGATGCGTTCGGGCTCAACGCTGAACGTGTCGTAGAAATAATCGCCGTAATCTTTGAACAGCAAAGACTTTTTCCACTGCGCCGACATCACCTCTTGCAGCTGACGAATGAACGGCGGTCCCTCGGCGCGGGGATTGGGCAGCGTTGAGGAATCGTAGAACAGGACGAAGAGATCGGAGTCGGTGATGGCCTCTGATAGCTCGCCGACCGGGGTAGTGTCCAGCGGCAATGTGCTGAACCGGAAGACATCCCGCGCCGTCGAGCTGTCGGCGATGCCCTCGATGAGACGGCGGTATTCCGCGGTGTGTGCCAGTAAGACGTGGGGGGTGTGAATGCCGGTGACGGCGGGATGGTGTTGCAGGTAGTAGAGGAAATGTTCGATTGCGCTGCTGTTATCCATAGTGCGCTCCGCATCCGGATGCTCGAAACAAGAGGGCGAACGCGTTAGCCACGTTCGCCCTTCAGCTGTTTTAGAACGGCCACATCGCGGTGCCAAACGGCACCACAGCGTCAGCCTGCATCATCTCCACAGCGGCATCATGAGTCGGTGCTTCAAACCAATCGTCCAATTGCAGTTCTTCTTCCAGAGCCAGTTCAACTGTTTGCATAGGTGAATCTCCTGAGAATGACGTACTTGCCGAATGCAGCGGGGACGAAAGGCCTGAGCCCTGGGTCCTCGTCATGGAAGCACACTGACCTTCGTGGCCAGCAAGCACTGGAAAAACTAGTGCAATAGTCAGACTGTTGCAAAATAAAAATCGACCGGCAAATGCTGGCACTTCGCCGGACTTATTGAAACTTGCAGCGAAAACAACGTTAGGGAGCTTTTGATTTCGGTGAATTATTTTTGCGACAGAATTGTGTCGGAGGTTGGTATAGAACAGCTTCCCGGCTGAAGCCGGTCCTACAAAAGCACCGGTCGAATTAGGTGGGACCGGCTTCAGCCGGGAATTCTTCGCCGCCAAACGCCATGTGAGCGGTGTACAATGCGCGCCCGTTTTTTCTGTGATCCACCGGCGTATGGACGCCAACCCCTCGGGGTTACCCACTCCGTTTCCCTCCGCCGCGTCATGAGCGCGTCGGGTTCGATTCCGTCACAGACAAGCGCGCCAAGGTGGTTTGCCAATGAGTGAAAACATGTCCCATTCGGGTGACTTGAAGCGTGGTCTGAAGAACCGTCACATCCAGCTGATCGCCCTCGGCGGCGCGATCGGTACCGGCCTGTTTCTGGGCTCGGCAGGGGTGCTGAAGTCCGCAGGCCCGTCGATGATCCTTGGCTACGCCGTCTGCGGCTTCATTGCTTTCATGATCATGCGACAGCTCGGCGAGATGATCGTCGAAGAGCCGGTGGCCGGGTCGTTCAGCCATTTCGCCCACAATTACTGGGGCGGTTTTGCCGGCTTTCTGTCGGGCTGGAACTGCTGGGTCCTCTACATTCTGGTGGGCATGTCCGAACTGACCGCCGTCGGCAAATACATCCAGTACTGGTGGCCGGAAGTCCCGGCGTGGGCCTCGGCTGCCGTGTTCTTCGTGATGATCAACGTCATCAACCTGGCCAACGTAAAAGTCTTTGGCGAGGCTGAATTCTGGTTCGCGATCATCAAGGTGGTGGCGATTCTCGGGATGATCGCCCTGGGCAGCTATCTGCTGGTCAGCGGCGAGGGTGGCCCGCAGGCGTCGGTGAGCAATCTGTGGGATCGGGGCGGGTTTTTCCCCCATGGCGTGAGCGGGCTGGTCATGGCGCTGGCGTTCATCATGTTCTCGTTCGGCGGGCTGGAAATGCTCGGCTTCACCGCAGCCGAGGCGGACCAGCCGCGGACCATCATTCCCAAGGCGATCAATCAGGTCATTTATCGGATTCTGATTTTCTACATCGGCTCGCTGGTGGTGCTGCTGTCGCTGACGCCGTGGGACGCCTTGCTGATTGACCTCAACGCGTCCGGCGATGCCTACAGTGGCAGCCCGTTCGTGCATGTGTTCTCGATGCTGGGCAGCACGACGGCGGCGCATATTCTCAACTTCGTCGTGCTGACGGCGGCCTTGTCGGTCTACAACAGCGGCACCTATTGCAACGCGCGCATGCTGTTCGGCATGGCCGAGCAGGGCGATGCGCCGCAGTCACTGGCGCGGGTCGATGGCCGGGGTGTTCCGGTGCGAGCGATTCTGGTGTCGGCGGCGGTGACGCTGATCGCCGTGCTGCTCAACTACCTGATGCCGCAAAACGCCCTTGAGCTGCTGATGTCCCTGGTGGTCGCCACTCTGGTCATCAACTGGGCGATGATCAGCTATTCGCACCTCAAGTTCCGCCAGCACCTGACCCGGGTCGGCCAGCAGCCGCTGTTCAAGGCGCTGTGGTACCCGTACGGCAACTACGTCTGTCTGGCGTTTGTGGTGCTGATTCTGGTGATCATGCTGATGATCCCCGGTATCCGGATTTCGGTGTACGCGATCCCGATCTGGCTGGCGGCGATGTGGGTGTTTTACGTGATCAAGAACAAGCGCCGGGCCAACAGTGAGTCAATGGCCCAGCGGACGTCGATCATCAAATAAGGCGAGAGCCGCCGGTGACGTCGCGGCGGCTTCGACCAGGAACTGGATTGCCATGCTGATCATCTCCAACAACATCCATCTGCCGGACAGCGACGTCGAGCTGACCGCCATCCGTGCCCAGGGTGCGGGTGGTCAGAACGTCAACAAGGTGTCCAGCGCCATGCACCTGCGCTTCGACATCAACGCCTCGTCGCTGCCGCCGTTCTACAAGGAACGCCTGCTGGCGCTGCGTGACAGCCGCATCACCAGCGACGGCGTGCTGGTGATCAAGGCGCAGCAATACCGGACGCAGGAACAGAACCGTGCCGATGCGCTGGAACGCCTGAGCGAGCTGATCATCAGTGCGGGGAAGGTGGAGAAGAAGCGCCGGCCGACCAAGCCGACCCTGGGCTCGAAGACCCGCCGGCTGGAATCGAAAACCAAGCGCGGGTCGATCAAGGCAGGGCGGGGCAAGGTCGATTTTTGAGTGTCGCTTGCGGGATCAACTGGCGACCGGCTTGTCTCGCGTCCTTTTCGCGTGCTTGTAGAGATACACGCTCAGCCCGAGGCCGCTCAGTGACGCCAGCGCAGCAAACAGGAAGATTGACGCGAAGCCAAAACCAGCCGCCACGGCGCCCGCCACCGGCCCGGTGATCCCCAGCGACAGGTCAATGAACAGCGAATAAGCCCCCACCGCCGCACCGCGATTGGCCGGCGGCACCAGGTTCACCGCTTCGACGCCCAGCGCCGGGAACACCAGCGAGAAGCCGAAGCCGGTCAGCGCCGCACCGGCCAACGCCAGATTCGGGTTGGGCGCCAGCCACAGCAGCAGCAACCCCAACGTCTCCACCGACAGGCAGGCAATCGCCACGCGGAAGCCGCCGATGCGATTGATCAGGTTGCCGAACAGCAGGCGTGCACCGATGAAGCAGGCGCCGAACAGGCTCAGGCACAACACCGCATTTGGCCAGGTGTGGCTGGCGTAATACAGCGTGATAAACGTTGCGATGGTGCCGAAGCCGATTGACCCCAGCGCCAGCCCGGTGCCGTGGGGCAGCACGCGGCCCAGCACGTGCAGGAAGGGCAAGCGCTCGCCATGCACCAGCGGCGCCGGGGTTTTCTTCCAGGCCAGGGAAATCCCCAGCGCCGCCAACAGCATGATGCTGACGCCCATGCTCCACAGCCCCAGCGCATTGACCAACAACACCCCCACCGGCGCGCCGATGGCCAGGGCGCCGTAGCTGGCGATGCCGTTCCATGAAATCACTTTGGCCGTATTGGCAGCGCCGACGCGGCCGATGCCCCAGCCGATCGAGCCGGAGCCGACCAGGCTTTCAGCGCTGCCGAGCACCAGCCGCCCTACAAACAGGCTGATCAGGCTGATCATTGGCCAAGCGTCGAGCCAGTCGGCGAGGAGCATGAACACGCCGCTCAACCCGCAGCCGAACAGGCCGATGATTACCGCTTTTTTCGGGCCTCGGGTGTCGATGAATCGCCCGGCAAAGGGCCGGCTGAGGAGGGTCGCGAGGTATTGCACGCTGATCACCAGCCCGGCAGCGACCGCGCCGAAGCCAAGGTCGGTGTGCACATAACCTGGCAATACGGCCAGCGGGATACCGATGTTCAGGTAGCCGATGAAGGTGAAAAGGACGATGGAAACAACCTGCAGCGTGACAGCCATAGGACGTTGAGGGGCAGCGCTCGAAGCGTCTGGCATGGGCATAGATCCACGGTTACGACGGAAAAAGAATAGCGAGGGGGCAATCGGGTTGAAGCGTAGACGCTTGAATCCGCGCGAGGGCACATGATAGCGAGGCACGGCGGTTCATGGCAGTGGCGGATGGGTGGATCTGAGTTCGGGGTCAGGCAGGGGTGGAACCTGTCGCGAATGATTCAGCCCTTATGGAAATACACCTTGAAGACGCTCTTCCGTAGGGGCTGAAAATTTAGCGGCTGAAAAATCAGTGGCTAAACAGGCCTTTAGCGTGGGCTTTGGGCTTTGCTGCTGTCGTTGCGTTTACCGCTGGCTTTCATCTCGATCGGCTGACCGAGTTCCTGGCGGGCTGCTGCGCTTTGCTGATTTTGGCTTGGGAAGGGGAAGTTCGGGATTTCATGCATATCGTCGCTCCTCACAAGTGTGTTGCGGCTGAATTGAACAGCGCGTCCGAGAACGCTCAGGGAGGATACAGCAGTACAAATGACAATCAGACCTTTAAATGCGGGCCGCTGGTCATGTAGTGAGGATGGGTTCCTGCAACATGCGCGCGGCCCTTTAAAAGCGTCGGCTCGGTGAGCGCCTCAGTCCTTGCAAACCGCCGCAAAGGCCGCTGCCAGTTCATCCAGTCGCGTGGCGTCAATCCCCGCAACGTTGGCTCGACCCGCCGCCACCATGTACACGCTGTGCTCGTTTCGCAAACGCGCGACCTGGTCGTCGTTCATGCCAGTGTAGGAAAACATGCCGCGCTGCACGCCAATGTGGGCGAAACGTTCACCCAGACCCAGCGGCGTGAGTGCTTCGACCAGCCCGACCCGAAGTTGCGCAATGCGGCTGCGCATCTCCTCAACCTCTCCAGCCCACAGGGCCTTCAATTCAGGATCGCCCAAAATTTCGGCCACCACGGCGGCGCCATGATCCGGCGGGTTCGACCACAGATTACGGGCCGTCGCCGACAGTTGACTTCGCACATCCATCAGCTTCTCGGTGGCGTCAGCACAGACGAGCAAGGCGCCGGTCCGCTCGCGGTACAGACCGAAGTTTTTCGAGCAGGAACTGGTGATCAGCAGCTCAGGCAGCTCGCCGGCAAACAGGCGAACCGCCCAGGCGTCCTCCTCGAGACCGTCGCCAAAACCCTGGTAGGCGAAGTCGATCAGCGGCAGCAGGTTGCGTTGCTTGACGATTTCCAGCACCGCGTGCCAGTCATCACGGGACAGGTCAAACCCGGTCGGGTTGTGACAGCACGCGTGCAGCAGGACAACGTCGCCCTCGGGAATGGTTTTCAACGTCTCCAGCATGGCCGGCACGTTGAGCTGATTGTCGCGGCCCACGTAGGGGTAGTGACTGACCTTCAGGCCCGCCGCCGCATAGATGGTTTCGTGAATCGGCCAGGTCGGATCGCTCAGCCAGATGCCCTTGCCCGGCAGGCAATGGGCAATGAAGTCTGCGCTCAACCGCAGCGCGCCGGTACCGCCGGGTGTTTGGGTGGCGCCGACGCGTTTGCTGGCGATCAGCGGCGAATCGGCGCCCATGACCAGCTCACAGATCAGCGTGCCGAAACGCGGTTCGCCATGGCCACCGATGTAACTCTTGGTGGGCTGCGAGTCGACCAGTCGCTGCTCGGCGATTTTCACCGCGCGAGGGATGGTGGTCAGGCCCTGCGCATCTTTATAGACGCCCACGCCCAGGTCGAACTTGTTCGGATTCGGGTCTTTGGCGTAGGCCTGAATCAGGCCCAGGATGGGATCGTCCGGTACGCGCTGAATCTGTGAGAAATGCATTTTACTTACGGCCCTCGGCGCTTTTGGCCACCTCGTCTGTGCGGGAGGCCATGATGAAATCGTTGCGGTGCAGCCCTTTGATGGAGTGGCTCCACCAGGTCACGGTCACTTTGCCCCATTCGGTCAGCAGACCCGGGTGGTGACCTTCGGCCTCGGCAATTTCGCCGACAGCGTTGGTAAACGCCAGCGCAAATTTGAAATTCTTGAACAGGAAGACTTTTTCCAGTTGCATGACGCTGTCACGCACTTCGATGTTCCAGTCCGGGATCTGCTTGAGCAAATCCGGCAGCTCGGCGTCACTGACTTGCGGGGCGTCGGCGCGGCAGGCTTCGCACTGGGATTGGTTGAGAGCGGTCATTGAAAGATTCCTTGATCGGGTTCGGGCTGCTTTTTTCGGGGCGGCTGTTGTTTTAAGCGGCTTTATTTTTCGGTGGAAATTTCGGCGCGTGCAGCCCCAGTTCAGCCGCCGTGCGGGCCATGTCCATGATGTCCTCATGGGCAAGGTCAAACAGGCGCTTGAGGTCTGGCAGTACAAAATACACTGGCTGCAGAATGTCGATGCGATAGGGCGTGCGCATGGCTTCAATCGGGTCGAAGGGCTGATGTTCGGGGGTCGATGACACGCTGTAAACGGTTTCCTTGGGCGAAGAGAGGATGCCGCCGCCGTAGATCTTGCGCCCTTGTGGCGTGTCGACCAAGCCGAATTCGATGGTCATCCAGTAGAGGCGGGCAAGATACACGCGCTGCTCTTTGCTGGCTGCCAGACCGAGCTTGCCGTAGGTGTGGGTAAATTCTGCAAACCACGGGTTGGTCAGCAACGGGCAGTGTCCGAAAACCTCGTGAAAGATGTCGGGCTCTTGCAGGTAGTCGAGTTCTTCTTCGCTGCGAATGAACGTGGCGACCGGAAATCGCTTGCTCGCCAGCAACTCGAAGAAGGTTTGAAAAGGGATCAGCGCCGGCACGCGCTCGACTTGCCAACCCGTGGTTTCCCCCAGCACGCGGTTGATTTCGCCGAGCTGCGGAATACGGTCGTGGGGCAGGGCGAGCTGCTCGATGCCATCCAGATACTCCTGACACGCGCGGCCTTCGACCACCTTGAGCTGGCGGGTGATGAGGGTGTTCCAGATTCTGTGTTCGGCGTCGGAGTAATCAATGAAACCGGTGGCGTCCGGTTCGCGTGCGACGTACTGCGTACTCATGGGGCTCTCCTGATGGTTTTTTCTTATATGGAGCAATGCGATATAGGGATGAACCTGATGGGCCTTATTGATAGCTGATTTGGCGCTTCCGGACGCGGGGCTTTCGCTCGATTTGCCTGGAACGCTACGACAATTCGTAAAGAAAACGTGACGATCCCATGGATAGGCTCGCATGTAATTGCCGCGCGGTCGCCTCCGGCCCTTGCGCTGTAACGTATTCTTGACGATAAACTTGAACGAACCTGAAATCGATGCCACGTCCGCGAGCTCTCCATGCGTATCAAAGTCCATTGTCAGAACCGCGTTGGCATCCTGCGCGACATCCTTGAGCTGCTGGTGGCCTACGGCGTGAACGTCTCCGGTGGCGAAGTGGGAGGTGAGCATGGCGATGCCATCTATCTGCGTTGCCCGAACCTGATCAATCTGCAGTTCCAGGCGCTGGTGCCGAAATTCGAGACCATAGCCGGGGTATTCGGCGTCAAGCGTGTGGGATTAATGCCCAGCGAACGTCGGCATATGGAGCTCAATGCCTTGCTTGGCGCCCTTGAGTTTCCCGTGCTCTCTATCGACATGGGCGGCTCCATCGTTGCGGCCAATCGCGCTGCGGCGCAGTTGCTGGGCGTGCGGGTCGATGAGGTGCCGGGCATCCCGCTGTCCCGTTACGCCGAGGATTTCGACCTGCCGCAGCTGGTGCGCGCCAACCGCTCGCGCATCAATGGCCTGCGCGTGAAAGTAAAGGGCGACATTTTTCTCGCGGACATCGCGCCCCTGCAATCCGAGCACGAAGACAGCGAAGCCATGGCGGGCGCCGTGCTGACATTGCACCGCGCCGACCGGGTCGGCGAGCACATCTATAATGTGCGCAAGCAGGAGTTGCGCGGTTTCGACAGCATTTTTCAGAGTTCGAAGGTGATGGCGGCGGTGGTTCGGGAGGCCCGGCGCATGGCCCCGCTGGATGCGCCGTTGCTGATCGAAGGCGAAACCGGCACCGGCAAGGAATTGCTGGCGCGGGCTTGTCATCTCGCCAGCCCGCGCGGTCAGTCGCCGATGATGGCGCTCAACTGCGCGGGGTTTTCCGAATCCATGGCCGAGACCGAGCTGTTCGGCTACGGCCCCGGTGCGTTTGAAGGTGCGCGCGCCGAAGGCAAGTTGGGGCTGCTCGAATTGACCTCGGGCGGCACGTTGTTTCTCGACGGCGTCGCGGAAATGAGCGCGCGGTTGCAGGCAAAACTGCTGCGCTATCTGCAGGAAGGTTGCTTTCGACGGGTAGGCAGCGACGAAGAGGTGTATCTGGACGTGCGGATCATCTGCGCCACCCAAGTGGACCTGTCCGAACTCTGCGCCCGGGGTGAATTCCGCCAGGACCTCTACCACCGGCTTAACGTGCTGTCCCTGCACATTCCGCCCCTGCGCGAGTGCATGGACGGTCTCGCGCCGCTGGTGGAGCATTTTCTCGATCAGGCCAGTCGGCAGATCGGCTGCACCTTGCCTCGGCTGGCGCCCGCGGCCATGGAACGTCTCAGCCAATACCACTGGCCCGGCAATGTCCGGCAGTTGGAGAATGTCCTGTTTCAGGCGGTTTCGTTGTGCGACGGCAAACGAGTGAACGCCGAACATATTCGCCTGCCGGATTACGGCGTGCGCCAACCCTTGGGCGACTTTTCTCTGGAAGGCGGATTGGAAGATATTGTCGGGCGATTCGAGAAAGCAGTACTTGAACAGTTATATGCAGCACACCCGAGCAGCCGGTTATTAGGCAAGCGACTGGGTATTTCCCATACAACGGTGGCCAATAAGTTGAAGCACTATGGAATAGGCCAACGTTGAACGATGTGCTGATTAACTACAGGGGAGTGATCGGAATGGCGGTCCACCTTGCCCGCGAGTGACTTAGACAGATAACAGCCAGATAAACGGATACACCGCATTACATGAGTAAGCACGCTTCTTTAAATAAGTCGCGCGCCCAACTCAACGAAACAGATGGCTGATCAGCCGTTGCTGCAACCGTTACCCATGACCTGATACTCAAGCACGTGGCGTTTGCCCTGCGAGTCTTCGTAAGTCATGTGCTGGGGGACGACCTGGCAGACGTCCGGCACGTCATCCACCGAAATGACCTTCGCGATATCCAGCTTGGTGGAGTAGGTGTACTCCTCGACACGCTGTTGCTGGGCGGCCACTTTCGCGCCGGATTCTTCTGCCATTGCCATGGCGCTGAAACCACAAAGAGCCATTACAACCAGTGCAGCTTTCATTACTCGTTTCCTCTAAGTTGCTTCATTCACACTGCGGCGCAGAAAGTGCGGTCGACAGGGTGCACAGAATCCTTGTGGGGCTCTGGGTGAAGCGAATGATGACCGGGTGGGTTAGTTGATCGATGTCCAGCGTGGGGGCTGTTGTTAATCAATCAGTTGCCGTGTTGGCGGAACGGATTCTATGCCCCTCTCCGGAATTCATATAGAAACCATTTTGATAAAGTCTATTGAGCAAATCGGCAACAATCGTCGTATGCAGGTTGTTGTCAGGCGCCCATGGATTCTTTGGTCGTAGCCGAGACATGAAGATTTGCCTGAAGCCGGGCACGTCACCTGCTTTCGGCGCTATGCTCGGGAGCGGTAAGACCATCGTCGAATGGCCTTTGCAGCCGTCGGCGGATACAACAGGGTCATAAAACAACAACATTTCCACCGAGGTAAGAAAGATGAGTGCGGCTTCCCTGTACCCCGTCCGCCCTGAAGTGGCAGCCAATACGCTGACTGACGAGGCGACCTACAAGGCGATGTACCAGCAGTCGGTGGTCAACCCCGATGGCTTCTGGCGCGAGCAAGCCCAGCGCCTTGACTGGATCAAGCCATTCACCACCGTCAAACAGACCTCCTTCGACGACCACCGCGTCGATATCAAGTGGTTCGCCGATGGCACCCTGAACGTTTCCTACAACTGCCTCGACCGCCATCTGGCCGAGCGCGGTGATTCAATTGCGATCATCTGGGAAGGCGACGATCCTTCCGAGAGCCGCAACATTACCTATCGCGAACTGCACGAAGAAGTCTGCAAGTTCGCCAACGCGCTGCGCGGGCAGGATGTCCACCGCGGCGACGTCGTCACTATCTATATGCCGATGATCCCGGAAGCCGTTGTGGCCATGCTGGCCTGCGCGCGTATCGGTGCGATTCACTCGGTAGTATTCGGTGGTTTCTCCCCGGAAGCACTGGCCGGTCGCATCATCGACTGCAAATCGAAGGTGGTGATCACCGCAGACGAAGGGCTGCGTGGCGGCAAGAAAACCCCCATGAAGGCCAACGTCGACCGTGCGCTGACCAACCCGGAAACGGCGAGCGTACAAAAGGTCATTGTGTGCAAGCGCACCGGCGGCGATATCGAGTGGAACCGTCATCGCGACATCTGGTACCACTCGCTGCTGGACGTGGCCTCAAGCACCTGCGCGCCGAAAGAAATGGGCGCCGAAGAATCGCTGTTCATCCTTTACACCTCCGGCTCCACCGGCAAGCCGAAGGGCGTGTTGCACACCACAGCGGGCTATCTGCTGTACGCCGCGCTGACCCACGAGCGTGTGTTCGATTACCGTCCGGGCGAAGTGTACTGGTGCACCGCCGACGTCGGCTGGGTTACCGGCCACAGCTATATCGTCTACGGACCGCTGGCCAACGGCGCCACCACGCTGCTGTTCGAAGGCGTGCCGAACTACCCGGACATCACTCGCGTGTCGAAAATCGTCGACAAGCACAAGGTCAATATCCTCTACACCGCGCCGACCGCCATCCGCGCCATGATGGCCGAGGGTACCAAAGCCGTAGAAGGCGCCGACGGTTCGAGCCTTCGCCTGTTGGGTTCGGTTGGCGAGCCGATCAACCCGGAAGCCTGGAACTGGTACTACAACACCGTCGGCAACAAGAATTGCCCGATTGTGGACACCTGGTGGCAGACCGAGACCGGCGGCATCCTGATCAGCCCGTTGCCTGGCGCTATTGCCTTGAAGCCGGGTTCGGCGACCCGTCCGTTCTTCGGCGTGATCCCGGCGCTGGTGGATAACCTCGGCAACCTCATCGAAGGCGCAGCGGAGGGCAATCTGGTGATTCTCGACTCGTGGCCGGGTCAGTCGCGCAGTCTGTACGGCGATCACGACCGTTTCGTCGACACCTACTTCAAGACCTTTCGCGGCATGTATTTCACCGGTGATGGCGCCCGTCGTGACGAGGACGGTTACTACTGGATCACCGGCCGCGTTGACGACGTGCTGAACGTGTCCGGCCACCGCATGGGCACCGCCGAAATCGAGAGCGCGATGGTGGCTCACCCGAAAGTCGCCGAAGCGGCCGTCGTGGGCGTGCCTCACGATCTGAAGGGGCAGGGCATCTACGTTTACGTCACCCTCAATGGCGGTGAAGTGCCGGACGAGGCGCTGCGCATCGAATTGCGCAACTGGGTGCGCAAGGAGATCGGTCCGATCGCTTCGCCGGATGTGATTCAGTGGGCGCCGGGCCTGCCGAAGACCCGTTCCGGCAAGATCATGCGCCGTATCCTGCGCAAGATCGCCACCGGGGAGTACGACGCGCTGGGCGATATCTCTACGCTTGCTGACCCGAGTGTGGTGGCGCATCTGGTGGAGACGCACAAGACCATGACTGCTGCCTGACGGTCGTGTTTCAGGGGCGACAATCGCTAAGATCAAGAGCGTCTGCCTAAAGGCAGACGTTTCGCCTTCGGCGAGTTACTTGGAAAAGCACCCCAATTAACCAAGGGTGCCTGCTCCTGGTTGGGCCCTTCCTTCGTCGGGTTCCTTCACTCCGGTCTCGCTCCGTGGGCTCGCGCCGAACGGACATCCATGTCCTGACGGCGCTCTCGCCGCATCCATGCGGCTCGGCCCAC
>LIDZ01000219.1_pt1 | contig 31184 bp, 30 predicted proteins | sample 644651 | NCBI WGS metagenome assembly LIDZ01 (sample SAMN03856242, study PRJNA289617) | food metagenome | isolation source: wine grapes on drying loft during traditional withering process | host: Vitis vinifera cv. Corvina | place: Italy: Gargagnago di S. Ambrogio di Valpolicella | collected 2014-01 | reverse complement strand
CTTCCTTGTCTGACGCAAAATATACATCGCATCTTTGGCTTGTTATTTTCTTTAATATGCCTTATGACAAATTACAATTTTTTTATTTTAGTGATAACTTCAGTACAGTATTCTTTTACGCCTGTAGTACCATTGCTTTTATATGCTTTATTTAAATCACTCCCAATACCACTACAATCTGCTCCTGCTTGTATCCATTCACTTATATTATCTCTATTTACTCCACCAGTAGGCATTATATTAATATCTGGAAATATTGATTTCGCAGCTCCAATAAATCCTTTTCCAACAGCACTTCCTGGAAATACTTTTATAAATCTTAATCCCATTTTATAAACTTTATTTAATTCTGACATTGTCATTAGCCCTGGAATTATTAATATTTTCCTTTGATTTGCATATTTTATTATTTCTTCGTCAATACAAGGAGAAACAATAAAATCAGCATTATTCTCAATACATTTATCTACAGCGTCTTTAGTTAAAACAGTTCCAGATCCAATACATAATCCTTTGTATTTTTCCTTTAATTCTTTTATAAGCTTTGGTGCATCTGGAACGCTCATAGTCACTTCTATAATTTTCATTCCACCTTCAATAGCTGCTATGCTAATTTCCTTTGCTTCTTCATATGTAGTAGTTCTAATAACAGCAACTACTTTTTCTTCTTTTAAAATTTTATACATATTATCAAACATATTACGCACACCTCATCATTCTATTTTTTAGATTGTCCTAAATGCACTAAATATTAAAGATTTAACTACATTTGCAAATCTAATTTAAACTACTAATGCTTCACATTTAGTAGTTGATCTAAAAATCTAGCTGAAAATCTATCTCCTATAGTAATTAAATCTATAAATAGCGCAAATATTACTTTCAATTTATACCTTTATTTTTAGCCTTATCAAGCCTGTAGAGATAGGATTAAAATTTCTACTTGATAAGGCTGCAATTAATTTCTTTATTTAATTTATAGATATAATTAAATAACTATTATATATTATTTCTTATCTCACTAACCAACCGCCATCAACTGCTAGTATATGTCCATTAACATAATCTGATGCTCTACTTGCTAAAAATACTATTGCTCCCATTAAGTCAAATGGATCAGCCCACCTGTCTGCTGGTATTCTTCCTTGTATTTCTGCATTTCTTGCTTTGTCTGCTCTTATTGGTGCAGTATTTGCTGTCTTTATATATCCTGGTGCTATAGCATTTATTTGTATATTCTTACATGCTAATTCATTAGCAAATGCTTTAGTTATACCTGCAACTCCATGCTTACTTGCAGTATATGATGGTACAAATTTTCCACCTTGGAATGCTAACATTGATGCGACATTAATTATCTTTCCTGATCCTTGAGTAACCATTTTTTTAGCTACTTCTTGGCTTAAGAAATATACCGCATTTAAGTTAATATCCATTACTGCATTCCAATCCTCTTCTTTATATTCAAGAAGAGGAGCTCTTCTTATAGTTCCTGCATTATTTACTAATACATCAATCTTTCCGAATTCTTCTATGGTAACTTTAACTACGTTTTGCCTGTCTTCTTTTTTAGTTAAATCAGCTTGTATAAATGTAACCTTTTTACCTTCTTTTTCTATTAATTCTCTTGTTTCATCCCAATTGTTATCATACGTTGGAATTACTAAATCTGCGCCGGCCTTAGCTAAAGCCACTGCATACGCCTGCCCAAGTCCTGTATTCCCTCCAGTAACTATTGCCACCTTTCCATCTAGTCTAAAGAAATCCATTGAAAATTGATCTAAAATATTTGACATATTATTTTCACTCCTTCTAATTTGAATCTTATTCGATTCTTATAATTTTTATTTTTGATATTTTATAGTCTTCTCTTATTTAAATAATTTATTACTAATAGGATCTAAATTTCCATAATACTTATTTTTTTACATATTCCCATATAAATGTATAGTTTCATTTGAGCTTACTACAAGATGAAGTACTCTAGTATTTTATCCATATTAATAAAGGTAAAATAAATTTATTTTCATTTCTTTTACTACATGCATCCTATCATCATTACGATAAGTAACTTTCAATGTTTTTCCTTAGTTCTTCTGATCGTATACTATATCTAATAATCATCTCCTTTAGTTTCGTATATCGGAACCATGTTTCATTTATTACTTTTATTTTAATATTTTAACTTCCAATTGTCAACCATAACAAATACAAAATTTTCTATTTTCTATTTGTTAAAATCTATTTTAAATGTTACAATATAGTCTAAAAATAATATTTGTACAGGGAGGATTTTAATATGTCTGAAAACTTAAACAATGCTAATTTAGTTCAAGCAGTAGAACTTGCTATAGACATGCTTAATTTTTATATCAATTGCTTAAAGATGAATAAATTATATATGAAAGAGCAGATTCTTATGAAGCCGCTCTTTACTTTTTTATAAAGAAAGTGAACTCTGCAAAATAAAAATTAAGTTTATATTTCTTAGAAACTCTAATAATACTAGATATGTGTAAAATTTGCATACACAGTTATATAAAAGCAATGTTCTCACACTCTGCATGTAAAACTATGTTCCTACTCAGGCTCTTTTACCAAATCATATTTAACTGGTCTAATAGGTAACCCCTTAGCGCGAGCTCTTTTTTCATACCACATAGTCATAACAGGAGTTAATATTGACGTTACTAACACACATGTTGCAACAATGGCAGTAGCAGAACTTGCAACTGGCGCAAATTGTGGATTTGCTTGTGCTATTGCAAAAGGAACAGCAACGGCAGCACCAGCAGTTGAAGATGCAGCCCAGCCAGCTACTCCATCCGATTTAATTATGTAACGATCAATGAAGCATAAAAGCAATCCTGACATAAATACTACACAGATTCCCATAAATATACCCATAAATCCGGATTGGATAATCATTCCAAAGCTTAAATTGAAGCCTAATGTAAGTGCAAAGAATGGAATTAAAGCTGGAACCAGTCCACCAAACATTTTACGAAATTCATTATCTAAACTTCCAAGAAGAATACCTAATGCAAAAGGAATTAAAGTAGAAACTAATGCTTGCCAAGGGAATGATGCAATACCAGCAACTCCAAGGGCTACCATTGTCATAAAAGGACCAGATTCGATGCTAATAAAAGGAAAACCTGCTGCATCCTCTTTCCTTTTAAGTGTTGTCATCAATGCTAAATAAAGTCCACCATTTGTTTCATTAAAAGCAGCAATAATTGCTAATACAGAAAGCCCAGAAAATATTCCAGTTTCGATACCGTTTACAGGAAGCAAGCGCGAAGCAATAACCCCTAATAATGATGCAAATAAAACCTTTCCAACTAATAAAGACAGCCCTTTTTTTGCAATATACCCTGAAGTACGTAAATCAATAGTAGTTCCGATAGAGAAAAAGAAAATAAATAATATAACTGATGTTCCAGTTAAAAAATTACCTGTAAATCCTCCAAAAAAAGTATTTACATCTGGCCATAATGTTTTAAGTAATGCACCTATAAATAATGGTACAATCATCAATCCTCCGGGTATTTTTTCAATATTTTGTTTAATCTTCATAACCATACTCCTTTTTGTATTATAATTTGACTTTTATGACTATCTTTTTCTTTCGAATATTCTTACCCTATAGTTGATTTTTCTATTGGTGAGCATATAATAGTTTTATTATCTTTAGCAATAGATCCAATATCTATATAATTTTGATAAGTTCCCATTTGTTATCTTCATCTTTTCTCGTATGGGATTCCACTAATACATAAATATTATTAGAGTCATTTCATATTCATCATCTGCAACTTCTTAAAGCTCACTATTTATTAAATTTTAAAATTTTTTCTAGATTACTATTTATTCTAAAATAATTTTTATTCTCCTTTTAATGTTGTTTTTAAAATAACGTTTTCATTAGATTCCTACTTTTAATATATAGTGAGATATTAACGTAGTTATCTATAATTCTACTAAAATACACCTCCTTATATTTTTATTTTTTATGCAAGTGCAACTGTTTTCATTTGGAACCCCTTAATTTATAATTATATTTCTTTCATAGTATTATTTGAATGTTAACCGCATAGTGGATTCTCTATCCGTATAGTGGACTTGCTATCAGTATATATTATATGATTCCATTTTTCAAGTGATTAATACTAATAATATAAAATTTATTTATTTTATACTTGTCTATAATCTTTACTATACAAGATACTAATTTTCTTTATTTTAATTATATAAATATCTTTATTATTCCTATTTAATTATCTTTATCATATACATATAGTAATCAAACCTGACTATGATTAATTTCGATATCCAAGCTCTTTTGATATTTTATTTGCACATTCTAAAAGTGCTCTTGAAATATAGTCTATTTTATCTTCAGTAAAACTCATAATAGATCCTGAGACACTTATGGCTCCACATATTTTACTTTTATAATCCTTAAGTACAGCTCCAATACATATTATTCCATTTTCTACTTCCTGATTATCTACCGCATATCCTTTTAATCTTACATTTTTCAAGTTACTTTTCAATTCTGTTAAATTAACTATAGTATTATCAGTATAACTTTTTACATCACTTTCATTCCATATAGCTTGTACTTCTTCTTCCGTTAATGATGCCATTATCGCTTTCCCCATAGCTGTACAATATATTGGTTTTCTCATTCCTATCCGAGTATACATAATTATAGATTTTTTAGGCTCTACCTTCGAGATGTAAATAAGTTCATTTTTTTCTCTAACTACCAAATGAACTACTTCATCAGTTTTTTCCATTAATTCCTTCAAATGAGATTGCGCAACTGATACTAAATTCATCTTCTCAATTTTTTTGCTTCCCAATTCGAATAATTTCAAGGTTAAACTATACTTATTTGTACTGATATTTTGATTTATATATCCTTTACATATCAAAGTATTTATAAGCCTATATACTGTACTTTTATGTAAATTTGCTTTTTCACTGATTTCAGCAATTCCTAATCCATCCTCATAATCAGATATTATCTCCAAAATACAAAGTGTCCTATCTACTGATTGAACTAATTCCTGCATTTAAATTTCCCCTTTTTCTTAGTCAATATAATACTAATTAGTATATATTATTGTATCAATATTAGTTTATTAATGCAACAGATTTTATAGATCAGCTTAAAAATTGACTTAAAAATTAAAAATTACTAATTGCATTTTATTTTGGCGAAAAACACTTCAATTGTCCAACACTTAGTATACTGAAAGAGCATTTATTCTACCGTAAGACTAGTATCTGTTGATATAAAAGATCTTAAAGCATTTTCAGGATAGCTTATTAATATAACTACGTTTTTAAATCCATTTATCTTGCCTTCATATCGGTAAACATAGTAAGAAGTTTTATTCACTGTAATTAAGTGAAAATCTTCTTTGTCTATCACTTTAGCAAAACCTCTTAATTTAGCTGATTTTATAATTTTCTCAGCACTATACCAACTATCGCCCAAAATAAATCCTTTTCTAATTAACATTTTTCTATAAGATTTTTAGCCCGTGAAGAAGGCTTTGTTTTCTTACAGATAGTATCATCAATAATCATATAGATAGGTTTCCCTGTATCTTTTGATAACTGTCATATCTTTTTTATTGCAGATTGTTGTAATGCTCGCAAAACATAGTCTTCATTCCATGGACTTTTTGATGAAAACTTTCCTACGGAAGTTCGTTTTATCCCTCATTCTTTATTTTTATCTTTATTATAGTTTATTTTATTGCTATGATTAAATACCATAAAGAAAAAGAACTAGATTTTTAAAAATTCTCCTCCAGTTCTTTCATATTTAATGTATATTAATTATTATTCTAATATGCTTCTAATATATAATTCTATTTCTTTACATTTGCAATTAGCAAAGAAGTACTCTTTAAACTTCTCTCCACCTATAGCTCCCTTTAATAAATCTTGATCTATTTCTGTTAAGATCGTTATGATATCTTTATATGTCACTTTTTTAACTTCATCTAATATCTTTTTATTTCTTTGTTCTGGCACAACTCTTTCCTTTGGATATCCTTGTCCACTTTCTCCTTGGAATAGCTTTTCAAATATGTATTCCAAGTTTAATTCTGCTCCCCATCCAAATCCTTTTGCAAAAGGTATTGCTATTGCATTTCCATCATTAATTTGTGCAAACATAAATGCATCTGAAGGATCTACTACATGCCCGCATAATACTCCAGGAAATGAATTACATGCTAGCATTGCTCCTTCTCCTGTTCCACATCCAGTTATTACATAATCAGCTGCTCCTGAATTTAAAAGAATTGCTGCTAAAATACCATTTTGAACATATGTTAATACTGAAGCATCCTCTGCACTATACATTCCATAATTGAATACTTCATGTCCTTTTGGCTCTACTATCTTTTTTAATGATTCATATATCATTTGATTTTTTGATGCTTGGCTATTTTCATTTATTAAAGCAATTTTCATTTTTCTTTTCCTCCTATTATTGTGTTTTTATTTTGGTTGTTTTCCAATGTAAGCTAAAATTCCGCCATCTACATATAGCACATGACCATTTACAAAGTCTGATGCATTAGATGCTAAGAAGATAGCTGGTCCTGTTAAATCTTCTGGTGTTCCCCAACGTGCAGCTGGAGTTTTTGATATTATAAAATTATTAAACGGATGTCCTTCTGTTCTAAGTGGTGCAGTTTGTGGTGTTTCTATATATCCTGGTCCGATTCCATTACATTGGATATTGTATTCACCATATTCAGATGCAATATTTTTTGTGAGCATCTTAAGCCCACCTTTAGCAGCTGCATAAGCTGAAACTGTTTCTCTTCCGAGTTCACTCATCATAGAACATATATTTATTATTTTTCCATGTCCTTTCTTAATCATTCCAGGTATTACAGCTTTAGATACTATAAATGGTGCAGTTAAATCTACATCTATAACCTGTCTGAAATCTTCAACCTTCATCTCAAGCATTGGAATACGTTTAATTATTCCTGCATTATTTACTAGAATATCAATTACTCCAACTTCTTTTTCTATTTTTTCAACTAATTCAATTACCTTTGGTTCATTTGTAACATCACATACATATCCATATGCTTTTATTCCTTCTTCTTGATAAGCTTTTAGTCCCTTATCAACCAACTCTTGCTTAATATCATTAAACACTATTGTTGCTCCTGCCTCTGCATAAGACTTTGCAAGAGCAAATCCTATACCATACGATGCACCTGTTACTAATGCTATTTTACCTTCTAATGAAAAATTCTTGATTATATCCATGAAATATTCCTCCTTAAATTGATAATATTTATCTTATAATTTAATTATACTATTATTTTTTTACTATTTCTTGTTATATTTTCATTAAAATATTGCAAATACTGAAGTAATTAGTATAATAAAAATTAATAGAATATTACTTAATGGGGTGACTGTATGAAAGAATTTACATCATGTAAAGAATCTATAAATAATTGTATAAAAAACAAATACTTCTCAATTGTTCATTTACATACTGAAGAAGAAACCATGTCTATTCATATACATGATTGTTATGAAATTTATTATTCCATTTCTGGTGGTAAACAATTTTTAATAGGCAATAAATTATATAATATTATTCCTGGAGATTTATTTGTTATAAATCAGTTTGAGAGTCACTATGTTTCTCAAATAAATAAAATAATTCATGAACGAATAGTAATTTCTATTCATCCTGATTTTTTGAAATCTATCTCTACTAATAAAACTGATTTAAGCTATTGCTTTACACATCGTGATGAAAACTTTAGTCATAAGATTGCCTTAGATAAAAAACAGCAAAATAGATTAATATATTTCATAAATAAAATTTCAAGCACCGAAGGTTTTGGTTCTGATATGATTGAGTATTCAAGTTTTATAGAATTAATGACTAATTTAACTAAAGTATTTGTAGATAATGAAGATTCATCGCTATCATTGTATACATATAACAATCAAATTCAAGAAATAATTGCTTATATTAATATCAACGTTATAGAAAATATTACTATTAAACATTTGGCAGAACACTTTTTTTTAAGTGAATCATATATTTGTAGAATTTTTAAATTAGCTACTGGTACTACTATAAATAGATATATTACGGCAAGAAGAATATCTATAGCTAAATCTCTGCTTTCAAATGGTTCAAGTATTAATGAAGTGTATATTCAATGTGGATTTAATGATTATAGCAACTTTTTGAAGTCATTTAAAAAAGCTGTTGGAGTGTCTCCTAAAAAATATTCTACTTTTAGTATGAATTAGGGATTTATTTTGATTAGAATAAATGCTCTATGTCACGCTCCTTTCATGGTTATCTTTCTAGATTTTCTTATTTTAAATTTCATATGTTAATGTTTCTAAATCTATATTTAATTAACCTTTTAGCATTTAAAAAAATCTGTAATTTCTTATTAAATAAAAAAAGATTAATATAGGAGTAATATTTTTGCTATAAATTACGCCTATACTAGTCTTATTTAATATGATCTTTACATACATTAGATCTTTAATCTTAATTATTCTACCAATGTTTTTCTATATCAGGGCAATAATTCTTTTTTACTGCCGCTCTTAGTTCTACATAACAACCACAGATCTTACACATGCCATTAATCAAATTTTCACATTGTTTACATAAATTCAATCTCTTTTCATACTCTTCATCTTCTGTCTTAATATACTTATCTAAATGCTTAATATATTCCTGCAAATGTTTATATTCTTTTTCTTCAAATAACTCATCTAATAAACATCTTCTACAAAATCGTTGCTTCATATTATTCTATAACGAAATGAATTATACTACATTTAGGAATTTTGAAATTAATTCCTTTATCTGTAATTGTGAAGTTTGTAAATTCTGATGTTTTTACCACCTCTGCTTCATCGAAAGTATTGTAATCTCCCATTTCACCTGTTAATATAGTAGCTTTTACAGATTTTACTTCTCTGTCTACAACAATTCCTTCAATATCATACGAATCAGAAATAGATAAGTTATTTAAAGTAATATTAATCTTTCCACCTGCATCTACAGATGCTGATTCATGTAAATTAGGAACTTGAACGCCTTCTTCAACTCCAATGTCTTCAGTATCTATATGACTTTCAATAAGCGTTGCATCTTGATGATTTTTATACATATTAAATACATGATAAGTTGGAGTTAAAACCATCTTTTCTCCTTCTGTTAAAATTACAGATTGAAGTACATTTACTATTTGAGCAATATTTGCCATCTTAACTCTATCACAATTTTTATTGAATATATCTAGGTTAATACCTGCAACTAGCGCATCTCTCATTGTATTTTGTTGATATAAGAATCCTGGATTGGTTCCAACTTCAACATCAAACCAAGTTCCCCATTCATCAATTATTAGTCCAACTTTCTTTTCTGGGTCATATTGATCCATAATAGCGCCATGTCTATAAATTAATTCTTCCATTTTTAATGTTTTCTTAAGCGTTAAATACCAATCTTTTTCATCAAATCCTGTTGCTGCTCCTTTGCCTGTCCAAAATTCTCCTGGAATTGTGTAGTAATGAAGAGATAATCCATCCATAAAGTTTCCTGCAACCTTCATTACACCTTCAGTCCAACTATAATCGTCTACATTAGCTCCACAAGCAATTTTGTAAAGGTTATTTCCGTTATAGTTTCTACAGAATGTTTGATATCTTCTGTATTCATTAGCATAAAATTCTGGTGTCATATTACCGCCACAGCCCCAGCTTTCATTCCCGACACCAAAATATTTTACGTTCCAAGCTTCTTCATGCCCATTCTTTTTTCTAAGGTCAGCCATTGGAGAAATACCCTCAAATGTTAAGTATTCGACCCATTCAGACATTTCTTGAACAGTTCCACTTCCTACATTACCATTTATATATGGTTCACATTCAAGTTGTCTACATAATTCCATAAATTCATGAGTGCCAAAACTATTATCTTCTATTACTCCACCCCAATGAGTATTTATCATTTTTTTACGATTTTCTTTTGGCCCAATTCCATCTTTCCAATGATATTCATCGGCAAAACATCCACCTGGCCAACGGAGTACTGGTATTTTCATTTCTTTCAAAGCCTCTACTACATCATTTCTCATACCATTTGTATTTGGGATTTTAGAATCTTCGCCTACATATAGTCCTTCATATATACATCTTCCTAAATGTTCTGAAAAATGCCCATAAATTTCTTTATTAATCTTACCTTTTTCGTTGTGTACATTTACAATTAACTTGCTCATATTGTCCCCCTTTGTTTGAGTATATACTTTAATATTTAAGTATATACTCATTATATCTATAATATATCATTTTAGTTGATTATAGTCAAACAATTTCATAGTTTCTATACACATATCTATCTGATATCTTACAGTTGTTTTGTTTTTTATAGCACATATTTAATTTACAAACATCACATTTTCTGCTATTATACATTTATTATCTAGGGATCGATGATCTTTGAATATCTTCCCTATAATAGAAAGGAAAATTTATGCTACATTTTGAATCAATGAAGAGCGCTAGTGAAGTTTTTAAAGCACTCAGTGCACCTATGCGTATTAAGATAATGGAAATTTTATATGATGACGGTGATAAGAACTTAAATGATCTAGCTAATATGCTTAATTTAACTAATAGTGCCATCTCCCTTCACATAAAAAAATTAGAGGAAGTTGGTTTGATAGAAATTCATACCATGTCAGGTAAACGTGGTTCTATGAAAATCTGTAAACCGCTTCATGATACACTGATAATTGACTTGCTTCCCAAAAAAATAGATATTGCTTCGTACCAAGATGAAATTGAAATAGGCTATTACTCTAATTGCCAGGTAGTGGCCACTTGTGGTATTGCAACTAAAGATCATATCATTGGTGAATTTGATGATCCTCGCTATTTTTCATTTCCAGAACATTTTCAAGCATCTGTCCTTTGGTTTAGCAGTGGATTCATAGAGTATAATCTACCAAATCATTTAATTGCAGGTCAGAAATTAACAGAACTTCAACTTTCTTTCGAAATCTCATCTGAAAGTCCTGGCTTTAATGAAAATTATCCATCAGATATTCATTTTTCTATTAATAACTCTAATTTAGGTCATTGGGTAAGTCCTGGTGATTTTGGTGCTAGGCGTGGAAGACTTGTGCCTAATTGGTGGCCTAAAATATGTAATCAGTATGGGAGACTTAAAACTTTATCAATTAACAATAAGGGTACTTTTATTGATGGTGGATATCAAATTTCAGCAATTACAATTGATGACCTTAAATTGGATTATACTAGTGCAATTTCTTTTTGTTTTTCTGTTCCTAAAGACACAGAAAATGTTGGTGGATTTACATTATTTGGAGAAGGATTTGGTGATTATAATCAATCGATTAGGATGCAAACCTTCTATGAAATAAAAGAATCTTAAATATTTATAGATACTCAATAATTAAGATATGGCGAAAATTGCATAACTCTACCTAAAATAAGCTATTAAAAAAATAGAGAGCTAATGTCTATTTTTTAATAGCTTATTTACTTGGAAAATAAATATTATCCCATTAATTTTCTCTTAGACCCACTATTACCTATAAGTTGTTTAATGGTTTAATGTACCTATCTATTTATTATCAACATATTTAGAAATATTTTCATAAATACTATATGGAATAAATAAATTATTATTATATCCACTTCCAATTTTTATTTCCGGTCTATTTTTACCATGAAAATCTGTTCCACCTGAAATCATTAAATCATATTTTTTAATTAAATAATCTAAAAACTTATAATCTGCCTCTTCAAATGAAGGATAATATCTCTCAATTCCATCTAATCCTAAACTAATTAGATACTTTATTTCTTTTTCCATTTCTTCATCTGTAAAGCCTTTCAATCCTATTGCTTTATTATAATGTGCTAAAAATGACCTTCCTCCAGCTTTTTTTATAATATTTAAAGAATCCTCTATTGTGATTAATTCACCTTCACTATACGGAATTGGATCTAAGTATTTATCCCAAATTTCTTGAGCACTATTACATATATTCTTTTCAATAAAATATCTATAAATATCATATCTATCTAAATATTTACCTAATGCTCTTTCTCTTAAAGTACTTATTTCTATGTATATTCCTTGTTTTTCTATTTGTCTTAATATACATTTTACTTTTTCTTCTCTTGCTCTTTTCATATTAGTATAAGCATGTAAAAACTCCTCATTTTCTATATCAATTCCTATGCCTAAAATATGGAGAATTCTATCATCTTTATATAATGAACTTATCTCTATTCCATTAAAAAAATCAATATTATGTTCTTTAGCCATTTTTAATGCTTCATTTATTCCTTCAATACTATCATGATCCGTTAATGCTATTGCTTTTATATTTTCATTTGCTGCAAATTCTATTACTTCAGTTGGAGTACATGAACCATCTGAAATATTAGAGTGAGTATGCAGGTCTATTTTATAACCCATAAAAATCTCCTTCAAAAAATTTATTACTTGCCTTATTGATGATATATTCCTTTAACGCTTCTGCCACTCCATCTTCATCATTTATATTAATGGTATCTTTTACTTTCCGGAAAATTTTGTGATTAGAATTTGATAAAGTTCCAGTTCGGAATGACTGCAGCAGGAATTGGAGTAACATTAAAGGGTCTGTTTGGAGAAAATCATTAAAACTCTAAAATAAATTATTTCTTGAATTTAATGAGAAACTAGAAATCCGACTACATTTTTTAGAAAGCTTGATAAAGATAATTTAACAAGCCTTTTTCTATTGATTAAAACGACTCCTATAAGTTAATACTTATAAAGGCTTTTTAACAATGCTATTTCTTTGGCATGACCTTCAAGCTCATTTGGAGTTTCAAGGAAAAACGGTAAATTACATAGTTTAGGGTGATTAATAATATTTGCAATTGCTTCTAAACCAAGAGAACCTTCACCAATTGTTGCATGCCTATCTTTGTGGCTTTCAAATACATTCATGCTATCATTTAAGTGTATAGCACATAATTTATCTAATCCGATTATTTTATCAAATTGTTCTAATACCCCCTCTAAATCATTAACAATATCATATCCAGCATCATATACATGGCAAGTATCTAGGCATACTCCCATCTTGTTAGATAATTTTACACGGCTTAAAATTTCTTGTAACTCCTCAAATGTACGTCCAATTTCAGTGCCTTTGCCTGCCATTGTTTCAAGTAATACAGTTGTTGTCTGTTCTTCCTTTAATACTGTATTTAACATGTCAGAAATATATTTAATTCCAACCTCTCCCCCTTGTTTAACATGGCTACCTGGATGGAAATTATAAAAATTATTTGGTGTATATTCCATTCGAGTTAAGTCATCTTCCATTATTTCTTTTGCAAAAGCTCTTGTATTTTCATCTGCAGAACAAGCATTTAATGTATACGGTGCATGAGCTAATATTGTAGTGAAATTGTTTTCTTTTGCCAATTCTAAGAATTCTCCTACATCCTTTTCATTAATAGCTTTTGCTTTGCTTCCTCTTGGATTACGAGTGAAAAATTGAAATGTATTTGCTTTTATTTCAAGAGCTTCTTTCCCCATATTTTTAAATCCTTTTGAAGTTGATAAGTGACATCCTATTTTTAACATTAATTATTTCCTCCCTACATCTTCTGTAATCTATAACTCCTTTAATTCCTTTTCTCTGTAACAAAGTATTGTAATTTAACAATTTATATAATAGCTACTCCATTTTCTTCTATACCAATTATTCCAATCTTCGTATTATAATAAAATATATTTTTCATTTTTACCATCCTTCTAAATTATCTATATTTTAATACTAAAATATCACTACAATAATTATAAGTCCTAAAGACCATTTTTACTAATCTTATAAAGTGTATCCATTAAATTGTATAAGGTACATGGAATATTTAAAGGATGAGTACAAAATGTACTCATCCTTTAGTTAATATTATTGTATATTATTTTGTTTAAATTCTCATTAATTTGGTAAGTATACTATTCCAAGTTTATTACTAAAATAAACTTGAAATTAAGTCCTTACTTGGTGATGGTATTACAACTGTACTTATAATTTCACCAGTTTCCATAAGTCTACTTTCGCAAGCTTCCACTGCAGATTTGACTGCAGATACTTCTCCTGTCATTATCATAAATCCTTTTCCACAAAGCCCTCTTGCGATTCTTATTTCTAAAAGTTCTATGTTTGCAGCTTTCAATGCTACATCTCCAGCAATTACAGAAGCAATTGCTGATATAGTTTCAACAATTCCTAGTGAATCAATTTTTCCAACATCAATTGTTCCTGTAATAGCTGGGAATACATTTTCATGAACATTTGCTATTAAATAATCACTTATTAAATAACTCCCTCCAATGTATTTTCCTACCTTTACAGCAGTTTCTACTGATCCTACATCACCAGATAGTATTACTATATATTTTCCAGGACACACTGGTGTAGCTAGAACTAACCCAATATTTGAAGATTTAAGCATTTCATCACATGCTTGTATTCCTTTTGCAATACTTTTATATTCAAGTAATCCAATAGATCTTCCCATTGCTACCTGTTCTCCTTTCACATATATTTACTTTATATTAGGCACATTAAAGAAAATAACAGTCCAAATATAAGCTTTAAAGCAATTTATTCTTTAACTATAATTATACTTTCATCTGTTATTTCCTTTATAATCCCATCTATACTTGCATGGATCTTAGCTCCTAATTTTCCGTCTAGAATATCTCCTATTAAATCGCCTTTATTAACTTTATCTCCTACTTTAACTATTGGTTCAGCTTTTACACCTATGTGTTGCGATCTTAATATTGTAACTTTTGAAAAACTGTATTCCTTTTCTTCTAAAATTGAATCTGAGTTATATTTTTTTATATCAAGCCTTTGCTTTAACCTTTCAACGGGAAATTTTCTATAGGATCTAAATTCATCTGCTTTTTCTGGTGCTTTATGGTTAGTATTTTTTATACCTTTTTTACTTAATTCATCTTTAAAGAATTTATTTAATTTCCATGGCTGTAATCCCATAATGCATACTTGTTCACAAAGTCCACATTCACTACATAAAAATGCATTTGTAGGTGAGCTATCTACGCTACAGGTTTTACCATAACTTGCAATTCTCATTATTTTATCTGGTTCTATAGCATGTCCGAGTAAGTGTCTTGGACATACTTCTGTACATAAAGAGCAATGACAACATGCCATTTTTGCTTGTCTTATCATAGCCTTTATATTTTTCATTTTAGATTGTACTATTTTATGATTTTTTTCAAGTACTATTAACCCTTTTGTATTTTTCTTAATTGGAGCATTAATATCTTCTACCAATTTTCCCATCATCGGGCCACCATCTATGACACTAAAATCTTTTATAGCACTTCCACCTGCAAGTTCTATTGCCTCTTTAATTGAAATCCCTATTGGTACTTTAACAGTTACAGGATTATTAACCTCTCCCGTAATAGTTACATATTTTTCAGTAACAGGAATACCATTAATTGCATTATAAACATTTAATAGTGTTTCTGCATTAATTACTATTACACCAACGTTTAATGGAATTCCACCTTCTGGTACAATCTTCTTTGTAACTTCATAGACAAGAACTTGTTCATCACCAGCAGGATAAAAATTTTCTAATATGAAAAGCTGTATTTTAGGATAATCTTTAATTTTTGAATTCAAACTATTTATTGCATCTTTATATTTTCTTTTTAATGCAATTACGCCCGCATTACTATTTGTCTCATCAACAACTTTATTTAAAGCATAAAGAATTTCATCTGCTTTCTTATCCATTAATTGTTGATCCACCTTAAGTAATGGTTCACATTCTGCACCATTTACTATTACAGTTTCAACTTTTGCATTTAATTTTATATGAGTTGGAAAACCAGCTCCGCCGGCTCCAATTATTCCAGCATCTTTTATTAAATCAATAAAGCTTTTTTCCATAACTTCTCTACTCCAATTCTATTTAATTGAAAAAGTATCAGCTAAAACACATCTTCTCTTTCTGGTAAATGTTTTTGCTGAAGTTAATCCTTCTCCTGTTGGTCCCGCTATAGTAAAGGTTGAATGTCCTTCTGTTCCGAATCCTATTCCTGCATATGAAGGTGCATTTTTTACAAATATTGTTGTTTGAACTTCTTTTGCAAATTTACTTAAATTATCTATGTTCTTAGAATGCATCATAGCTGTATGCCTATTTCCATGTTCAAGTTTTATTGCAAGTTCTATTGCTATATCAACGTTTTTAACTCTTATTATAGGAAGTATTGGCATCATAAGTTCTTCTACCGCAAATGGATGATCCTTCTCCACTTCTGCAAATATCACTCTTATCTTAGGATCAATTTTCATTCCTAATTTCTCCATAATATAGTCTGCATTCTTTCCTACAAACTTTTTATTTATTGTTCCTTTTTCAGTTAAAACTAATTTTTCTAACTTCTTAAGTAATTCCTTATCAGTTATTTGCATAGCACAATAATTTGACATACAGTCCATTAATTTATCTGCTACCTTATCCACTACTATAACTTCTTTTTCAGCTATGCATGGTAAATTATTATCAAAACTACATCCATCTATAATATCTATAGCAGCCTTTTCAATATCAGCAGTTTCATCAACAACTACTGGTGGATTTCCTGCTCCTGCTCCAATTGCTTTTTTACCAGAAGATAAAGCTATTTTTACAATACCTGGCCCTCCTGTTGCACAAATCATATTTACTTTTTCATGAGCCATCATTATATTAGTATTCTCAATACTTGGTTCTCTCACAGTAACCACAAGATGTTTTGGACCATCTACTTTTTCAATTGCTTTATTTATAAGCTCTATTATAAATACTGAAACTTTCTTAGCTGATGGATGTGGTGAAAATACAACTGCATTTCCAGCTGCAAGCATTCCTATAGTATTGCATATTACTGTTTCTGTAGGATTCGTTGAAGGTGCAATAGCTCCTATAACACCAAATGGAGACATTTCATAAAGAGTAAGTCCACCATCACCAGTTTCAACTTCTGGTTTCAAATCCTCAATTCCTGGACTCTTTTCTATTGCAAGCTTATTTTTCAAAATCTTATCTTCATATCTTCCCATACCAGTTTCTTCAACACTCATCTTACTAAGTTCATCTATATTCTCTAATAGTGCTTTTCTTATTGAATTAACTATTTCACTTCTCTTTTTTAAACTATATCTTAGATATTGTTTTTGTGCCATCGATGCCTCGTGAATAGCTTCATTCATATCATCAAATATCCCCAAATTATTATTTGAGCTATCCTGTTTTGGCTCTACATTTTTAATATCCGCTACGATACTTCTAACTATTTTCTCTATATCTGAAATATTAAAATCATTCATTACAATTTTCTCCCTTCATTTTTGCCTAATTTATATATGCAATAGTGGTTTTTCTCAGCTAGACATCATATAAAAGAGGCCAACTGACTTTCTTGTTATTTTTCGAATGTACCTAATTATCAACCTCAATGTTATCAATAATAGCCACAATAGCTCTGTCTATTGGAGTATTTTCTTCATCGAATACTTTAGATGCAGCACTTCCACAAGCTACGAGTACAATTTCTCCATTACCTGCACCTACTGAATCTATTGCAACTTCCCGAGTTCCAAGTGGCGTATAATCTGTATTAATTGCCTCTACTATAAGTATTTTCTTTCCTACAAGCTTTTCATTTTTAGTTGTAGCAACTACTACTCCAACAACTTTTGCTAAATACATTTATACACCTACCTTTTTATTATTTTTATTTCCATTTCATCACATAAATCCTTTGCGAGAGCTGTTATAATTGCATAACTTGGAACTATAATCTTTTTACTTTTACTATTTAGTGCAATATCTTCTCTAGAAATAATTTTCTTATCTATTTCAACTTCAGCATTATTACAATTTTCAATTTTTAGTGTTTTTTTAACACTATCTCTTTTTAATCTATCTACTTTAACATTTTCATTATGAGATAGGCTATTTACTCTATCAACTTTACTTGCTTTATTTGTAGCATATTCAAAAAGATTTTTTGAATTTATTAATTTCATGCCAAATGATTCTAATCGATCTAAGTATCCCTTAAGCATATCAAGATATGCATAGGGTATATTTTTATATCCAACTTTTTCATCTTCTAGATTTGCTAAATCACAGGCATCTTTAACAGCTATTATTTCAGTTCCATTCATAATGCACTTAGATATTAACCTAGTTGGAAGTGTATCACATATTCCAAGTGATACTTTTGACATAGTGTTTATTGTTAAGTTGGCTCCTATTAGTAAGTCAAAATTTTCATTATAAATGGTCTCATTATTTTGGGACTTACCATCTATATAAATATCTTCTTTATCAAAAATTTCATTTACTATATTCATATCAATTATATTTAATGAAAATTCTGATACTACAGCTTTCATTTTAAAACCATATTTTTTTATCTTTTTTAATTCGCTGATACTTTCTTCTAATCCAATTGTTGATCCTGTAAAAATCACAAGTACCTTTTTATCATTTACATTACTTTTATTTTCAATCTTAGATAATACTTCTTTTGTAATCATCTTAATAAGCATTTCTAAATCCAAAGTTTTCACCTCACTTAATGGAGCCGATTGCAATACCTAATGGTGTAACTAAAAGTGGCCTATTAGGTTTCACAGTTTCTATACCCGTAACTTTAGTAAATACTTCTTCAAATTCATTAAAACTACAAGCTCCACCTACTACATATATTTTTTCAACTGAATATCCTTCTAGATGTCTTTTCACTATTTCTGCCATTTTCTCAACTACTGGCTGAATTAATATGAAATTATCTTTTTCTTTTTTTGTATCCTTCTTAATTATTTCAGCCTCTTCAATTGGTATTTTATAATTTCCTGCAATAACCAAACTCATATGGATTCCTCCAGTTGGTTCATCAGCAGTATATAGTACTTTTCCGTCCTTTAATATACTTACTCCAGTAGTTCCTCCACCAACATCTACAACTGCACCATCCATAATTCCAAGTGCTAAAGCTGCTGCTGTTGGCTCATCAAGTATATTTATAACATCAATATCACAAGATTCAAGTACATTTCCTATAGTCTTTGCATTTCCTGCAATAGTACCTGGAGGAACAGCACAAGAAGCACACGTTATCTTTTCTCCTAATATATTTTCTACCTTTGCCTTAAGAATCCTTACGATTTCTACCGCTCCAATAAAATCTACAACAAGTCCATCTCTTACAACTGATGATGGACTTGTTGCTCCAGCTATTGGATTATTAAATTCATCAACTACAGAGATTACAATATTTGCAGTTCCAAGATCTACGCCTGCCTTTAGACTACCCTTATGCTCATTGCATTTTTCATTTTCTATTAAGTTTTGAAAAATCTCAAGATTTTTATTTGCGTCTTCTAAACTCATGGCTCTTTAGTCCACCTCTCTTGTAATCTTTATAGTATCTCCATTCTTTAATCCAGAGGCATTTGTTTCTTCTACATCAATATGAATTTCTGGTCTAAAATTATCTGCTACTCTTAAAGCTACATTATGAAATGTTGTTTTTCTCAGTCCACTTGTAGTTACAGATACTATTTCACCATCTTTATATCCATATTTTTTTGCATACTCTGTAGATAAATGAATGTGCCTTGAAGCTACAATAACACCTTTATCTATTTCTACTTCTCCTTTTGGTCCTCTTAAAAGTATTCCTGGAGTGTCTTTAATATCACCTGATTCTCTAATTTGTGCATCGATGCCAAGTGTAAAACTGTCTGAAACTGAAATTTCCAATTGAGTTTCCTTTCTTATAGGTCCAAGTATTCTGATTTTATTAAAGGCTCCCTTAGGACCAATAACTTCTATAGTTTCCTTGGAAGCGTATTGACCTGGCTGTAGATCTTTAATTTTAGTTAATTCATATCCTTTTCCAAATAATATTTCTAAATCATGCCGACTAATATGAATATGTTTATTAGACACACCTACTGGAATTAATTCATCATCACTTTTATTTAATTGTCTTCTGACTTCTACTAAAACTTGTTGTACAATTTTATCTATATCCATTTCTACCTGGGCCATTTAAAAAGCCTCCTTTTTTCAATACAATCTATTCTAGGCACATATAAAATAACATAACAAGTCAGAAATACACTTCTCTATTTTTTGTTAGACAAAATAAATCTATGATTCTGACTTGTTATTTCTTGTGTTTACTATTCAGCTAGAGTCTTAGGTAATATTTTTTCTGTATCGATATGCGGTCTTGGAATTACATGAACTGATACTACTTCCCCTACCTTTTGTGCTGCTGCTGCACCTGCATCTGTTGCTGCCTTTACTGCACCAACATCTCCTCTTACCATTACTGTTACAAGTCCTGAGCCTATCTTTTCATATCCTATTAAAGTTACATTTGCACTTTTAACCATAGCATCTGCTGCCTCTATAGCCCCAATTAAACCTTTTGTTTCTATCATTCCTAATGCGTCCTTCATAATAAAAATCCTCCTCTTACAATTCTTTCAAATATATACTTATTAACTATTCAGCTAGTGTCTTAGGTAATATTTTTTCTGTATCCATATGAGGTCTTGGAATTACGTGAACGGATACTACTTCTCCCACTTTTTGTGCAGCTGCTGCACCTGCATCTGTTGCTGCCTTTACTGCACCGACATCTCCTCTTACCATTACTGTTACAAGTCCTGATCCTATCTTTTCATATCCTATTAAAGTTACATTTGCGCTTTTAACCATTGCATCTGCTGCCTCTATAGCACCAATTAAACCTTTTGTTTCTATCATCCCTAATGCATCATGCATAATAAAGTCCTCCTCTAAATTTTTATTTAATTATGGTGGATACAAATATTCCTAGGTTCTCCTTTTTTTCTAGGACACTTTGGATCCATGCATATATTACAAGTTGCTTTTGTTTCTTTTATGTCTTCACTATCTAATAATTGTTCAATAAGTATCTTTCTACTTTCTTCTTCTGTTAGATATTGTTCACTTGCCTCTACATTTGAAGATTTATCAATTAACAAATTTTCATCATTTCCTATATTTTTACCTTCATTAGTTTCTTCCCCATTAGAATAATCTAAATTTAATATTCCTACTGTGTCCTTTGTAAGAACTATTCTATCTATCTCTTCATGTGGTCTAGCAATAATCGTTGTACTAAAAACTTTATTTACTTTTTCTGCAGATATTCTAGCAGATTTTATTGCTGAATCTACAGCCGAAACATCTCCTTGTATCTTTACAGCGACTAATCCATCTCCTTTTGAAAGTTCATAACCTATAAGTTCTATATTTGCAGTTTTAAGAGCAGTATCCGCTGCCACAATTGCTGCTGCAAGTCCAACCGTTTCTATAATACCTAATGCAAGTTTCATAAAACTCTTCACCTCCTTGTTGTTTTTCTAGGCTTGAGTATCATCTTTAGCCTCCAATAGTACATCCTAATCCACATTGCTCTACTATTTTCTTGAACTTATTCATAGTATTTTCATCTGGTGTACTAATACCCTGGCCCATTTTATAATCTCGGCCTAGATTTTCATACTTATTGGCTCCAAGCTTATGATATGGTAATAAGTCTAAGTGCTTTACTCCGTTTAAGCTCTTAGCAAACTTAGCAATATCATATATACTATTTTCATCACAATTAAATTCTGGAATAACAGGTACTCTTATAATAAGCTCTATGCCTAAAGTTGATATTTTTTCAGCATTTTTGATTATTTTCTCATTGCTTACATGAATATATTTTTTATGTTTTTCATTATCTAAACTTTTTATATCTAAAAGTACTAAATCAACCCAAGGAATTACTTTCTCTATTACGTCCTCATTGGCATGACCTGTGGTTTCTATTGCAGTATGCCATCCCATTGCTTTACAAGCTTTTAAAAGTTCAATCGTAAATTCTGGTTGCATAAGCGCTTCTCCTCCAGATAATGTGACTCCACCTCCAGAGCGTCTGTACTGAACAGTTTCTTTTTTCAGTTCAGTTATTACTTTTTCTACAGTAGTCTCTTCTCCTGATTTCACAAGGCCTCCTGGATAACAGTTTTCAGCACAAATTCCACAGCCTATACATTGATCTCTATCTATTCTTCCAGCCCGTAGCATGTCAATTGCACCTACTGGACATATTTTTTCGCATTTTTTACACTCAATACAATTTTTTTCATTAAACATAATTTGAATTAAAGGATCTTGTGATTCTGGATTACTACACCAATCACATTTCAAAGTACACCCTTTAAAAAATACTATCGTCCGAACCCCTGGTCCATCATGTATAGAAAAGCGTTGCATATTAAAGATTGTGCCTTTTTGTTCATAATTAATTCCTTTTATCAGCATCTGCTTTTCCTCCTTTAATTCTAGAAAGTTTGTTCAGTTCTATTTATGATATCATCTTGAATTGCTTTATCTAATGAGATAAATTGTGCACTATAGCCAGCAACACGTACTACTAAATCTCTATATTTACCTGGATTATTTTGTGCTTCAACAAGAGTTTCCCTATCTATTACATTAAATTGTACATGCATACCCTTTTGATCAAAGAAGCTTCTAACAAGTGATGCTAAATTATTTAATCCAGCCGTTCCTTGAATTGAACTTGGGTGGAATTTTTGATTTAATAAAGTACCATTAGATGCTATAAAATGATCTAACTTAGCTACTGAGTTTGTAGCCGCAGTTGGTCCATTACTATCAGCTCCTGTAACAGGGGATACTCCATCAGCTAATGCTTCATGTGCTTTTCTACCATCTGGAGTTGCTCCAACAAGATCACCAAATAGAACATTAATTGATGCTGGATATAATCCTGCATGGAAAGTTCCTCCTCTTGGATTTTTATGTTTTTGAACTTCCTTACAGTAAATAAGTGCTCCTTGTCTTGCTAATTCATCAACTTCATCAATATCATTGCCAAATTTAGGTGCTCTATGAATTAACATTTGCCTTAAATCTTCCAAATCACTCTTTGGAGCTGAATATTTTGGAATATCTTTCAAATCAATATTCAATGATTTCTTCAACTCATCAGCAGATATTTGATTATTTTCATATAATACTTTCTTAACTGCAGCCATGACTAATTTATAAGTTATATCTTCTTGGTTTTCAACACTACTAGATTTAGGATCTTTTCCTTCACCAAAATTAGTGTCTAGAGCTTCTTTTAACTCTATTAAAGTTACAGCTTTAGTATCAAATACAAGCTTCTTAATAGCTGCAAAAGAGTCTCCTACATTTGCAACACCAACACCTTGTGGTCCTGTAAAGTTATAATGTGCTCCACCTTCTTGAAGCGATTTACCGATTGAAATACAGTCGTCAACCATACAAGATACAAATGGTAGTGGTGCTCTTTCTCCATGAGCTATATCAACACAATTATCTGCAACTGATAATTGATAAACAAAGTATTCCATTTGTTTTCTATACGCTTCAATAAGTTCTTCAATAGACTTAAATTCTATAAATTCTCCAGTCTTTGGTCCTATTTGTTTTCCATTACTCATACCATTATTTATAGTAACTTCTAATAATCTTGCTAAATTAAAGAACCCTGAATCATGCCATCCTTCTGTTTTGCCTGGTTTTTGGGGTTCAACACAACCTATAACTCCATATTCCCTAGCGTCTTCAATTGTGAGTCCTCTATTAACTAATGCTGCAATGATAACTTCATCACTATAAAATGCTGGCATACCAAGTCCTAATCTGCTTAATTCACAAGATCTTACTAAGAATTCATTTGGAGTTTTATTCCATACTCTTACTGAGAATGATGGTGCTGATAATCTTACATGAGCTGTAGCATCTATGCACATGTATGATAAATCATTTGTAGCATCTTTACCTTCTGTAGTTTGTCCACCTACACATAGATTTTGGAACATTGGATATCCTCCAAATGCCTTTGTTGATACTTCATCACGAACCTTATTAAGATCATTTAATTTAACCCATACACAATCGATAAGTTCTTGAATTTTATTAATATCAAAATTTCCTGAATTTAATTCTATTTCATAATATGGATACATATATTGATCAAATCTTGTTGGAGAAATAGAGTGTCCATTTGATTCTATGTTTATAATTGCATGTACAAACCAGAATGATTGACAAGCTTCATAGAAATTAGTTGCTCCATTTTCAGGTACAGTTTCACAATTTTTAGCTATTTGTAATAACTCTTTAGCACGTACAAGATCAGATTCTTTTGAAGCCATCGCCCTAGCTAGTTTTGCATATCTATGTGCATAATTTATTACAGCTTCGCAAGATACTATTATAGATTCCCAAAATATTTTCTTCTTAATATATTCAGGATTTTCTTTATCAACAGCCTCCATTGTACGTTTAACTTCCTCAATAATTCCTTTATATCCTTTAGCTAAAACTTTAGCATAATCTACAGATACATGTCCTACTCCATTAAAATAATAGTTTGCAACTGTAAATACGTTTTCATTCATTGCCTCAATAGTCTCTGGATACATGTATGAAGTCGCAAGTTCATTAGTAGTTTTACCTTGCCAATACTCAAATACTTCTGTAAGTTGTTCCTTAGCCTTTTCAGTAATTTGGAATGAGTCACCTTTTCTCTTTCCTATTGTTTCAAATTCGTCTTTAATCCATTTATTTGAAAATTCAGGGAAAATTTGAGATGATCTTGCTTCTTTAGTCACACTTCCTACTACCAGTTCTTGATCTCTTATAATAATAGGAATTTCATTTAATATTTTTTCAAGAGCTTTAGCTCTACGAACTATTGCAGGCTTTCCTTCTGTTTCTTTAAATGATTCTGTTATTAATAACGCTCTTTCAACTTCAATACATGGAGTTGCTGAAAGTATTTGTTCCTTTAATACCTCTATCCTCTTTGTAGGTTTACTAAATCCTTCTTGTAAAACATACATATTAAAACTGCCTCCCTTAACATGATTCTTTTATTATATATAAACTTTATTTTCAATTGATTAAAACTGTTGTTTTATCATCATTGACTACAATAAATACCTTATATTATTATTTTAGCCTTTACACTATGTTGTTAAATATAAGGAGTTGTTGTTGATTTCGGCTCATCACCTAATGTTCCAAGTACTTTTATACCAACTTCTCTTGCTGCTATAATAGCTTCTCTAACAGCACCGGAATCTCCACTAATTAATGTAGTACATTCATTACTAAAGCTTGTCCCATGAGCAGGTGAACAAAATGCAACTATATCTACACTAGCAGCCTTCACTGCTGTATCTGCAATAAGCACTCCAATAGCCGCAGGCGCTCCTACAATTACACCAAAAGCTTTACCAATTGGTGCTCCAAAAGCTTTGTTACAAGCATAACTTGCTCTTGCAGTATATTGCAGTTCTATGTGCCCTGCATCATTTGCATAAACATCTCCAAATGTTCTATCTAATTCTTTTAATGTAATTTCCACTGCTCTTCTTACATCTGATACATCTTCAGCACCAAATAATATTAAACTACCATGTCCTGCCCCACCTTTTGTATCTCTTGGTAATTCAACAGCTATTACTTCTGTATTGGTGGATTTAACAGCTTCATCTGCTGCCATTATTTGAGGTCCAGCACCTGTTCTTCCTCCAATGATTCCAATACTTCTATATTTCTTATCAATATTCATCGCTTCATGTAGTGCTGAATCAACATTTGCAATTACAAGACCTATTGTATCTCCTAAAGCAGTACCAACGAATTCTGTAAGTCCACAATTTTTACTACAAGAACTTATTGTATCCTCTTTATTCCACTTTTCATTTAAAACGTTTTCTTTAATCTTATCTGTTTCTAATTTTCTATTTGATATTTCTGCTTTTTCATTTGATGTTCCAATATTCTTCATTACTTCTGACATAATTTGTTCAATTAATTGCTCTTTCAAAATAAGTACCTCCATAAACTCTATTATTTGATTTTTACTGACTTTAATCTATAACTAAGAAAGGATTTATATCTCACTAACAATCTCTTATATAATATATATTATCAGAAATTTCAGAATTGTTTTAATACTTATTAGTCATTTTTATGTAATCATTTGCACTACTTATAACTATACTTTTTTATACAGTAAATTTTTAATGATACTTTTTTGCACTATTGCTCTATTTTTATCTTTTCTGATTTATTTACCACGGGTTAAATATAATAGCTATTCAAAAAGATATAAGACATACTTGCTAATAAAACTCTGAAATTTACTTTCAGAACTTTATATAGTAAGTATGCCTTATGCACATTCAACTCTTTATAATTATATATTTATACTACCCTTTTCTAATATATGCTCTTCTCCCTGTATTCAGTGGGTGTTATCCCTTCTATTTTTTTAAATACTTTACAAAAATAATTTGACTCATTATATCCAATTTTGAATGCAATTTCATTTATATTTACGTTCTCTTCTTTAAGCATCCTCTTTGCTTCTTTAATTTTCCTTACAGTTATATATCTGTTAAAATTTACGCCCAACTTTTTCTTAAATAATTTACTTACATAGCTGGGAGTTAAATTTATATGTTTAGATACTTCATCTAATGTAATATTACCCATAAAATTTATTTCTATATATACTAATGCATTCTCTAATTCTTGACTTGTGCTAATTAATCTATTAGGAATTATATACTTTTTTAACACTTCAATTATTTTTTTAGGTCTAACTGGTTTTAATAAATATTCGTTTACTTTTATGTTCAAAGCTTTTTCAATACAATTTCCATCATCATATGCTGTGAGCATTATTATTATCTTATTTTTATCATCTATTCTTATTTTTTCTGCTACTTCAATACCATTAATTAATGGCATTTTTACATCTAGTATTAAAATGCCTGGATCTGCATATGAATTAAGTTCAAGAGCCTCTTTACCATTTGTAGCTTCTATAATTTCAACTGTACCTTCAAATTCATTATTTATAATTATTTTCAAGGCTTCTCTTTCTAAGTACTCATCATCTGCAATCAATATTTTAAACATAATTTCACCTCTCCACTATCTTAGGAACATATTTGAGCTATTTTTTTATATGATTCCTTTATAATTATTCTAATTTAGGAATCCTTATCTTAATTATGGTACCTATATTAATTTCACTTTTTATTTCAATCCTATATTCTTCTCCATAATATGATATCATCCTATCATTTGAATTACATATTCCTATTCCAGTGGATGTGGATTCTGATTGATTTGAATTTGCTTTCTTTCTAGTTAATATATTCTTAAGTTTATTTTCACTAATACCTATTCCATTGTCTTCAATAATTATGACTGTATCATTATCAAATATATGTGCACTTATATTTACTGTTCCTTGCTTTTCTTTAGGTTGAATTCCATGAATTATGGCATTTTCAACAAATGGTTGGAGAATCATTGCTGGTATTTTAATGTTTTTAGACTCTTCTCCTATTTCAATATTATATTTTATTTTATCACCAAATCTTACACTTTGAATTTTTAAATATCTTGATAGATTTTCTATATCTTCTTCTAAAGTTACTTTTCCTTCTATATTTTTCAAAGTATATCGTAAAAGCTCTGCCAAAGTATAAGTCATATCCTCTGTTTTCTTAGCATTTTCAATCAAAGCCAATCTTCCTATTGAATTTAGTATATTAAATAGAAAATTAGGATTTATTTGAGCTTGAAGTGTCCTTATTTCTGCTATTTTAAGCTCTTTTTCTAATTCTTCTCTAACTTTTCTCTCTTCAATTAACTTTATATCATTTTTATTTAATTCTTCTTGCATCAAATTAATCATTGATTTTTCTGCTATTTGGTTTACTACTGTGTAAATCAACGAGGCTATAGCTTCAAGTTTTTCATATTCTATAAAAGTAACCTTCTTATATGCGTCTACAAGTACTTGGTTATCATTCCATTTATAATTGTTTTGTTCACTGCCAAATACATTTTGTAAATTTTCATTATTTGTTCTTACTTGACCACAAAGAACAGCTCCTAAATATTGACCTCCCACAATTATAGGTGCAGAAAAATCAACTAATCCTGATGGACATTTATAAATATATGGCTTTTGCCTAATAGCTGCTTCTAATCCTCCATGAGCATCAGATTTACAGCAAATATCTATTCCACTTGGACTTTTTCTAATTTCATTACAGAAAAGGCAAAAATTAGATGCATCAGTTATTGGATTTCCTCTAAAGTCTACTGTTATAAATGATACGCCTGTAATCATTCCAAGTTTATCTTGTATGTTTTGCAATACATCTATGTCAATTAGATCTTTTAAATTAACATAATTTACATTCAACATGCTAATATCCTCCTTTGTGGTCAATTGGGCACATTCAAAAAAATAACAAGTCAGTATGCTGCTAATGTATTTCGTGTCATGAGGAAGCTCGACTCGTATGCACTAGCTGAGTAAGTGATTCACACAAAATTATTTTTCAATGAGTTAAACATATCTTCTTGTTTGATTCAAAATATGCATCGCATCTTTTACTTGTTATCTTCTTTCACGCGCCTTATTAAATATAACCGGATATTAACAAGCTTATACTCGCATTAGACTTTTTATATTCTATATTAATACCCAAAATATGCAGTTTTTAAAATATCACTCAATTCTTCCTTTGTGGTCGGTCTTGGATTTCCTAAAGTACATACATCTTGCAGCGCACTTTCACATATTTCATCTAAGAATCCATTAAATATACTTTCTTCAATTCCCAATTCTTTTATTGTACACGGTATATTTAACTGAATATTAAGTGCTTTCAATGACTTAATAAGCATCACTACGCCTTCTTTAAAATCTGAATTAGGAAGTCCTAAAATGTTTGCTATTCTTGAATATTTTTCAGCTGTTTGAAAAGTATTATACTCATTCTTATCAAATAATCCACAGTTATATTCTATAACATATGGCAATAATATTGCATTAGCTTTGCCATGAGATATGTTGAATTTTGCTCCTATTGCATGTGCTAAACTATGATTTATTCCTAAACTTGCATTTTCAAAAGCAATACCTGCCATACATGATGCACTATGAATCTTTTCTCTTGCAAATGTATCTAATCCATTTTTATAGACTTGAACTGCATACTTAAATACATGCTCTATAGCACTTTGTGCTAATGCATCTGTACAATCCGAGGCATTTTTAGATACAAAGGCTTCAAGTGCATGAGTTAAAGCATCCATCGCCGTATCAGCTGTAACAGACTGCGGTACTGTCTTCGTAAATTCTGCATCTAAAATAGCTACATCAGCATACATTATGTCACTTTTCAATGGTATTTTTTTATGTTCGTTAGACTCTGTTATAACGGCATAAGAGGTTACTTCTGAACCTGTTCCACTAGTAGTTGGAATTGCTATAAAAAATGGTTTTCGTGAAACTTTATCATCCATTTTATTTCTAATTATGTCAATAAAATAAATAATAGCTTTCGAACTATCGATTACAGAACCACCTCCAATAGCAATTAAGGTATCTGCTTTTGAATTTATGAACTTTTTAAGAACATTGGTTACAATTTCCATAGTAGGTTCTGGCTCTACTTCATCAAAAATTTCATATTTAATTAATTCCTTGTCTAATATTTCAGTTACTCTTTTTGTCATCCCAAGCTTAAACATTATTTTGTCAGTAACAATAAAAACTTTATTACATTTTAACTCTTCTAAATATTTTATGGAATTTTCCTCATATAATATTTTTGTTGGCACTTTAAATGTTTTCATATAATATATACCTCTACTTTCTAGAGATTTTAGCTTATTAATATTTCACTTTCCTAGTTATCTTAATATTACTATACTAAGTATTAATTCTCAAGGAACTTTATATGTAAATTTTTTTAACGGTTCTTTTTTAACACAAGTATATTAGACGTGTTTATTTCATACATCCTTGTCTCATCAAGGAAGAGACATCAAACTCATCTTGCATCAAGTCTCGTAATCTCATAATAACAAAAACTGTCTTAAATCAAAACTTACTTTTTTTGATTTAAGACAGTTAATAAAATATTATCAAAAATAAATATTATTTTTAATAAATGTTAAAATCTATTTTCAATTTACATATATTATCAAATAACTGTAACATATATGATGAGTGAATTTTAATAAATCGATTTATATATTTCTAAAATTTCAGCTATACTTGCATCTCTTGGGTTACCTGGAGTACAAGCATCCGCCATAGCTGATTCTGCGAGTAGCTCTAAATCTTCTTCCTTAACACCAATTTCTCTTAATTTTTTTGGAATTCCAACATCTTCCGAAAGCTTCTTAACAACATCGATAGCTGCTTTTCTATATTCTTCTTGTGACATATTATCTACGCCTTCTACTCCCATTACACGAGCAATTTCTCTATACTTTTCTCCAGTAGCACATGCATTATATTCCATAACATATGGTAGAATTACTGCATTAGCAATTCCATGTGGAGTATTATAGAAAGCTCCAAGTGGATGTGCCATTCCATGAACAATACCAAGACCTACATTACTGAAACCCATACCTGCTACATATTGTCCAAGTGCCATATCTTCTCTTCCTTTTGGTTCATTTGCTACTGCACTTCTAAGTGAACGTGAAATAATTTCAATAGCTTTTAAATGTAGAGTATCTGTTAATTCCCAAGCACCTTTTGTAATATATCCTTCAATAGCATGAGTTAAAGCATCCATACCTGTAGCTGCTGTTAATCCTTTTGGCATTGATGACATCATTTCTGAATCAACAACTGCTATAACTGGAATGTCATGTGGATCAACGCATACAAATTTACGTTTTTTTTCTTCGTCTGTAATTACATAGTTAATTGTAACTTCTGCTGCTGTTCCTGCTGTTGTTGGTACTGCTATAATATCAACACATTTATTTTTAGTTTCAACTGCACCCTCAAGACTTCTTACATCTGAAAATTCAGGGTTATTTATAATAATTCCAATAGCTTTGGCGGT
>LIDZ01001144.1_pt7 | contig 31221 bp, 25 predicted proteins | sample 644651 | NCBI WGS metagenome assembly LIDZ01 (sample SAMN03856242, study PRJNA289617) | food metagenome | isolation source: wine grapes on drying loft during traditional withering process | host: Vitis vinifera cv. Corvina | place: Italy: Gargagnago di S. Ambrogio di Valpolicella | collected 2014-01 | reverse complement strand
GGGGTGAACTTAATTCAGTATTAAACCTCTAGCTATATGCAAAGTTTGATAATTTAACGAATTCGTCATAAATTATCCATTTACATACATATATTTTTGATGTAAAATTCTCTTGTAAGAAGAATTTCATATAGAGGATGGAAGTGGTTAAAATGAAGAAAACGATTTTAAAAATAATGCTTATAGCAGCAGTAACAACAATTATTTTTACTGGATGCAGTAAAAATGCAAGTACATCAATAAAAACAAATACAACCACCGAAAAGAACGTGACTCCAATGGTAGCTAGAGCAAATCCAGAGGACACTGTTAGTGAATATTACAATAGTGAAGTTTCAAAGGATTCAAATTTTTTAAGTGGATTCTTTTTAAATTCCAAGATGTCACAAAGTACAACTTTGAAAGAACAATTAGTGACTTTTAATGTGAAAAAATTGCAACTTATTAACATATATAATAAAAAAGCTCATGGCAATTACATAACCATGGTTTGTGCGTACAATACATACTTTAATGGCATAGCTACTCCAAGACCAGATGTAGAGATTGTTACCCTAGTTCAAAAATCAGGAAAATGGTATTTTCTAAATGATTATAGTAAGGTTGCTGACAATGATATGAAATGGATAAATGAAATGGCAATAACTCAAAAAAATGAAATATCAAAAAACAAAATTATCCAAAAGATTGAAAAGCAAAACGCAGCCTTTGATGTTGCAAATAGTGAATACTTAGCAAATGCATCTAAAACTCAAACAGTAAAACAGTAATTCTGAGCTAAGTAAAGTTAAGAGATAAAAGTTAAGAGTTAATAGTTAAAACAATTCACAATTACTATTTGTTTCAGATCTTAAAAATCCTTTATGGCGTAGCCAGTTGGTGCACAAAGATTTTAATTTAATTGAAAGAAATATTTAGTTCGAATTTTTAACGGAGAATAAATGACTATATAAATTAGTTTTAAATTTATCTAATATTTTGAATGAAATTTGTTGCATTGGATAGTATCTTAATAAATAATATATTTATTAAGGAGTTTTATATGCCACATAGTATAGTAGCCGATAAGAGTTTAGAATTTGCTAAAAACATTATAACTCTGTATAAAAAATTAAATTTTGATGATAAGGAATACACAATGTCCAAACAGATATTAAGATCTGGTACCAGTATTGGAGCAAATATAACAGAAGCCCTAAAAGCGCAATCAAAAAAAGATTTTTTATCAAAAATCTATATTTCATTAAAAGAAACATCAGAAACGGAATATTGGTTAAAACTGCTGTCGACAGCAGGATATATTGAATCCCAAGAAAGTAAAAAATTACTACAAGATTGCCAAGAAATCTCAAGAATCCTAACTGCCATAATAAAAACCACAAAATTAAATTTAAAGCAAAAAAAGAAATTAGTATAGGAACCATTCCTATACTAATTTCTTTTTTAGTTTTAGTCTTTAGTCTTTTTTTGTTTGTTTTTGCCTTTTAACCATGTTCCTCATGTCCTACGTTTCTGTGTTTTAACTTTTCTCTTTTCTCTCTTAACTATTAACTTAAATAACGAGTCCTTCAGAAAGTGCCTCATTTAAGGTTTTGCCTTCTTGCATAGCAAGTATAAGTTTACCACCAGTTGAAGTGTCTCCTATGAGGTAGCCGCCATGTAAAACGTCTTTTTTAAAGAACAAGGTTTTTATTGTTTGATTCGTTTCATCTGCAATCTCTATTTTTTTATTGCCTTCAGGTGCAATTTCACCAATAGATAAAACTGAAGTGTTTAATGCGTTGAATATAACTGAAGACACAAAACCTTCAAAATGTACATCGTCCCCAGCAGTATTTGCACCTGCAATTTTAGCCATTTCTACGGCTGCAGTCCAGTTTCCAAATACAATATGATCATATTCAGCAACATCACCGGCAGCAAAAATGTCTTTTTCGCTTGTTTCCATTTTGTCATTTACAAGAATTCCATTATGAACCTTTATGCCAGAAGTCTCAGCAAGTTCTTTATTTGATCTGATTCCTACAGAAAATAGAACTAAATCCGTAGGTATTGTTTTTCCAATTTTAAGGGCAACACCTTCTACTTTGGTAGTTCCAATAATTTTATCAGCAGAATCTCCAAGTATTATATTTATACCAGATTTTTCAGCTAAAGCTTCAAAAGCTTTTCCACCTACTTCATCAAGTTGTCTTGGCAAAAGTCTTGGTAAAAATTCAACTACAGTTACATTAACTCCTGCTTTTTTCATTTCCCATGCTGCTTCAAGTCCTAGAAGACCACCGCCAATAACAACTGCATTTTTAATTTTTGGTATTTTTCTCTTGATTGTTTCAGCGTCTTCCATAGACTTTAAGGTATAAACTCCATCTAAATGTGCACCTTTAATTGGAGGCAAGAAATTTCTACTTCCAGTCGCTATGATTAGTTTGTCATAACTTATTTTTGAATTATCCTCAAGTATTAATTCCTTTGCTTTTGGTTTTATTTCCTTAACAGTTGTGCCTAAAGTAACATCTATTTTATTAGTTACGTACCATTTTTCATCTGCTACATATAGCTTAGAATCGGAAAGATCTTGACTTATATAGTCTGAAAGTTCTGGTCTAAAGTATGTTCTACATTTTTCAGCAGAGATTATATTTATCTTAGCTACCTTATTTCTTTTTCTTATAGCTTCAGCAGCATAAAAACCAGCAGCACCATTTCCGATTATTACATAGTTTTCTTCTTTTTCAGAGGTAAAGGTTATTTCTTCTTCTGTCACCTCTATAAATTGCTCTTTGCCAGCACCACATACAGGGCAAGTCTCTGGAGGTTTAGAACCTTCAAATACAACTCCACATACAAGGCATTTCCACTTTCTTGTTCCGGTTTTTCTCTTTGGAGTGACTTTATTACTCAAATGTTCAGCTATCTTTTTACCAAAGCCCTCACCAAATTTATATGCAGAAATAAATTCTTCTTCAGATGGTTTAAAGTTTACCATTAGACTAGGAGTCATAACATCAAGGCGAAGCTCTGTTAATCGTCTTTCTATATTTGGCACAGCTTCACCGCTCCAACCATATGAACCAAAGGCACCAGCAGGTTTTGCGTTATGAACTATTGGATTCATTATATTTAGTAGATCAAGTATTGGTTTTAGAGCATCACTGTTTATTGTAGGTGAACCAAATAATACGCCAACTGAGGAATCTATTTTTTTCATAACCTCATCTTGCTTGTTATATATTACATCCAGCAGTTCTACAGTATAATCACCAGTATTTTTTATGCCTTCACTTATTTTTTCTGCCATGGATTTTGTGTATCCATAGGCAGACACATAACATATAACTACATTTTTTTCTTGATTTTTAACTGGAGTGCTCCATTCTTTGTAAAGATTTATTACTTTCCAAGGATCGTCTCTAAGAATTGGTCCATGTCCGGGGCATACTAAATCAATATCTAGATCTTTTATCTTGTCATAAGCCCTTAGTACAAATGGTTTAAAAGGTCCCATAATTCCATCAAAATAGTACTTTAAAGCTTCGGCATAGTCAGTATATTTTGGTATTTTGTCATCAAACATTTCATCTATGCAGTAATGACATCCAAAAGAATCACAAGTGATTAATGTTTTATCTTCTGGAATGTAAGTATACATGGAATCAGGCCAATGCAGAAATGGTGCGGCTATAAATTCTAAGGTTTTGCCACCTAAGTCAATAGAATCTTTATCCTTAACTTCAATGTAATCAAAGTCTCTGTTAGCAATGGCTTTAAGAAACCTTATTGCTACAGCTGAGCCAACTACCTTTGCATGTTTTGCTACATCTAATAGTTTAGCTACACTTCCTGCATGGTCTGGTTCAGTGTGATTAACCACGATATAATCAATGTTAGTCACATCTATATCAAGGGATTTCAATCTCTCCAAATATTCATCAAAAAATCTTTCTTTAACAGTTTCAAATACAGCAGTTTTTTTTGTTCCACGAATTACATATGAATTGTAAGTTGTACCAAAAGGTGTGTACATTATAATATCAAATATTCTAAGTCCTGGGTCAAGAGCTCCTACCCAAAATAAATCCTTTTTAACTTCTATGGCGTTCATTAAATCACTCCTCGTAAATTTATAAATAATAGATTATGTATTACGTAATTCAATTATTAATTAATAATTATTATTAATTATATTATACTGTTTTTGCTAGTTGAATGCAATAAGTTTTTGGCTTTTACTGTAAACTTATTGCATTCATATAGAAATTATGGAGTTCTTATTCTTAGCGGTCGATATACATTAGCACTTTTATAAATACTAATAGACTTAGGGTCTGTCTCAAGCCATGTATATAACCCCGCATCATCATATAAAATATTTTGTTCTATTTTTATGCTACCATTATCTGATTCGTCTGCAAATAACCATTCTTGAGCAATATTAACTACAATATTTTCTGTATATGGTGTTAAATTATACCCGCTATCTTGGCTACCAGTATAGGTATAAACATTATACTGAAATTGATTATCGGCTGTTTTTTGTATAAACTTCAAATAATAACTGTTATTATTTGTTTTTAAAATCATATTTCTACCATAAACACTCCAACCAAGGTCAGCTATATATTTTCCTAAAATAGTATTTGGAGTTCCTTGGGTAACAAACGTTGGAGATGCACTGCTTAGTTGAATATCTAGCTTAGTGACGCTTGCATATATTAATGGTAGGTTAGTGTTACCAATAAAAAAACAATTTCTAATTTCACTATTAATAGCTTTAGTATATATATTTCTATCAGCCCGGCTTCCACTATAATCGGAAAAACTAAAATGAGATATTTCAAAATTGTTAGGAGCATAATTAGTTTCGTCTACATCAATTTTAAATACAATTCCACCGTTAAAGTATTCACTCCATCCCCCTTCAACTAATAAATTAGTAAATTCTTTTGCAAATACTCCAATACTATTTGTTGAGCCTGCTATTATACAATTTCTTATTGTAATAACTGATTCAGCAGAACTACCTTCATAATATATTCCATAACCATTATTGGATGTTTGTATTAATCCACCCACAAAATGTATACCATCATTCCATCCATAACTATCATCTGTGTAATTAATGCTACCAGTATCATTTTTGTTGAAAGCACAATATACACCTTTTTTATTACCCATAATTTTGCAATTATAAAAACTAACTCCGTTTGTTCCAACTAATTTTACACCAACTTCTAAATTATCACTAAACTCACAATTAATTAATGTTAAATTGCCCGCAATTGCATGTTTATATCCAATGCCATATCCAACCCCATCAAAATTCAATTCGTATAACGTAACACCAGCATTATATTCTAAAGTACCTTTAGTAGTACTTCCAAGTTCGCTTAAGGTTGTAAAATACAAACACGGTTTATCCGTACTTTCTGTTTGCATTATTAATTTTAACGTACAGTTATTTCCAAATATATAATTGTGGAAATTACCCTTAATTCTAATAGGTTGTGATATACATATAGTTTTTTTCATAGGGAATACTATATTTTTATTGTTTTTCGAAGCATCATCAAATATAGCTTGTAATTTTATATATTCGTCAGAACCATCAAATTTAAAATTTGAGAAGTTTGACATACTTTCAGATATTTGAGAAGTATTAGAAGCCACAACCTTTTCTACTGCAATGATTTCTGCAAATGCGTTATTTATATCAGCTTCTATGGTATCTTGTTTATCAGTCCAAGTTATTATCCCACCGGGAAAAATTGGAGTTGACATATATATTCCACCTTTAATTTTTTATTTCCTTAATATTTAAAGCTAATTTCTTAGCAAATATAATTTCTATTAAATGGACACTTTTATATAAATTATTCACACAAAAAAAAGTTGTGACTATATCTAGTATTTATACTTTATTATCTAATCCACATATACAAATCAGACTATCCAAGTAATTTATCATGTTCATATTATATTAGCAATATGACAAATTATATATAATAAACTATCAATTAATGTCTTTTTTATGGAAGACAGGAGAAGACTCTCCAAGTAATTTATTAAAATCATAAATTACTTGGAGGGTCTTCTCTTTTGGACATTATTATAGTATTCCTAGTTCATGTTAAGTTTATCTTCACCTATATGTCTATTATATTGTTTTTTATGGTGTTTTTTAATCGTATTTATAGAATATATTTTATTGATGGTTTTATTAAGAATTATACTTAAAATAAGGATAACAATTAAGTAAATTATTAGTGAAAAAGTTTTGTTTTTAAAATCAAGAATAGGATACTTTGATAAGAAAACTCCTTCAAAAAGATATATATAAAATGATAACTTTCCCATTATTATTAATAAATTTGATTTTAGGTTGAAATATGACAATATCATTACCAATGATATGAAAAATGTCATTAGTGATATATTAATAAAAATATAAAATCTCGTACTAAATTCAATGGTTGGCAAATAGTGTACATATAAAATCGGGCAGATTAATCCCAATAGTAAAAATAATGTTAGTAATTGCTTTTTAGTGAAAAATTTTGCTAGTTTTATTGAATATAATGATATAAAACAGCCTATTGGAAAAGCAAGGCAATGAAGATAATACTCGAAACTTGCGTCTCCATAACTAAGTTTATATATTTTAAATGTAATAATAGCTATTGCAATGCACATTAAAATGAACTTTGTTATATTCTGTGTCCTAATTCTAAAAAAGATAAAAAAGCAAGTATAACATATCAATATATAAGATATAAACCACATAGTTGGATCTGTTGTAACATTGAAACCTATAAAAGTTAGAACTATATTTTTAGTTATATATCTTGCATCTTTAAATTTTTCATCAATGAAAATGAAAATTAAAGTTATTATCCAATAGGGTATCATAACTTTTTTTATTCTTCTTATCAGAAAACTATCATTAATGCCTTTTTTCATGTAGGATTTAGTTAATCCGAATCCTGAAAGAAAAAGAAAAATGTCGACTCCTACAGCACCCAAATATCTAGCGTTTTTTATATCTAAAAAGCCTATACCATTCAAATGCCCAAAAATAACCAATATTATAGCTAATCCTTTTAATTGATCACAATAGCGAATTTTAAGCTTAGGAAAATTCATATCAAAATATACATCTCCTCATAATACAATTGAGTATATCATATCATGTCAAAAAACAGCATATATTCAATTATAATATATACTATTTTTAAATCTATAGCGTGATATATTCAATTATAGAAAAGGATAAAGTTGTACTTTAAAAATACCGTAACTAGTAGACTTTAGTATTTTGTACAATATACTAATTATAGCTAACTATGATAACAAATTAATAAAAAAATACCAATATATTAAACAAATTATCATAATAATTATTGACAAAATGATAATATTATAATAATATGAAACCAATAATCACAATATATTTTATATCTTTTGGACAAATAACAATATATATAATTGTCCTTCTAGCATATACCTTTTATATTAACAGTATGATAAATTATATATAATATATTTAACATATTATCAAACAAATCATATTATATATAATAAACTATTAATTAACACTGGCATTTCAATGAAATCTTTTATTTATCAATTTGTAATAGTGAAATTTTTGGAAAAACAATAATTATACTGGGGAAATAGCTTAATTATTGAACATATATAAATAAATTTGATTTAGGAGGAATATTATGGGGCAAGTATTAAAGCAATATATAAATGGTGAATGGAAATTGTCAGGTTCAGGGGAAACTCGAGAAATATTAAATCCTGCTTCTGGTGAAGTTATTGCCGAAGTAACTGAAGGTATAAGAGCAGATGTAATTAATGCAGTAGCTGGTGCAAAAGCTGCTTTTTATGACGATGGATGGATGGACGCTACGGCAGTTGAAAGAGCAAGATTATTATTTAAACTAGCTGATGTTTTAGAATCGAGGGCAGAGGAGTTTTATAAATTAGAGACAACTAACAATGGTAAACCTATAAGAGAATCTTCTGTTGATGTTTCTGATGCTTGTGCATGTTTAAGATATTACGCAGGGTTTACCACAAAACCTCATGGAGTTACCTACGATGTACCAGATGATATGCAGTCTTTAGTTGTACGTGAACCCATAGGAGTTTGTGCAATGATAGTTCCATGGAATTATCCACTTCTTATGGCAGTTTGGAAAATTGCACCGGCCATAGCAGCAGGTAATACCGTAGTTTTTAAACCATCAGAAATTACACCATTAACCGCTATTAAATTATTTGAAATTATAGATGAAATAGGTTTCCCTAAAGGAGTTGTTAATCTTGTACTTGGAGACGGTCCTAATGTAGGAGATGAACTTGCAAGAAATAGGGATGTAGAAAAAATAGCATTTACAGGTGGAACCTCTACAGGAAGATCAATTATGAAAGCAGCCACAACTAATATAAAGAAGATATCTTTAGAACTTGGTGGCAAGTCACCTAATATAGTTTTTGCTGATGCGGATTTTGAAACCGCAGTTGATTATGCATTGTTTGCTATATTTTGTAATCAAGGTCAGGTTTGCTCAGCAGGTTCAAGATTACTACTACAAGAGAGTATCTATGATAAATTTATTGAAAGACTTGTAGAGAGAGCAAAAAAAATTAAGGTTGGAAGTGGATTTGATGAATCTACAGAAATGGGACCTTTAATTTCAGAAAATCACATGAATAAAGTTCTAAGCTACATTGAAATTGGTAAAAATGAAGGAGCAACTCTTGCCTGTGGAGGTCACAGAATAACAGAAGGAACTTTTGGTAATGGATATTTTGTAGAACCTACAATTTTTGTTGATACTACTCCTGACATGAGAATAGTCCAAGAAGAAATATTTGGACCAGTTCTAGTAGTACAGAAGTTTAAAGATGAAAAAGAAGCAATAAAAATAGCCAATGACAGTTGTTATGGCCTTGCAGCTGGAGTCTTTACTAATGACATCGCCAAAGCACATAGAGTTATAAAAACATTAAGAGCAGGCATAACTTGGATAAATACTTATCACCCAACCTATAATGAAGCACCTTGGGGAGGATATAAACAAAGCGGCATAGGCCGCGAGCTTGGAACATACGGATACGAAGAATATACCGAAGTTAAACAGATTAATATCAACCTAGATGTTAAACCCACGGGATGGTTCTCAAAATAAAGTTAAAAGTTAAGAGAGAAGAGAGAATAGTTATTGAAGATTTTCTGCTTAGGCAGAAAAATCGATAAAATAATAAATTATTTTAAATTATTTTGTTCTATTTTGCCCTAAGGCAAAATTTCCTTCACTTTTAACTATTCTCTATTCTCTCTTAACTAAATTCCTCAGAAAGTGTTACCAGTAAATTATAAAGCTTATAGCATACAAATGTAAGATATAAAAAAGTAGGGGGGTAATTAAGTGAAAAAGTTTAAAACAGTATTGGGTGTGGCATTATCATTAGTTGTTACAGGAAGTATGCTTACTGGTTGTGGAGCTTCTACTGCTTCATCAGATGCAAAAACCGGTGGTATTTTAAATCTATTCAACTGGACAGAGTATCTTCCAAAGACGGTTATCACAGAATTTGAAAAAAAATATAACATAAAAGTTAATTACACAACTTATTCTTCAAATGAAGAAATGCTTGCTAAATTGCAGGCAGGTGGAGGGCAATACGATGTTGCTGTAGCCACTGATTATATGGTTGATATAATGAAAAAACAAAATCTTCTTGATACTTTGGATAAGAGCAGTGTTCCTAACCTTAAAAATATAGGCAGTCAGTTTAAAAACCTTAGTTTTGATCCAGGTAATAAATACACCGTACCATATCTATGGGGAGATGCAGTAATCGTAGTGAACACTAAGAAATTCCCTGATGCAAACATTACTAGTTATAACGATATATGGGACAGTAAATATAAAAACTCCATAGTTGCTCTAAATGATGAGAGAGCTTTAATTGGTATAGCCCTTAAAAAACTTGGATACTCCATGAATGAAAAAGATCCTACTAAACTAAAAAAGGCAGAAGCTGAACTTACTAAACTAAGACCAAATATTAAATTGTTTGATAGTGATAGTCCTAAAACATCACTTATAAACGGTGAAGCGTCGGTTGGTTATGTATGGGGTGCCGAGGCATACCTAGCAGAACAACAAAATAAAGATCTAAAGACATTTTTCCCAAAAGACGGAATGTATTTATGGCAAGATAATTTACTTATACCAAAAGACGCTAAAAATAAAAAAAATGCAGAATTATTTATTAACTTTATTTTAGATCAAAAAGTTAGTGCAGAGATTTCTAAGGCTTACCCTTATGCAAATCCTAATGTAGCAGCACAAAAACTTATTGATAAATCAGCATTAAGCAATACAACAATATATCCAGCAGAGGCCGATCAAAAGATAGGTGAACATCTAAAAGATGTTGGAGATGCCTCTAAGATTTACGATGATATATGGACTAACTTCAAACAGTAAGAGAAGCAGTTGTCAGATTCCAGGTGCCAGATACCAAGTAATGAAGATTTTCTGCTAGGGCAGAAAATGGATTTGAATAAAAACAAATTTTCAAGATATTAGTATCATAGATAGAAAACGGTAATGCAATGTTCACCCCGGAGGGGGAGAAAACCAGAGAAGAGAGAAGAGAGAAGAGTTAATGAAATTTTGCCTTTAGGCAAAATAGAAATAAAATAATTATTTTATTTAATCGACTTTTCTGTGTCAGCAGAAAAATCTTCATTACCTGGTATTTGGCACCTGGCACTTGGTAACTGCTTCTAAAACTCTTCTCTATTAACTCTTAACTAAATTCACCAAGAAAGCGTGAAACGTTCAAGTTAATCAGTTTCTAACTAAAATTGAATGAAGGAAGGTGTTGAAATTGGAAACTATGATTGAGCTCGTTGATATAGTAAAAAGTTTTAAAGATCAGTCCGCAGTGGATCATATCAGTGCAAAGGTTAAAAAAGGTGAATTTCTAACTCTCCTAGGGCCAAGTGGATGTGGAAAAACCACAACTCTTAGAATGATAGCAGGTTTTGAAGAACCTTCTTCAGGCAAAATATTACTTGATGGAGTTGATGTTTCTAATAAAAGCCCTCATGAAAGAGATGTAAATACGGTTTTTCAGAATTACGCTCTATTTCCCCATATGACTATTTTTAATAATATAGCTTTTGGTCTAAAGATTAAAAAAATGAATAAAAAAGAAATCAAAGAAAAGGTCACTAGAGCATTAAATCTTATGCAACTTGAAGGTTATGAAGATAGATACCCTTCTCAGCTAAGTGGTGGACAAAAGCAGAGAATAGCCATAGCAAGAGCCATTGTAAATGGTCCTAAGGTATTACTTCTAGATGAACCTCTTGGGGCACTGGATTTAAAACTTAGAAAGCAGATGCAGTTTGAACTTAAGCACCTTCAGAGAAAACTTAATATTACCTTCATTTATGTTACTCATGATCAGGAAGAAGCTCTTACTATGTCAGACAGGATTGCAGTTATGAACAAGGGCAAAATTGAGCAAATAGGAGTACCTGACGAAATCTACGAAAGACCAAAGACTAAATTTGTTGCTGATTTTATAGGAGAGACAAATATATTTGAAGGTAACTTAAAGGAAAAAGACGGGGCAAAATCCATGACAGAAATTGAAGATGGCCAGATGATAAATGTGGTAGATGACGGCGGAAAAATAAATGAAATGAAGCTAGGACAAGTTATTGTTTTTGCAGTAAGACCAGAGAGAATGAAGGTGAGCTACGAAAAAACTGCTAATAAAAACACTCTTAAGGGTAAGTTTAAAGAGAGGATATTTGTAGGTTCAATAAATAAAACAGTGGTATTACTCAGCAATGGAAGAGAAGTAATAATCAATGAACCAGCAGTGGATACTTTGGGTATAAAGAGTAATAATGATGATCTTTATGTTTCTTGGGAGGATGAAGATGGGGTGGTGATAGTTTGATGGAGACTAAGGAAGAAACTGGTAGAAAAACTGCACCAGAAATTGTCCCAAAAAATAAAAAGAAAAGGCAGTTTGGTCATATAGTAACCATTTCACCAGTTATGATTTGGATGATAGTTTTAGTCCTAGTACCACTACTCATAGTTGCTGGTATGGGGTTTATGACCAGAGGCACCTATGGTGAGGTGGAATATAAATTCACCTTAGACAATTACAAAATGCTAGCACAACCTATTTATTTAAAAATATTACTAGATTCACTGGGAATAGCATTTTTAACTACCTTCTTTTGCCTGATACTAGGCTATCCATTTGCATATTTTGTAGCAAATGTTTCATCAAAATATAAAGTGATTTTGTTTATGTTAATAATGATACCCTTCTGGACAAATTCATTAGTAAGAACTTATGCATGGATTGTAATTCTTAGAACTACAGGAGTATTAAACTCCTATTTAATGCAAATGGGTATCATTCATGCGCCCTTGCAACTATTATATACTAACGGTGCTGTTATTTTAGGACTTACCTATGCCTTGTTTCCATTTATGGTTTTATCACTTTATTCATCCATTGAAGCACTGGATAAAACTTATTTAGAGGCTGCAAGTGATCTAGGAGCATCACCAGTTCAAACTTTTTTAAGAGTAACACTGCCACTTACAATGCCTGGAATATCCGCAGGAATTATACTTGTATTTATACCTACATTAGGCTTGTTTTATGTTTCTGATTTACTCGGAGGAAGTAAAACTATGCTTATAGGTAATCTTATACAAAATCAATTTTTAACAGCAAGAAATTGGCCTTTTGGTTCAGCTATGTCAATACTTTTAATTGCTATCACAGTACTATTTATAGTTGTTTATTTTAAGCACAGTAATGGCAAAGAGCTGGAGGTGCTATAGATGAAAAAAAGAAAATTTTCAAAAGGTGTTTTAGGAACATATTCGTTTTTAATATATTTTATTTTATATGCACCAATAATAATTCTTGTAGCCTATTCTTTTAACAATTCTAAACTTAATGCAGTTTGGACGGGTTTCACTTTAAAATGGTATTCGGTTCTAGCTAGCGATGGAGATGTTTTGCAGGCACTTAGAAATAGTATAATAATCGCATTTTCTAGTACGCTTATCGCAACAATTATTGGAACTCTTGCAGCAGTTGGAATGTATAAGTATAAATTTAAAGGCAAAACGGCACTAGACGGACTTCTTTATGTCCCTATTATCATACCCGAAATTGTTATGGGAATTTCTCTGTTAGTTTTTTTTACACAGGCAAAGGTTACTCTTGGTCTATTTACATTAATACTTGCTCATGTAACCTTTAGTATTTCTTATGTAGTTATAGTTGTAAGAGCAAGGATGAAAAGTTTTGATAAATCCTTGGAGGAAGCTGCTATGGATCTTGGAGCAAATGGACTACAAACTTTTAGTAAGGTAACTCTACCAATTATATTGCCAGGCATAATTGCTGGTGCATTAATGGCATTTACATTATCTTTAGATGACGTAATTATAAGTTTTTTCGTGTCAGGAGCTGGATTTGAAACTTTACCACTTAGGATTTATTCTATGGTAAGGACAGGAGTAACACCGGAAATTAATGCACTTTCCACAATTATGTTAGCAGTCACATTGAGTATTGCTATAATATCCGAGTTAATGCAAATCAAAAAATCCAAAAAAATTTAAGGAGTGTGGTAGAATGAGGAGCACTAGCAGTAGTTTAAAGGTAGACGAGAACTTAGTAAATATCAGTAGGGAGGTGAGGGATTATAGAGAGGTTTTAAAGTATAGCAAAGAGGTTTTAAATTTTATAGCTAAAGACGATTTATCAAAAACTGATATTGAATGGATAAGCCATGAAACAGTAAATAATTTTAGAGATTATGTTAATCCTGGTTTTTTGGAATACAGAAAGTCTGTAACAAAAGATGGCGAGTTTGCAGCTGTAGAGTGGAAAGACTCAGGACTTAATAGTTTTGTGGATGTTAACGGTAAAGAATATATAGATTGTTTAGGTGGTTACGGTATTTATAACGTTGGGCATAGAAATCCAAAGGTACTTAAAGCAGTAACTGATCAACTTAAACATCAGGCACTTCATAGTCAAGAACTTCTTGACCCATTAAGGGCAGCACTTGCTAAGCTTTTAGCTGAGATTACCCCAGGAAAACTCAAATATTCATTTCTTTGTAACAGTGGTACTGAGGCTGTTGAGGGGGCTATTAAACTGGCAAAACTTCATCAGGGTAAAAAAGGAAAATATCATTTCATTGCGGCAACAGGGGGCTTTCACGGAAAGAGTCTTGGAGCATTGTCCGCCACGTCTAAAGGACTCTTTAGAAAACCATTTATGCCTTTAGTTTCAGGTTTCAAACATGTGTTATACGGCGATATAGATATGCTGCGAAAAACAGTTGAGGCATCAAAAATGGTAGGAGAAGATATAGCAGCCATTTTGCTGGAACCAATTCAAGGTGAGGGGGGCATCATTATACCACCTAAAAACTATCTAAGAGAAGTAAGAGAATTATGTGACGAGTTTGATATTGTTATGATCGTAGATGAAGTACAGACTGGAATGGGACGTACAGGTAAGATGTTCAACGTAGATTATTATGATGTTAAACCAGATATTATGTGTCTTGCAAAAGCATTAGGCGGTGGAATCATGCCTGTAGGAGCAGTTATTGCAACAGAAGAAATTTTCGGAGATTTCTTTCCCAATCCTTTTATACACACAACAACATTTGGAGGCAACCCTTTATCATGTGCAGCAGCAATTGCAACAATAAATACTTTAATTGAAGACAACATTCCAGAAAGAGCTGCAAGGTTAGGTAAATATTTAATTAATGGACTTAGAAATGTAACGAAAAAGTATCCAACTCTAGTTAAAGAAGTTAGAGGCATGGGACTTATGATTGGTATAGAGTTTACAGATAACAATATTGGTTACGGTGTTTCAAAACAATTGTTTGATAAAGGAGTACTAGTAGCTGGGACTTTAATTAATGCCCAGACTATAAGAATTGAGCCACCTTTAACTATTGAGGAAAAACAATGTGATATTGTTTGCAAGGCATTAGATGAAGCTCTTCTTGTTGTAAAAAAATCTAGATGACAGTTGTAAAATGTGGAAATATAAAAAGCCTACCTTCCATGGAAAACCTAAAATTAGTGGCTGGAAAAGCAGGCAATGGCAGGATTATTAAATGGGTTCATTTCATGGAAAACCCAGGATACATTGATTGGTTAAAGGGTGGAGAACTCATTTTAATAACAGGAATTCTTTTAGGAAATAATGTTCGCGCTCTTTTGGATCTTTTAATAAGGCTTAACAATAAAAATGTAGCAGGCCTGGTTATTAATATTGGACCATATATTAAAGAAACGCCTAAGGAAGCTGTAGAGCTATCGGATTCCTTAGGTTTTCCTATATTTGAATTGCCATTTGAAGTAAAGCTAATAGATTTTAGCCAAAGTATTTGTAAAGCAATTTTTACAAGTAATATTGAGAAAGAATCCATGGATAGTTTTATGAAGGATATTATTTTTGGTGAACTTACCTTTAATGAAGAAATATTAAGTAGAGCAATGGTTTATGGATATAATCCAGATAAAGAGTATTGTTCTCTTGTTGTATATATTGACAATTTCACAAGCGTTGCCAGTTTTAATGATGTCTGGGACGAAGAAGTAGCACTTAGAATTAAGCAGCAGGTGGAGCAGATAATAATGGAGATAATGGATAAGTTTAATAAAAAGGCAATCCATGTAACTCAAAGCAATTCTATTATAATTATGATGCCTGTGAATGATAAGGATAAAAGAAAGAATATTGATTTAATTGTTCAGAAAATAATCCATGAAATTGGTTTAAAAATTAATGATCTCCAGATTAGCATTGGCATAGGAAGCTATTGGAAAGATCTTAAAGATTTTAAAATAAGTGTTTTTAAAGCCAAAAAAGCCTTAAAGATATTAAAGATAAACGGAAGTAAAAATAAAATTTGTAAATATAGTGACATTGGAATATATAGACTCCTTTTCCAAATTGAAAAAACAGATGAAATGAAAGCTCTTTATGAAGAAATTTTAGGAAAATTAATAGACTATGATAAGAAAAATTCTATGGATTTAGTAAATACTCTTGAAATTTTTATTAATGAAAATTGTAATTTGATTAAGACTTCAGAGGAACTTTTTATCCATAAAAACACTCTGAAATACAGGATTAAAAGAATTGAAGAAATTCTCAGTTGTGATCTAAAGAACCTAGAACAAATCCTTAATTTTAGCGTGGCCTTTAAAATCGGGAAATTTCTATCATAAATTTGAGGGTAGCATGGCTATACACATTCAGAGGCTACTCACTGAACGAGACTTGTCATGCTATCTCTCAAAATATATTAATAAACAATAATAAATCTGGTAATATTGATGGTTTTGTTGCGTATTCTTTTAAAGATCCTAGTGGAAATGCTTATTTTTCATTTAGAGGTTCTGAAAGTAATACTCCTGAAGTACAAAACGATGGGATGTTAGGTAGAAGTATTAATTAGAGTAGCTGTTTTTTAGTAAGTTATTTTATTATTAGATATTTAGAATAAAATAGAAGTAATGCATGAATCTTCAGAAATAAAATGAGGGTTCTATTTTGGGTTAAAAATCTATATAAAAGCCACTTTAAAATGATTTTGTCATTTTGAAGTGGCTTTTATTATGGATTAATCATTAATAATTGCCATAAATAATGAGTTTAATAAGCACTTTGTGTTTTTTGGACAAATAAATAAAGCTATTGTTGGATAAAATATATATATGAATGCAATTGATAATGTGGTAAAATACATATAACATAATTATTAAATTATCAATTTAAACAAATATTTCATATAATAGTAATAAATTAAACTGGCTATTATCAAAACTATATTAATTGACAATGTATAAATAATTTAGTGGAGGTTTTATATGGAAAACAGAAAGCTTAAAAAAGACAACTTAAACATGTTCGAAACAATTGCATTATCGGTGGCTATAATAGCACCAACCGCTGCTATGGCACTAAACATATCTTTGATGTCAGAAACAGCTGGGTATTCTTCACCACTTATATTTTTAGTAGCAACAATAATAGTGGGACTTGTGTCATATACGGTTATTAAATTTAATCATTATATTTCTTCAGCAGGTTCACTTTATTCATTTACTAAAGTAGCACTAGGTGACAAGATGGGTTTTACTTCAGGTTGGGCGCTTCTACTTGCATATATAACCCTTGGAGCAGGTACTTGTGCAGGCTTCGGAGCATTCTTTTCACAGTTTTTAGCAGTTTTTGGTCTTCACATAACTTGGCTCCCACTTTCTCTAGTATTTTCAGTAGTTATGATATTGCTTGGAACTTCAGACGCTAAAGTAAGCACATCATTAATGCTGGCTATGGAAGGAATATCAATCTTCCTTATACTCATATTATCAGTTGTAATTATATTTAAAGTAGGAACTACAACTGGTTTAAGTCTTAAGCCATTAAAGACAAATGGAGTTAAACCTTCGGCACTTGCAAGTACTTCGGTTTTTGCATTCTTATCATTTATAGGTTTTGAAAGCGCGTCAAGTTTAGGTGAGGAAACAAAAAATCCTAAAAAATATATTCCTATTGCTATAGGAAGTGCCGTATTTGTAACTGGGTTGTTCTATTTATTATGTAGTTATGCTCAAGTAATAGGTTTTGGCTTAGATGCTTCAGGTCTTAAAGCTGTATCAACATCCGCTCTTCCACTTACAGATTTAGCAGATAAATATATGTCTAGAGGGTTTGGAACGCTTTTACTTCTTTCAGCATCACTTTCATTTTTCTCATGTGCACTGGGGTCGGCATGTGCAGGGGCAAGAATGCTATTTTCAATGAGCAAAGATGGCATAATGCCAAAAAGTATGTCTAAGGTTCATCAAAGGTTCAATACACCATATGTTGCTCTTATATTTGTAGTAGTTCTTTCTGCCATAATTCAATCAGCACTATTTATGAAAGGCGGCATTGAGGTCTTTGGTTATTATGGAACTATAGGAGCTTTAGCAATACTAGTTTCTTATATATTTACATGCGTAGGCGGTATGGTTTATTTTACTAAAATTAAAGTTTGGAATGTTGTACATTTAATAATACCAATATTATCAATTATAGCGTTATTATATGTATTAATTTCTAATATATATCCCATCCCTGAATTTCCAAATAATATATTTCCATATGTAGTATTAGGTTGGATTGCTATTGGTTTTGCACTTAGCAATGTATTTGGAAAGGGAAAAGAATCAGAAGCAGAAGAGAAATCTGTAAATGAGAATTTAGGCTAGATGCTTTGAAAAAAACAATTAGTTTGTATGTTATATTTTCATTCATATGAGGAAGACAATTAAATTATTAATCGGAGGGGTTAAAAATGATAGAACAACAAAATGCTAAAATTATAACAACTGTACCAGGACCAAAATCTCTGGAGCTTACTAAGAAAAGAGAACAATATGTAGCCAAGGGAGTTAGTACTTCTTCACCAATATTTGTAGATGAGGCTAAAGGAGCATTAATTAAAGATATTGATGGAAATGTATTTGTTGATTTTGCAGGAGCTATAGGTGTTCAGAATATTGGACATACTGATGATGGAGTTGTTGAAGCTGTAAAGGCTCAACTTGATAAATTTATTCATCCAAGTTTCCATGTTAATATGTATGAATCCTATGTAACACTAGCTGAAAAACTTACGTCCATTGCACCAGGAAAAACACCAAAGAAAGCAATGCTAGCTAACAGTGGAGCTGAAGCTGTGGAAAATGCCATAAAAATAGCAAGAGCATATACAAAAAAAGATGGAGTGATTTCACTTCAAGGTTCTTTCCATGGTAGAACTAATTTGACCATGTCCATAACAAGTAAATATAAGCCTTATAAAAAGGACTTTGGACCATTTGCTACAGAAACTTATAAGACAGATGTAGCTTATTGTTACAGATGTCCAGTTGGATGCACATATCCTGAATGTAATATTGCCTGTGGACAAGAACTTAAGACAATGCTTAAAACCGTTATATCAAAAGACATGATTGCCTGTCTTATAGCAGAACCAGTACAAGGTGAAGGTGGATTTGTAGTACCTCCAAAAGAATATTTCCAAATGCTTAGAGAAATATGTACTGAAAATGACATTGTGTTTATAGTAGATGAAGTACAAGCCGGATTTGCAAGAACAGGCAAGATGTTTGCTCATGAACACTTTGACGTAGAAGCTGATATCATAACAATGTCAAAATCCATCGCTAATGGTATTCCTCTAAGTGGCGTAGTAGGAAAAGCTGAAATAATGGATGCTGCATGTGTTGGTGGTATCGGTGGAACTTATGGTGGAAGCCCTCTAGGTTGCGTTGCAGCACTTAAAGTAATAGAAAAAATTGAAAAAGAAGACCTATGCACCACTGCAAATGAAGTAGGTAGTTATATAATGGGAAGATTAGAGAATTTCAAGGAAAAGTACGATGTAATAGGAGACGTACGTGGTCTAGGAGCCATGATTGGTCTAGAGTTTGTAAAGGACAGAACAACCAAAGAGCCTTATCCAGAACTAGTCAAAAAGATCACAGATTATTGTTTTCACCACGGAGTAATATTCCTTAACGCAGGTCTATTTGGCAATGTAATAAGATTTTTGCCTCCACTTGTTATCACCAAGGATCAACTTATTTATGGAGTAAATACCTTGGAAGAAGCAATCAGAGAAGCAGCAAAAGAAGCAGTTACCAAGTAACAAGTGCCAGATACCAAGTAAAAAGCAGCCAAAGAAGCCAGAGAAGCAGTTACCAAGTACCAGGTACCAAACACCAGTTAAATGAGCATTTAACTGGAACTTGGTATTTGAAATCTGGAAACTGCTTTTTTGTCTGCTTCTCTGTTGTTTTCACAATATAATTATTAAATTATCAATAAATACATCAAATTTTTTAATAAAATGCAATAATAACCTGTGATTATGGTATATTATATATATTAACAATAGAACAAACATAGGAGGAAAATCAATGAAAATTAAAAGTCTTAGAACCAAAATATTAGCAGCACTAATACCTATATTTATTATTGCAATGGTTGTTCTTACATTCATAAGTTATTATTACAGTAAAAATCAGATTAACATTGATACTGCACAAAAGATGGATAAACAGCTTAAATTAGAAGTTTCTGATATACAAAACAGACTAAATAGACATGCTAAAGTTGCAGAGGGGTTAGCTAAAACAGCAGAAGTTTCTAGGAATACTCTAAATAAAGATCAATACAAAAATCTTGTTATGAAGTTCACAGGGACTAATCCAGAGACCTTTGGTACTGGAATCTGGTATGAGGCCAATAAGTATACTCAAGGGTTAAAAAACTTTGCACCTTATGCATGTAGAGAAAATGGGCAAATAGTATATTTGGATGATTATAATAAAGATAGCTATGATTATACTATAAATGATTGGTATAAAGCAGGTAAAACTACCACCAATGAAGTTGCTTGGAGTGATGCTTATGTAGATGATGTCACCAAAATATCAATGGTTACAGCCTCGGCACCATTTTATGATAATAATAAAAATTTTATAGGTGTGGCAACAGCAGATATTAATTTATCAACATTACAAAAGAATATTAAAAATATTAAGGTGGGAAACACTGGAAAGGCTTTTTTAGTAGATAGTCATGGAACTTATATTTCTGCAGAGGATTCAAAAAAGATATTGAAAACTAAAATATCAAATGAATCCAATAGTAGTTTGCAAAAGGCAGGAAAACTAATGCTTTCATCTAAAAATGGCAGTACTGTCTTTACTGATAATAACGGAGTTAATAAGGTATATTATGCTTCGGTGCCTGAAACAGGATGGATTGTGGCACTTACTATAACTGAAAGTGAATTGAATGCACCTACAGATGAGTTATTCACAAAATTATTATTAGCAGCAATTATAGCAATAATTTTATGTATTATATTAATATCACTTTTTTCAAGATATCTTGTCAAAAATTTAAACCTAGTAAATAATTTTGCCAAGGGAGTAGCAGAAGGAGATCTAACAAAACGCCTTGACATAACTACTGATGATGAAATTGGTCAGATGGGTGGGCATTTAAATGTTATGGTAACTAATATGGAAAATATAATTAAGTCTGTACTGGAAAATACCGGTAGCATGAGTTCTTCTAGTGAAGAGCTTTCTGCCACAGCGGAAGAGTTATCAGCAAAATATCAGGTAATAGATACTTCTGTTAAGCAAATAAATAAGGAAATAGATAATTCTAGTTCGGCTACAGAAGTTGTTAGTGCTTCGGTGCAAGAAGTAAATGCAACAATAAATCATCTTGCAAATGAGACCAACAAGGGAAAAGACTTATCTATTCTTATCAAGACTCATGCGGCTAAAGTAAAGACTGAAAGCAAAGAAAAAATAGCAAATAGTGCTGCAATATATAACGAAAAATATGAAAAGATAGTTAATGCTATGGAGCAAGGTAAAGTGGTTGACGAAATTAGTGATATGGCAAGCGTCATTGCAGGGATATCAGAACAAACTAATTTACTGGCTTTAAATGCAGCTATTGAGGCTGCTAGGGCAGGAGAACAAGGAAAGGGTTTTTCAGTTGTTGCAGAAGAGGTTAAAAACCTTGCAGAAAAATCCACAGAAATGGCCACTAGTATACAGAGTACAATTATTAAAGTTAAAAGTGCTTTTGAAAATTTGTCTCAAAATTCAAGTGAAATACTTAAGTATATTGATGAGACAGTTAAACTGGATTATGAAGCTCTCGGCCAAACCGGAATACAATATGAAACAGATTCTACTAAAATCAGTAATATGTATGAAAAAATATCGGTTATGGCTGATAGTATCAATTCCGCTGTAAATCAAGTTGGTATATCCATTCAAAGCACAGCACAGGGATCTATAAGTACAGCTAATAGTTCAAGTGAAATAATAGCTAGCGTGGAGGAATCAACTATAGCTATGGAGCAAGTTGCAATTATGGCACAGTCACAAGCTGAGATGGCACAAACTTTATTTAATTTAGTAAATAAATTTAAAGTTAATCAATAAATGAAGAAGCAGCATGACAATGCACGCTCAGAGGCTACTCGCATCACTTAAGAAAGACTAAGGCTACCTTATTGTCAAATTACTAAAACTTTTAAACTCGCTGCGCTCAGACAATAAAAGTTTCTTAACGTAATTTAACAAACGGTAGCCTAAGTTTTTCTAAAAATCGCTCGAATAGCCTCTTTCACATGCATTGCCATGCTGCTACTTATAATTGATTAAGGTAAAATAAACGAAATAAAAAATAATATGATGAACTAGTATCAGAACAACAATTAATTAATAAAATTTATGTATTTTGCGTTTGTGTTAAACTTTTGTTTAAAAACAAAAGCTAATGTTGTATTATCTTAGAATATTAAGTTGACAGCGATGAAGATTAATTCTATAATCTTATTGTAAACCTATAAATAAAATATGGTTAACAATAAGGAATAGGAGGATTATATGAAATTTAAAACAAGAGAAATCATATTAGTATCACTTTTCTGTGCACTTTCAATAATAGGTGGTTTTATTAAAATTCCCATTGGAATTGTACCAATTACACTTCAATATTTGGTTACAGCTCTTTCTGGTGTACTATTAGGTCCTGTATTAGGTGCAATGTCTCAATTAATTTATGTGCTTTTGGGAATTGTTGGTTTACCAGTATTTACTTCCGGAGGTGGACTAGGCTGCATCTTAACTCCAACTTTCGGTTACCTTTTGGGATTTATTGCTTCATCATACATAATCGGGAAAATTGTATATAATGCTAAACCATCATTCTCAAGAATTCTAATTGCTTCAATTTTGGGACTTTTAGTAACTTATCTAATTGGAACAACATATATGTATATAATATTAAATTATGTAACAAACATAAAAATAACATTATTAAGGTCTATTGAAGTAGGAATTTTAGTTTTTATTCCTGGAGACCTTATAAAGTGTCTAATTACGGCTGAATTAGGTTCGAAAATAATACCAAAAATAAATAAATCATACAAAAATGATCGCATAAAAAAAATTATATAAATAAATATAGGAGTAATAATTATGGAAGAGTTATGGGAAAATATAGTATCAATAGGAGAGAGAGTACTTAAGGGCGGAAATATTACATATGAAGAGGCAATAGAATTAGGAAAAGCAGAAGGTAGCGATATAATTTTATTGTGTAGTTTTGCAAATAAAATAAGAGAAAAATTTAATGGAAATCATGTGGATTTATGTTCAGTAATAAATGCAAAATCAGGGAACTGTTCTGAGGACTGTGCATTTTGCGCTCAATCGGTATATCATAATACGAATGTAAAAAATTATTCTATATTAAATGAAGATAAAATAGTGGAGATGGCAATTCAGCGAGAAAAAGCCGGTGCTATGCATTGTGATATTGCTACAAGTGGACTTGGATATACAGGAGAAGAAGAGGACTTTAGAATAATACTAAGTGCGTTTAAAAGAATGAAGAAGAGTACAAATCTAAAGCTTTGTGCGTGTTTAGGAACACTTAATAAAAAATCTACGGATGCTTTAAAAGATGTAGGTGTGGAGAGATATAATCATAATCTCGAAACAGCAAGGAGTTTTTATGCTAATGTTGTTTCTACTCATGGGTATGATGAAAGAATTCAAACAATAAAAAACGTAAAAGGTTCTGGTATGGAAGTATGCTCAGGAATGATTATTGGGCTAGGAGAATCTATGGACCAGCGTATAGAACATGGTTTTTTACTCAAGCAATTAGGAGTGGATGCGGTACCAGTAAATATATTAAATCCAATTATAGGAACAAAAATGGAAAATCAAACTAGACTTTCACCTATGGAAATAATCAAAAGTTTTGCGATTTTAAGATTTATTTTACCTGATAAAAATATAAGGTATGCAGGTGGAAGAGAAGAAAATCTTGGGAATCTCCAATGCCTAGGTTTTATTTCTGGGTTAAATGGTATGCTTATTGGAAATTATCTTACAACAGATGGACAAGAAGTTAATAAGGATATTAAAATGATGGAAGACTTGAATTTAGAATATAAATAAACAGTTGCCAGATTCCAGGTGCCAAATACCAATTAAAGAATCATTTAACTGGTATTTGGCACTTGGCAACTGCTTCTATGGCTTCTTTGTTCTCTTTTTACTTTTCTCTTCTCTCTTTTAACTATTAACTAAAAGAACAGGTCTCTTTCTCCAGCTTCAATCCTTTTGAGCCTTGTAATAGTTTCTTCTCGAACCTTGTCTTTAGTTATGTCTTTTAAGTTCTTTTCTATAGTCTTTTGTCCAAGAACTTTTAAATTAGCATCTGCGTAATCTAGTAGAAACTCTTTAAAGGTCATTATTGCATTTGGAAGGCAACAGTTGTGGATGTTTCCACTTTTTGCTAGAGCCATAAATCTCTCTCCAGTTCTGCCTTGTCTGTAGCATGCGGTACAATAACTTGGAATATAACCTTGTTCACATAAACTGGTTAAAATTTCTATGGGTGTTCTACTATCGTTAACAGAAAATTGAGCTGACATTTGTTTACCTTTGTTGTCATGACTTTCTTTATATCCACCAACATCTGTAGTTGAACCAGCACTTACTTGAGAAATACCAACAGCTATAACTTCTTCTCTAAAGTTTGGTTCTTCTCTTGTGGATAAAATCATTCCAGTATAAGGTACGGCAAGTCTTATAATAGCAACTAATTTCTTGAAGTCTTTATCGTCAACTAGGTAAGGGAAATTACTACGATCAACACCGGCGGCTGGTCTTAGTCTAGGAGCAGAAATTGTATGTGGTCCTACTCCGTTGAATTTTTCTTCAAGATGTTTTGCTTCCAGGAATAAACCTATAACTTCATATTTATAATCATATAGACCAAATAATACACCTATACCAACATCATCAATACCGCCTTCAATAGCTCGGTCCATTGCAGTTGTGTGATAGTCATAATTATGTTTTGGTCCCGTTGGATGAAGTTTTGCATAACTTTCTCTATGGTATGTTTCTTGGAAAAGTGTATATGTCCCAATTCCAGCTGCCTTTAGTTTTTTATAGTTTTCAACAGTAGTTGCCGCAATATTTACATTAATTCTTCTTATTGCCCCATTATCTTTTTTAACACTATAAATGGTATCCATACAATCTGTTATATATTCTATTGGACAATTTTTATCGTCTTCTCCAGCTTCAAGTACTACTCTTTTGTGACCAAGATCTTCAATTAATTCAACTTCTGTTATAAGTTCTTCTTTGGTAAGTTTTTTTCTTTCATCTTTATTAGTGCATTTATAACCGCAATAAACACATCCATTTACACAATAACTGCTTAGATAAAGGGGTGCAAACATTACAATTCTATTTCCGTATATCTCTTGTTTTATCTTAACTGCAGCCTTGTACATTTTATCTAGCAAAGATTCATCTTCAACATGTAAAAGAGTAGCCACCTCGTCAATAGTTAATCCCGTGCATTCAGAAGCTTTTTGTATTAAGCTCTCTACGTATTTAGTATCTTTTGAAGTTTCCACTCCTTTTGCAAGATAATTTCTTATGTCCTCGTCTTTAATATAATCCGCTTTTTGCATTTCCATTGTATACCCTCCTGTTTTTGTTACTATTTTTTAGAAATTGCTGATTTAACGCTTATACTGCTTATTTTTCCAAGCTTTCCTGTCATTGCGCTAATTTCATCCATTGATCCATCTACAATTATAGATATCACGCATAAGCCTCTTTCTTTGTATGGTATTCCCATGCGACCAACAATAATATTACTAAAATTATGAAGTATCTCATTTACTTCTTGAGCATGTTCTGTATTTTCAACAATAATTCCGACTACACCTAATCTTTTCTCCATAAAATTCTCCTCTATAAGTGTTTGATGATGCATATAACAAAAAAACCTTCCCAAATTAATTAGGAAGGTATAGTATTTCTAAGTCACCCTTCCTTTTGCTCAGAACTACTTTGCAATCAGAAAATTGTTGATATCTTCAAAAAAACATCAGTTAGTCTAGTATTTTGCCTCAGACATACTGGAATACCAAATTAAAAGAAATGCTCTTATAATTCGGATACAAGTTGATTTTCTCATAAAAACTCATTTATTTCAAGTAAATATCTAAAATCTTTTAGATGGTCATAAAGTGTGATATAAATCGTAACACAAAAATGTATAATAAGTGACAAAACAATTCATTAAAATACATAGAAATATTTAATGTAGTTCATTTATAAAATAATAACTGGAATAAATAAAAAAATAGTGTCAGTTTTAAAGGATAAATAAATTTATATCAACCCCAAAAATGACATGTTTTTTTAAAATCAAGTGGTAATATTACCTCATGAAGTTTTATTAGGGGGGAAAATCCGATGTATATAATGAATACGCTAAGCAAATCGTTAAATGATAATGGAACCGAACGGAGATATGAGTACAGAGTAATAAAATCTAGTTTTTTGGTAAGGGACTTTTGTAATGACGAAATAGAAGCTTATGGTATTGAAGTAGAGCGGAAGGATTTACAGTTAGGAAAAGTTTTTAATCTTGAAAGGGATATAATTACAAAAGTTAGTCCACAAATAAACAAGGTACAAGCATTAGCTGAACTTTTGTGTGAAAATTCAGTATCACCCGATAATTTTGTTGAAATTTTGGGTGAGTATGTAGACGAGTACACTAATGATTTTGATGACGCTATTAAAAACATTTCATAGAAACCAGAGAGGCAGTTTCCAGATACCAGGTGCCAAATACCAATTTAAGTTAAGAGATAAAAGATAAAAGAGAAGAGAGAAGAGCTTCAAACAGTTAAGAGTTAAAAGAGAAGAGAGAAGAGAGAAGAGTTAAAAGATTCTTTTGGAAATGTGAGTGGTGATGTGTATGAGGCTACTTGTATTTCCATTTTGCTGATTTTATATATGATTGTACACATGAATTGAGAACATTTAGTTAAAACGTTTCTGTTAATAACATAAAACAGTGAATATATATTATAATATACTTAGATTAGTTAGATTAGTTGTGTTTGATAATTGTCATTAATTTATTAAATTGTTTATGAAGAGACAATTAATTAAAATTTTAATGGGGGTGCTTAGTTTGATAGTAGGAGTAGGAGTAGATATTATAGAAATAAGCAGAATTAAAGATGCTGCTGAGAAAAATACTTCGTTCATAGAAAAAATATATACTGAAAATGAAATCGAATATTTGAAGAGCAGAAATTTCCGGCCAGAGTATCTGGCAGGAAGGTTTGCGGCTAAAGAGGCTATTTCTAAGGCACTTGGGACTGGAATTTTTCAGTATAGCATGAGGGAAATTGAAATTGATAGAAATGCTAATGGAAAACCAGTTGTTATTTTAAGGGGTAAGGCTAAACAAATAGCTCAAAAATTTGGAGACTATAAAATACATATAAGTATTTCACACAGTAGGGAAAATGCAGTAGCATATGCTGTTTTAGAAATTAAATAAAGTGAAATTTACACTGAGGATAAAGGAGTCCTAATATGAGATTTACAACTAGTCTTGTTATGAATAAAATTGATGAATATTGTGTTTCAAAAATTGGTATCTCTGAACTTGTTTTAATGGAGAACGCAGCCATAAGGGTTTTGAATAACTTGGATGCAGGCAAAAACAATTATTTTGTTTTAGTATGTGGCCCGGGAAATAATGGAGGAGATGGCTTTGCACTTGCACGCCATCTTTTTATATTGAATAAAAGCATTCAGGTATTTTTTGTAGGAAATTTAGAAAAAATGAGTGAAAGTTCTAAAGTAAATTATAAAATTTTAAAAGCAATGGGTGTACATATAACTAATATAATTGCTTCAGAGGATGTAGAAACTTTGAAATTTGCAGTTATCACGTCAGACATTGTTATTGATGGAATTTTGGGTACAGGTATAACTAGGAACATAACAGGTATTTACGAACTGGTAGTAGATGTTATTAATGAAAATGCTAAATATATCATGGCTATAGACGTTCCAACGGGACTTGATAGTAATAGTGGTAAGAAAATGGGTTGCTGCATTAAAAGCAATAAAACAGTTACATTTCAGTTATATAAAACAGGTTTCCTTAGCTATGGAGTTGATGCCTACCTTGGAGAGGTTATTGTGGAGAACATAGGAATCCCAGGTAATGTGGCAGATAGATTTTGTGACAATGATTTTATTTTGGATGAAAATTTTGTGAAAAAATACATAGTTACAAGAGATAAGTATTCTCATAAGGGTGATTTCGGGTCAGCTTTGATTTTCGCAGGGTCATCTGAATATGTTGGTGCAGCGTATATTTGCTCAAGTGGTGCTGCAAGAGCAGGAGCAGGCCTAGTAACTTTATGCTGCCCTAAGGATATACTAGATATTCTAAGGGAGAAGCTTGCAGAAGTTATGACAGTTTCTTTTGAGGACAGTGCAAGAATAAATAAACTTATGGAAAAAGCCAAGGTTATTGCTTTAGGACCTGGAATGGGAAATACTGAGAATACCCTTAAAATGTTAGGTTATGTACTAAAAAATGCTAAGTGCCCAATTGTTTTGGATGCAGATGGTCTAAATGCTTTGAGCCAGGATTTAAGTATATTAAAATATAGAAAAAATGAAATAGTTATAACACCACATGTTGGAGAGATGGCTAGACTTACTGGCCTTACCATAGATTATATTGAGAAAAACAGGATAAGTATAACGAAAAACTTTGCTAAAGAGCAGGGAATAACAGTGCTTTTAAAAGGTTATAATACAGTAATATCTGATGGGAATACTACCTATATAAACCCAACTGGTAACAGTGCTATGGCATCAGGGGGTATGGGTGATTGTCTTACTGGAATTATAGCTGGATTTATCGCACAGGGATTATCACCTATTGTAGCAGCGGCTACTGGAGCTTACATACATGGACTTTGCGGGGAGAAGCTTTCCCAAACCATGTTTAGTGTTAGTGCTACTGATCTTTTGAAGGAAATACCACACTGCATAGAAGCAGTTGTCAAGTGCCAAGTACCAGGTGCCAGGTAAGGAAGATTTTTTTCTGCTTTGGCAGAAAAAAATCATTGAAATTAGGTTTATTTTGCTATAAGCAAAATTTCATTAACTTTTCTCTTTTAACTCTTAACTCTTAACTTTTAACTTGTTTTTTGTGGGTCCACTTGATTAAAATATTTATAATGCAGTGGTACTATTCATAAATGGTGAAGTTGTATAGTATTAATAATGTAAACAATATTTTTATGGAGGAACTTTGAAAAAATTTGTACCCATTTTGTTTTTATCACTTTTACTAATTCTATTTGTGGGATGTATAGCACAAAATGACAAAAATGAGGATTTAACACCTTATTTAAAAAGCATAAAAAACTATAGCACAGATATGGATATGACCATCCAAAATGATAAGCAAAAATTAAAGTATGAAGCCAAACAATTTTATTCACAAGGGTTAGGTTATCGGCTAGAGTTAAATAAGGAAAGAGTGTTTATATATACTGATGATAAAATTTCTGTGTCAGATTCAATCAGTGGACAAAAGTATTCAATTGATAGTACTTCAGATGACGTATATAAAATTAGCTTCTTAAATGAATTCATAAAATTATTAAATGTAGATGGGAAAACAAATTATACATTTAAGAAAATAAACGGGGAAAACTATGAACTCTTGACTGCATCAATGGCCGAAAACAACAGAAATATAGATAGGTTAGTTTTATATGTTAACCAAAAGGAAAAATCACCCAGGGCACTAGTAATATACGATGCTAAGGGAAATGAAAAGATTATAATAAAATACAGTAATTTTAAGAATGAGAGACATATTGATAAGAGTCTTTTTAATGTAAACTAAAGAATATAATTAGGAGTGTGATAGATTTGTTTAAGCGTGTGAGACCTGTTTTCGCAGAAATTGATCTTGATAATTTGGCATTTAATTTAAAAGGTATAAAAAGTCTTAGTAAGGATGCTGATATGATTTGCGTAGTGAAAGCAGATGCATATGGACATGGGGCAGTAGATGTAGTTCCAACTCTTCTTGAAAATGGAGTTACTCGTCTAGCAGTTGCCGTAGTAAGTGAGGCGGCAGAACTTAGAAGTGCTGGCATTGACGTACCTATTATGATTTTAGGGTACACGCCTTTGATTATGACTGAAGATATATTTAAGTATGGTATTGAGCCTACAGTTTTTTCCTATGAATATGTTAAGGAACTTTCAAAACTTGCAGAAAAAGACAATGTAAATGTTAAAGTACATATTGCAGTGGATACTGGTATGGGGAGGATTGGTTTTTTACCCAATGAAGAAAGTGTGGAGGATGTATATAAAATAAGCAAATTACCCAATATAGTAATAGAAGGACTATTTTCACATTTCTCAACTTCTGATGAGAAGGATAAAGAGTACTCAAATTTGCAACTAGAAAAATATAAGTGGTTTGTGCAAGAATTGGAGAATAGGGGCGTTTTAATTCAAATAAAACATATAGCCAATAGTGCAGCCATTATGGATTTACCGTGCACGCACTTTGAAGCAGTAAGGCCTGGAATAATACTATATGGATATTATCCATCAGAAGAGGTACAAAAGGATAACTTAAAACTTAAGCCTGTAATGACTCTTAAAGCTAATATAGTTCACTTAAAAACACTTAAGAAGGGGGATTATATAAGTTACGGAAGGAAATTCCAATGTGAAAGGGACAGCGTTATAGCAACTGTTCCAGTTGGTTATGCTGATGGTTATTTAAGATTATTGCAGCCAAAGGCAAAGGTAATAATAAATGATAGATTCGCACCAGTGGTAGGCCGAATTTGTATGGATCAATGTATGATAGATGTAACGGATATTAAAGGGTTACAGGTTGGAGATGAGGTTATACTCATGGGACAATCTGAAAACTGTAAATTTAATGCAGATGACATGGCAGGGATACTAGGTACCATTAATTATGAAATATTATGTTTGATAAGTAAAAGAGTACCAAGAGTATATATAAAAAACAACAAAACTGTCAAAATTCGAAATTACATATAGTATATACCATGATAAAACTAATGAAAAAATAGGCAAA
>LIDZ01012940.1_pt1 | contig 31243 bp, 32 predicted proteins | sample 644651 | NCBI WGS metagenome assembly LIDZ01 (sample SAMN03856242, study PRJNA289617) | food metagenome | isolation source: wine grapes on drying loft during traditional withering process | host: Vitis vinifera cv. Corvina | place: Italy: Gargagnago di S. Ambrogio di Valpolicella | collected 2014-01 | reverse complement strand
CCTCCAGCGCCGATGGTACTTGGACCGAAGGGTCCTGGGAGAGTAGGACGTTGCCAAGCACTGAAGACCACTGTTGATCATTCAACAGTGGTTTTTTGTTGTATTTTAAAAAGAGGTTTTAGGAATAGGTAAGAAGAATTATAAATCGTAATAAATGGCGCCATTAGGGTGACATTTTTGTTACCGACGCTGCGATTGATACAAGTATAATAGAAAAGTGCAAATATTAAGCATAACCTTGATACGAATGAACTACTGATAAATTGTATTCTTGAATTTTCTTGTGTCTTTAGATGCATGTTAGAGGTAAGGAGGAGTTAAGGTATGAAGCGAAAGCGAACTCAACCTTTTTGGCTGCTAATGATTTTTTGTATGATTGGGATAATGCTGGTAGGCTGTGGAACGAAGGAGCCTGCTTGGGATTCTTTTGAAGGGGCACTTAACGAGAAGGGCTTTCCTGTGCCTAAGGAAGCGAATTCACCGGATAGGACTACTACAAATGTTGCTATGGACTATGTACGTTATTCTTTGCCTGGTCTGAAGGAAAAGAACGGTATTCCAAAGCCCTATCTGGATGAGATCAAAGCGTGGGGATGGCAGGAGCAGCAAAAGGAAGAATCAGGAGCCTCTGGTGTTTTTCAGAAGGATGCGCTGATCGTGCATTTAACGATGCATGACGACTATTTTATAGTAATGGTGCCAAAGGAAAAAAAAGCCTCCATCAAGGGGTTGGAGAGTAAATAGAAAATCGCCATCCAAATGCGGATGGCGATTTTTTTGTGTACCTTGTGGTAGGGTATATAGATCTATGTATAAGTTGTTTTTTTTACTGAGAATAGTAGGATACATCGGTAGAGCTGAACTTCAGCATTCCTTCGCTATCTTCCCGTCTTAGTCGTAGCAGAATAAAGATCCGCGGCAGCAGTAACCACATGTGGCATATCACTAGGGATACTGTAAAGGCTGGGGGGGACCAAACTATAAAAAAGGTAGCAATGCAAAGACCAATCCAAAAGTTATGGAGTTGCACTTTACGGAAAAGGCGGTAGCTGATGTATTGATCAGGCATATACCCCAGCCAAGGTAGCTGAAAAGAGGTCCTCCATCTTTTTATGATTGGGTGACCTGTAATAAGAAGGACAGAGCGTGAAATTACGTATTGGATCCACACGACAATAGGAGCAGCAATAATTAAGAAGAAGATACTCCACCAGGAGACAAACAAGGTCTCTAACACGATGGATATGGGCAGGAGCGTAAGATAGATACGCATAAATGTATTTGTAATATTAATTTTTTTGATAAGTTTATATTGATAGAATGTGGCAGCGCCCTTGGTGTTGGATTCCATAAAAAAAGATTAACCTCCTCGGATGATTTCATATCACTAATATCGGTAAACCAAGGCGTTTTGTTAAACTTGCGCCAATAATCACCGAAAGGGCAGAGATGGAATATATATAATATACGATAACGAATGATATGAAAAAGCTATGAAAGGGTTTAAAATGATAGAAACTGTATCATACTGTTCTTAAAAGAGTCAAGGTGGGATGGTTATGGAACAACAAACCGGGCAAGCGTGTATTATTTGTGGGCAGGTCAAAGAGGAAGGTATAGTGATTGTCTCTCATTTCATTTGTGAGGACTGTGAGGCGGAGATGGTGCGTACGGAGGCGGAGGATGCCAAATACCGTTTTTTTATTGGGCGTATGAAAAAAATTGATTTACAAAAGAACGCTTGAATAGTAATGCCTTGCTGATCAGAACTAGGTTGAAAAGAGTGGGCGGTGGATCTGTGTCACGTTGTTTGGATAAGAAATGTTCTATGTAACGGCTTCACCGGCTTTTAGGCGGCGAAGCCGTTTTGTCGTTTTCTGATGCTTTGCACTGAAAATATAGGCGTTTGCGCTTATATGCGTTAAAATAGAAGGTAACCCCTAGTAGGAAGGGATATATATGAACAATGAACAGCGAACAGCGTAATAGGGCGCCTTTATATGAAATGCTGGAACAATATAGAGTTAAGGGTAATATCTCTTATCATGTGCCTGGTCATAAGAATGGTAAGGCATATGCAGGAACTACAGGGGCCGGGTATTTAAGTGAGATTATGAGGTACGATGTTACTGAAATAACAGGTACCGATGATCTGTATCATCCTGAAGGCGTTATTAAGGAAGCTCAGGAGCTGGCGGCTCATTGTTTTGGGGCTGAGGAGAGTTTTTTTCTGGTCGGGGGCAGTACTGCTGGCAATCTCGCACTGATTCTAACGGTATGCTCTGAGCCTGGAATGATCCTGATTCTTCAGCGCAATGTGCATAAATCGGTCATTCATGGTTTAATGCTGGCTGGGGTGAGGGCTGTCTTTTTGGACCCGCTGATTGATCCCCTCAGCGGTCTTGCGGTTGCTCCTGCGGCAGAGACGGTGCAGGCTGCTCTCGCAGCCTACCCAGATGCCGCCGCAGTGCTGATCACCATGCCGAATTACTACGGCATGGGCAGTGATCTTGCGCCCCTAGCGCAGGCCTGCCATGACAGCGGCGTGCCGCTGCTGGTCGATGAGGCGCACGGGGCGCATTATGGGCAGCACCCGGCGCTGCCTGCCGGGGCGCTTGCCTGTGGCGCGGACGGTGTCGTCCAGTCCACGCACAAGATGCTGTCTGCGCTCACCATGGGCGCTATGCTGCATATTCAAGGGCTGCGGCTGGACCGCGCCCTGCTGCGGCAGCGGCTCGCCATGGTGCAGAGCTCCAGCCCATCCTACCCCGTGATGGCGTCGCTCGATCTGGCCAGACGGCTGTTGCACAGCCAGGGGGCCAGCGCCTTCACGGCGGGGCTTGCCGCCGTGGACATCCTGCGCCGTGGCCTAGCGGAGCTGCCGCGCTATAGGCTTTTGCAGCCGGCAGATCCGCAACAAGGGGCGGCGCACCTCACACAGGACCCCTTTAAAGCCGTCATTTATGACGTGACCGGGGTCCTCAGTGGCTTCGAGCTGCAGCGCAGGCTCGAGGATCGAGGCTGCGTGCCGGAGATGAGCGATGACCGGCATGTAGTACTGCTGTTCAGCCTCGGATCGAAGGCTGAGGATGCAGTTCGATTGCTGGAAGTGCTGAGGGAGATAGAGGCTGAGTTACAGGTACAGACCGTTTCTGCATATGTTGAGTTGGAGCCCTCCTCAGTCACGGGTTCTGAATCATTAACAACAAATGTAGGTACTGGTGGCAACCCAGCTGTTTCCAGTAATATTTCCACGTGGAACAATTTGAGCAAAACATTAATCTCAGATCCGGTTCCTTTTTCTTTAAAGCCTGTGGCGGCGAGTCATACAGAACGTATTAAGCTTGAAGACAGTATGGGGAGAGTGGCAGCAGAAATGGTCATTCCTTATCCTCCAGGTATTCCGCTATTGTATCCTGGTGAAACCATAACAGGACAGATAAGCAGAAGGCTAACCGATTTAGCTGAGGGTGGCGCTAAGTTTCAGGCATGTGCTGATCCGGCCTTACAGCATATAGTGGTTTATAACATTAAGAAAGGCGGAGAAGGATAAGTGGGACGAGAAGGTTTCTTTATAACTTTAGAGGGGGGCGATGGCTCCGGAAAAACAACGGTGCTTGGCAGGGTAGCAGCTTATTTGCAAAATCGCTCGATGCCCTATTTGATTACTCGTGAACCTGGCGGAATTGAAATTGCCGAGAAGATCCGCTCTATTATTCTAGATCCTGCTCATACCGCAATGGATGCACGGACTGAAGCTTTACTGTATGCAGCATCCAGAAGCCAGCATTTGGCGGAGGTCGTTGAACCTGCTCTGAAAGAGGGGTTAACGGTACTTTGTGATCGCTTTGTAGACAGCAGTCTTGTTTATCAGGGATATGCAAGAGGTTTGGGAATTGATGAAGTATGGGCTATCAATCGATTTGCGATTGGAAACCGGATGCCGGACCTAACCTTTTATCTGGACGTTGATCCAGAAGTAGGCTTGGCACGGATCGCTGCGAATCAGGAGAGGGAAGTAAACCGTCTTGATCTGGAGAGCCTGGCATTTCATCAGATGGTTCGAGAGGGCTATCAATTAGTAGTTAAAGCTTATCCAGAGCGTATTGTTGTTCTTGATGCCAATCGACCAATTCATATGGTGGAGCAGGATATCGTACGTATACTCGAAGAGAGAGTATTAAAGGGTTTTTAATGAGTTTTGTCTAATATACTAAATAGTAATCGCACTGAAACAGTATGAATAAGACTTGATTTTTATATAACTTTAAGGAGGGAATGCGAAGATGAAGTTAATCATTGCAATTATCCAGGATAAGGACAGTAACCGGTTGTCCAGTGAGCTAGTCAAGGCCAATTTCCGTGCTACCAAGCTAGCCAGTACAGGTGGGTTTCTGCGAGCAGGGAATACAACGTTTATGATTGGGGTAGAGGATAGTCAAATTGAAGCTGTACTGAACGTAATTCGCAACAGCTGTAAGGTCCGCGAGCAGCTTGTCACTCCAGTAACTCCAATGAGTGGCACAACAGATTCGTATTTACCGCTTCCCGTTGAGGTTCAAGTAGGCGGAGCGACGGTATTTGTACTTCCTGTTGATCGTTTTGAGCATTATTGAGCATAATATGGAAATCCGCAGGAACGGCTAGACTTATTATTACATTGTGGAGACCCGGAGCCGTTATAAATTGTATACTGTAAGAAGAGGCGGTAGATAACCTTTGAAAATCAATCCGGGATATAGAACGCTAAAGAGTGAACTGCCGAATACGGAAGGAACCAGTCGACCTATACAGCAGAAGACTTTCTCAGACGTATTTCAGCAGCAAAGTGAACAAAAAACCATAGATGAACTGAACCGCCAAATCAAGGATATACAATCCCAAGGCGATCGTTTAGCTAAGACCATGACGATACGTGAGCTTACAATCTACCGGATAATGATTAAGAAATTTCTGGAAGAGACAGCGCGGCGTGGAGTTATTCTCAAAGAAACACGAGGCTGGGATCGCCGGGGTCGAGGCAAACGCTACAAACTGCTGGAGGAGATAGATAGTGCTTTGCTGACTATGGCGGATGATTTACTCAGTAGCGAGCAGGGGCGTATCGATTTGCTAGGTCGGGTTGGGGAAATTCGTGGATTACTGATTAACCTTTCTTTTTAAAAGCTACTTGGGAGGAATTTATGCCTTTTCATGATATATTGGGCCAGGAGGATGCCAAACGGTTACTTCAGAATGCCCTGCGCAAGGAAACCGTGAGCCATGCTTATTTATTCAGTGGACCTTCCGGCAGTGGACAAATGAAGACGGCGCTTATGTTTGCCCAAGCTTTGTTTTGTACCAAGTGCAAAGATGATGCTTGTGGGGAATGTCTCGAATGCCGGAAGGTGGAACATGGAAATCATCCTGATTTGACATTGCTGAAGCCAGATGGAGCAAGCATCAAGATAGATCAGATCCGGGAATTGCAAAAAGTGTTCACCTACCGCTCTGAAGGTGTTAATCCTAAGGTTTATGTTATAGATGAAGCAGACAAAATGACAGTACAAGCTGCGAATAGCTTACTGAAATTTCTAGAAGAGCCTCCTGCTCCGGCAGTAGGAATTCTGATTTCAGAGAACAGCCGTGCCTTGTTGCCAACCATTCAATCGCGCACTCAGCGTATTTCTTTTAGTCCTTTGGACGCGGAAATGATGCTGCAAGCTCTCACAAGTGAAGGTGTTCCGGTGCCGTTGGCTCGGTGTGCAGCATCCTTGACATCAGGTCTAGACGGCTGCAGGGAGCTTCTGGTACAGAATTGGTTTGCAGAAATAAGAAATCTAGTGTTACAATTAGCAAAGGAGTCTATGGGCAAAGGAAGCACAGCGGTAGCAACCGTTGGGCAGAAGTTGTTCAAGACCGGGCTCGGTGAACATTTGGATATCCTTTTCAGTATGTTCCACCTATGGTTCAAGGATATGCTCTACTTCCTGTATCGAAAGCACGAAAGTATCGTTTTCATAGATCAGTTAGACTTTATTTCCAGACATGCCCGTCAACGGACTACCGAACAATGGGTATCTTATATGGAATTTGCTGCAGACAGTAAGAGGAAGCTGCGGTTTAATGCCAATGCGCAACTTTGTCTGGAGCAGTTCTTAATCCGATTGGAAAGTTGAAAAGGGTTAGTTATATTATATCCTCCGGATGTCGCTTCAGCCTGGAACTATCGGTTTAACGGATGAGGAGGGACAAGCATGGACCATCAGGGAGCGAACTTGCTTATGGGTTCCTTTTACCGGCAAACAAGGGGGTTAATTTTTGTACAGCGTAGTAGGTGTCCGCTTTAAAAAAGCGGGTAAAATATATTACTTTGATCCGCTTGATTTTCCAATTGAACGTGATCAATGTGTGATTGTGGAGACAGCACGAGGGGTCGAATATGGAAGAGTTGTTGTAGGTAAAAAAGAGGTGCAGGAGTCCGATGTTGTGTTGCCGCTCAAGAAAGTCATGCGTATAGCCGGAGATACCGATGCACGTGTGGTGGAGGAGAACAAAGGAGCAGCAAAGGATGCTTTTACCACCTGTTTAAATAAAATTCGCGACCATGGCCTCAAAATGAAGCTTGTGGATGTAGAATTTACGTTTGACCGCAATAAGATTATTTTTTATTTCACGGCTGAGGGACGCGTCGATTTTCGTGAGTTAGTCAAAGACCTGGCGAGTATCTTCCGTACCCGAATCGAGCTTCGGCAGATTGGTGTACGTGATGAGGCTAAAATGCTCGGGGGATTGGGTCCTTGCGGCCGAGTGCTCTGCTGCTCTTCTTGGTTAGGCGATTTCGAGCCTGTATCCATTAAAATGGCCAAAGATCAGAATCTTTCACTTAATCCAACAAAAATTTCCGGATTATGTGGACGGTTAATGTGCTGTCTGAAGTTTGAGCATGATAATTATGAGAGTGTGAAGGAAGAAATGCCAGCAGTAGGGAAGGTTGTTGTAACCTCACTAGGTGATGGTAAGGTAGTTGGTATTAACGTCGGAAGCCGCACGGTTCATGTACAGCTGTTTGAAGTGGGCAAAGTTAAGGAACTTCCAATGGATGATGTTGTCGTCAAGTAAACCATATAAGGTTACTTTCGGGGTGGAAACTTGGAGAAGAAAAATATATTTGCACACATGCAGGATATGGAAGCGCAGATGGAAAATATGCGCGCCACTGTAGGAGATTGGAAACAAACGGTAAAAGAATTGATGGAAGCTAATCAAAGGCTCAGTCTGGAGAATGAACAGCTGCGCAAAATATTAAAGAGGGAAGCACCTTTAGATCCTAACGTGGATTCTGCGGAGGCAGTGGCTCTTTTGGCTGCTAGTGAGGGGACGGAGGAGGTTGTCGGGGAAGGTTATGACAATCTGGCTCGACTTTACCACGAAGGCTTTCACATTTGCAATGTCTACTTTGGACATTTGCGTACTGAGGGTGATTGTCTGTTCTGCCTTTCTTTTCTTAATAAATAAGGATATCCAGCCGTAGGAGATTTACGCCTACGGTTTTTTTTGAATTTTTGAGATTAGGCTCAACAAAACTAAGCGGATGCTTCCGAAGTAGTTTTGTTACGGAGAGACCTCACGAAGACTATGCTCAACAAAACTTTTAGGAGAATAAAATGACAAATACAAACAAAGAGGTGTCCGTACCTTTACTTCCAACGGAGCGGGTGGATGATCTACTAACGCATGACCTGCGGATTATTCAAAGTGATGAGGTATTCAGCTTCTCCATGGATGCCGTGCTACTGGCTCGATTTGCCAATATTCCGCCTCGCGGAAGAGTGCTTGATCTCTGTACCGGAAACGGTGTTATTCCAATTCTACTGACCACACGCACCAATGCTTCTATAGAAGGAATCGAAATACAGCCCCGGTTGGCTGATATGGCCCGTCGCAGCGTAGCCTTAAATGGTCTAGAACAGCGCGTTGTGATTCACGAAGGAGATTTGCGTGAATTGCATACAGTGGCAGGATATGGCATGTACGATGCTATAACCGTCAATCCACCCTATATGCCACTTAACGGCAGCGACCTAAAGCTGAACACGCATCAGGCTATGGCTAGGCATGAGATTGGTTGTACATTGGAGGAGGTCATTCAGGCTTGTGTCCGACTCGTTCGTACCGGTGGCAAGGTTAGTATGGTTCATAAGCCGCAGCGTCTGGTCGACATCATCAGTCTCATGCGACAGAATAGACTAGAGCCGAAGATTATTCGCTTTGTGCACCCGCGTGCGCATTTAGAAGCGAATATGGTGTTAATTGAAGCTACCCGTGACGGGAAGCCTGAGGTGCGGTTACAACCGCCATTGATCGTATATAATGAAGACAATCAATACTGTCCCGAAATTATGGACATCTACTATGGGGCAAAAGAGGGAAAATAATGACAATATCATGCCAAAGCAGTTTTCAAAACAATATTCACGGATCAAAGCCTGAGGGATGTGGTTCACTTTTTTTGGTGGCGACTCCAATCGGGAACTTAGAGGATATGACTTATCGTGCTGTCCGCACATTGCAGGAATGTGATATTATTGCTGCCGAGGACACAAGACAAACCCGGAAGTTGCTGAGTCATTTTGAGATTTCGCCTTCGATGTTGTTCAGTTATCACGAACATAATAAGGCTGCCAGTGGCCCGGAACTAATCCGTTATATAATAGAAGGTAAAAATCTGGCACTCGTCAGCGATGCCGGGTTGCCAGCGATTTCTGATCCCGGCGCCGATCTCGTGGCACTGGCCATAAGTCACAGTATTCCGGTAATTCCGATCCCTGGTGCTAATGCAGCACTATCAGCCTTAATCGCTTCCGGACTGCCGACTACGACCTTTACATTTTCCGGTTTTCTACCCCGGGAGCGTAAAGATATTCGTGCCGTATTGTCGACACTTGCGCTTGCTCAGGGGACCTTGCTCTTCTACGAATCGCCGCATCGGGTCCTCAAGACGCTCACCCATCTGCAGGAGGCTTTTGGCAACCGCAGGGTTGTGCTAGCCCGTGAGCTTACGAAGCGCTATGAAGAGTTCGTACGTGGAACAATCGAGGAATGTAGTGCCTGGTTAGCGGAACACCCGCCGCTTGGGGAGTATGTCATCGTTGTTGAAGGTGAGAGCAAGGAGGAGGCTGATTTAGCCGGATCTGCTTGGTGGCGTGAGCTCAGCATCGAGGAGCATGTGGCTCACTATGAGACCTCTGGTTCTGAACGAAAGGAAGCTATGAAAAAAGCGGCGTCCGATCGGGGTCTATCTAAGCGTGATGTATATAACACGTTGCTTATCAGGGAATGAGAAGAAACATTTCTATTACATTTCGCGCAGTAAATTGAGTGTACAAAATAGAATGAAATCAAAATCAGACTACTGTGGGGTGAATTCTATTGTACAAAGTACAGTAGAAATGTTCTATCACATTTGCACCTGATAATAAGCCGCCACCGTCAAGCGATTCCCGCAGGAAGAGCGCTCCAAACGTTTCAGCCTCACGCGGTAGCGCCCCGCGTAGCCGCCAAACGGAGCGAAGCCGAGGGTGTACCACTCGCATGGCAAGGCACTGAGGGCGCCCCGCATGGGAAGTCCGAGAAGGGCCGGTCCACCACCAAACGTCACATCTATCCGCATACTTGCACATCAAGACGAAAATTCCGGGTGTCCAGAGGGCGGAGCCCTTGGGGCCCTCCCTCTAGGGAGGGTTTGGGTGGGTGCTCGGCATAAAAAATACCCCCCGCATACACGGGAGGCCAAGGAGATATAGATAAGGTTAGAATTAACAATTTAATTAGTTCCATTATATACTATTTGCTTTAGTTTGTCACAGGGGTTGGAATGGCAGATATGCATTCATGACAAACAATTTTTCCCTTGAAGTAAGTTACGTTCTCGGCATTACCGCAGAAAATACAAGCAGGCTCGTATTTTTTCAACATGATCCGCTCACCGTCCACGTAAATTTCGAGCGCATCTTTTTCACCAATACCAAGTGTACGGCGCAATTCAATTGGAATAACAACCCGTCCAAGTTCATCTACTTTTCTTACAATTCCTGTTGATTTCATCATTTTAATCGTTTCTCCTCTCAATTATCGAAAGTGTCATTATTCGACATTCTTCACTGTTTTATGATATTCATAATACCAACGATTCCCAAATCAGTCAACCTTTTTTCAAGCGAATTTGAAGGTTTTTTTCAAAAAGAGCTTTTTTTCGCTTGTTATAGAGGTTAATCATCTATAAACCGCTACAAAGTAATTTTGTCGATTTGTCAGTCGTTGAATTGTCAATTTTCGACAAAATACGACACAATAATTTATTGCTTCTCGGATTGCATAAATATTATACGAAGGGGTTGAGCTCATGCAGCAGCCGCTCACTGAAGAGAAGGTTTTTAAGGATCCGGTTCATAACTATATTCACGTGCAGGATACCATCATTTGGCGATTAATTAATACAAAAGAATTTCAGCGTTTACGTCGGATTCGTCAGTTAGGCACTTCCTATCTCACCTTTCATGGGGCAGAGCACAGCCGTTTCTCTCATTCACTAGGTGTCTATGAAATTACGCGCCGAATTATTTCTCAGTTTGAAAGAAGCGGGTATAAGGACTGGATATCTGAGGAAGGATTACTTACGTTATGCGCAGCGCTGCTGCATGATTTGGGACATGGACCGTTTTCTCATTCTATAGAAGAAGCTTTTGAAATGAATCACGAGGAGTGGACCTGTAGAATCATCTTGGAGGACACAGAAATAACTGATATTCTACGCGATGTAGAGGAGGATTTTCCACGGAAAGTAGCATCCGTGATTTCCAAAACCTATGAGCATGAGATTGTTGTTAATTTAGTGTCTGGTCCACTAGATGCTGATCGGATGGACTATCTACTGCGTGATGCCTATTATACCGGTGTAAACTATGGCACCATTGACATCGACCGAATTTTGAGAATGCTTCGTCCTTACAACGGAAGAGTCGTAGTGAAAGAATCGGGAATGCATGCTATCGAGGATTATCTGATGTCACGCTATCAAATGTATTGGCAAGTCTATTTTCACCCAGTCACACGTAGCTCGGAAATTATTTTGCGGCAAATATTCCGCAGGGCAACGGAGTTATTTCATGCGGAATACCCCTTTCGTTTTATGATTGAACCTTTGCAGGATTTGTTCCAAGGTAATGTCTCAGTTGATCAATATTTACTGCTTGATGAGGCACTGGTTCAGACGGCTTTTATGCAATGGACACTTGAAAAAGATGAAATCCTAAGCGACCTGTGCAGTCGTTTTATTCATCGAAAACTGTATAAATATGTGGAAATGGAGAGCTTGGATTCAGAGATAATTGACGAGCTTCGTCGTAGTTTTGCCGCCGCCGGACTTAATCCAGTCTATGACCTGGAAATTGATTATCCGACTGATCTCCCGTATGATATTTTTCATCCAGGTGAGGGCTTTGACAGTAAGCAAATCCTGTTGCTTGACCGGCATGATAAACTAAGGGAAATCTCAGAAGTATCGGATATTGTCCGCTCCATTAGTGGTATTCACCGCGGTAGATATCACCTCTATTTTCCACAAGAGAAGTTGAGGAAAGTTCTAGCAAATTTGCCTTCTTCCATAGCAGAAATATTCGCAAGATAATACAAAAATTTATGTAATTCATCATAAATATAAGGCAGGGAGAGAGAACAATGTACCTATTCGACACACATACACATCTAGATGCTCCACAATTTGACGAAGATCGTGAATTAGTTATTACGAGAGCGTTCGAGGCTGGGGTAAGCAAAATGATAAATATTGGATTCAATAGGGAGACAATCCCAACTACGATGAAGCTAGCTGAAGCATATGATAATATTTATGCTGCCGTCGGCTGGCACCCCCAGGATGCCATTGACATGAAGGATGAAGATCTCGATTGGATTGCTTCGCTATGCAGTCATAAAAAGGTGGTAGCTATCGGGGAAATTGGCTTGGATTATTACTGGGACACCTCGCCAAAAGATGTGCAGCATGAAGTATTCCGCAAACAAATTGGACTGGCTCGTGAATTGAAAATGCCCATTTGTATCCATGATCGTGATGCCCATGAGGATGTGGTGAGAATTTTACGTGAGGAAAAAGCAAATGAGATCGGGGGGGTAATGCATTCGTTCTCTGGCAGTTGGGAAACAGCCAAAATGTGCCTGGATTTGGGGTTTCATTTATCTTTCGGAGGACCCATTACGTTTAAGAACGCCAGAGTCCCCAAAGAGGTGCTTGCACAGACGCCACTTGACCGATTGTTGATCGAAACGGACTCCCCTTATTTGACCCCACATCCCTTCCGAGGCAAGCGTAATGAGAGTGCTCATGTGAAGCTGGTAGCAGAGGCTGCGGCTGAGATAAAAGGGATTAGTTGGGAAGAAATAGCAGAAATAACGTATGCGAACGCACTGGAACGATTTGGGATTGTCTGAAAACGGGAGCAAAAACGGTGAAAAATAAAGAATAGCCGATATATTAAACTTTTTTAACATAAAAACGGCCGAATATTACAATAATTTAACCATATATTTACGTAAACGTGCTTGAATCGTCCTTTACAACATGCATCAAAACAGGATATCATCTTTTCAGTGCAGTGGTCTGTGTTACAGTGACAGCCATTGATTCATGGATCGTCTCGCTGAGTCTCCGTATGGAGAACGGGGGAACCAATATTACTTTGCCGCATGTTCGTACATAGAGTACAGCATAGAAATGCCGCAGATAATATTTGATTTCTTCACGTGGTCTTTGGGGTGAATTTGAGGGCAACCGCCGTGAGCGGGTGACCTAAGATAGGGCGACTCTCTTTCGTCCGAACCCGACAGCTAACCCCGTAAGCGCAATTAAGAGAGGCAACCTCGTGCATAAACATTCCCGTATACTCATAAACGGAGAAGCCACGAAAGAGTCCTCTGTGACCCTTTTTTAGGCTTTTTTTGTTTTTGAATAAAGTGAATGTACCCCGCATACTGTTATATAACAGGTATGGGGGTAAATGTGCCGAGCAGGCGATCCATGAGCAGGAAACGCTAGTGCAATGCGGGCGTATCCTGTGGCAATCTCAAACTAGTTTCGTCAGAAAAAATTCAGTCATCTTGTTATGCTTGGACGACGGGGCTATGTAAGGAGGATGGAGAGAATGGGCGTATTCCAACCAGAGGTATCCCATGATTCGCAATCATCCAGCAGGTCTTTCGCATTACGGTGGAAGCAAGTAAACCTACGCGTACTTTTACTTGCAGGTGTGATATCAATCGCTATCGCGCTATTAATTCTGCTGTACGTACACGGTCAGAGCAGCAAACAATTAGTTTTAGTAATAGACGGGCAAGCGCAGACGCTTGAAACGCGTGAATCGCTGCTTAGCGATGTGCTGGCAAATGAACAAATTTCGCTGCAGCCACATGATGAATTATCCGCAGGCATAAGTGATGAGATAAAAGACGGAGACCGTGTCGTAATTAACCGTGCGCAGAAGTTTAGTCTTACTGCAGACGGAGCCACAAAAACGCTGTATTCGACCGAAGATACTATTGGTCAGGTGATCAGCAAAGCGGGTATTTCCCTAGCCCCAAATGATAAGATTTTCCCTTCGTTAGACACCACAGTTTCTGCTAACATGGAAATTAAGATTGTCCGCATTAACAAACAAACTGTCCAACGGACAACAAGCCTACCTTTCCGGGTTATCAAGACAGCAGATCCCTCTCTTTACAAGGGTACCGTAAGAGTGGCTCAGGCAGGCAAACCAGGCGTCATGATTCAGCATATCGAGAAGACCTACCAAGATGGAAAACTCGCTTCTATGCGCATGATCGGTAAGGAAGTACAGACGGTGACCAAAGACAAGATTATTGCCATAGGTACCAAAGCCATTCCTAAACCTGTAGTTGCCGTTGTCACTACACCCAAAGCGAAGTCCAAAGCCTCCTCCAAATCAGTCAAAGTAAGCAGCAACAACGTCACAAGTAAGGCTGGCGTAGATTTTGAATACAAAAAAGTGATTAAGAATGTCTCGATGACGGCATACTCTGGGGAAGAGCCCGGCATTGGTACCCTTACAGCCTCCGGAACACGCGTAACGGAAGGTCGGACCATTGCTGTTGACCCGGATGTAATCCCTATCGGCTGGTGGGTCTACATCGAAGGTTTAGGATTCCGCCGTGCAGAAGATACGGGTGGAGCCATTAAAGGCAATAAGCTTGATATCTATTACGATTCACTAAGTCATGCCCGCAATTTCGGTCGGAAATCAAGAACCGTATACGTAATTGGACCCGTGAAACCAGAGCTCAACTAACCCGTAAACTTTTGCAAATTATTGGTCAATAAGCTATAGTGATGATAGATAATTAGGGAACCGCAAATGATTACTAAATGTTCGCAGAGCTACCGCTCATCACTTATACATTCTTTAGCCAAAAAGAAGAGGAGCGAATCCTCTTTTTTTTGCGTTTTGGGAAGGACGAAAGAAAATGATCAAGGAATTAATTGTCGTGGAAGGCAAAAGTGATACTGTTGCTATCAAACGGGCAGTACAGGCAGATACGATTGAGACCGGCGGGTCAGCTGTAGATCGTACCGTAATTGCTAAAATTACGCTCGCTATGGAGCGCAGAGGCGTTATCATATTAACCGATCCCGATCATGCCGGAGAGCGAATTCGCAAGATTGTAGCTGCAAAGGTGCCTGGCTGTAAGCATGCCTTCATTCCGGAGAAGGATGCAACCCGTAAAGGGGATATCGGGGTAGAGAATGCCTCACCTGAATCTATACGCCATGCTCTGGAGAATGTGCATACTTCGTTTGAGGGTGCTCCAATTCTTATTGGGATAGAAGATCTTATGGAGGCAGGGATGCTTGTAAACTCCAAGGCTGCTGAGAGACGTATGGCGCTCGGGAATTTGCTCGGAATTGGATATTGCAACGGCAAACAGCTGTACAAGCGGCTGGCGATGTTTGGAATCACGCGGGAGGAATTTGCTGCAGCTCTCGCACAAATTGATCTGGGAGGCATTACTTCATGAGTGTCAAAGAGGATATTTCATCGCCAAGACGTACAAAAGAAATTATTCAGCGTTACAAGTTTTCGTTCAAAAAAAGTTTGGGACAGAATTTTTTAATTGATCAAAACGTTTTGGACCAAATTGTAGATGCTGCGGAATTAAATGAGGGTACGGGCGTACTAGAGATCGGTCCGGGTATTGGCTCTTTGACTGAGCGATTGGCTAGAGCTGCAGGTGTGGTAACCGCAGTGGAGATAGATCGGCGTTTAGTCCCTATCTTACGTGATGTATTATCACCTTATCCAAATGTAAAGGTTCGCATTGACGATGTACTAAAGGTGAATCTACAGGAGCTGTTTACAGAGGACTTTGCCTCCGTGGATAAAGTCAGTGTTGTGGCCAATTTGCCTTACTATGTGACAACACCTATCCTCATGAAGCTGCTGGAGGAGAAACTGCCACTCGACAACATCGTTGTCATGATTCAGAAGGAGGTTGCTGAACGTATGGCAGCGTCTCCAGGCGGCAAAGAGTACGGTAGCCTGAGCATCGCCGTGCAGTACTATAGCGACCCTGAACTTGTCTGCATAGTGCCGCGTACTGCATTCATTCCTGAGCCAAATGTGGATTCCGCAGTAATTCGTTTGAAGGTACGGGAACATCCACCAGTGGAGGTAGCGGATGAGAAGCACTTTTTTGAAGTGGTACATGCCTGCTTCACTCAGCGCCGCAAGACGATCGCCAACAATCTAAAGGCCCGTTACTTCCCAGAAGAAGGACGAGAACGCCTAGAGGCCTTGCTGGCTGAAGCAGGGATCGAACCCTCCCGTCGAGGAGAGACTCTGAGTCTTGAAGAGTACGCCAGATTAAGCACGGTGCTGCTGGCTGCAGGTATAGCGTAAGTTAAAAACATGACTTCTTATGAACCAATAGGGACCTTTGCCCATACGATGGGATAGAGGTGGTGGTTTGAATGAATTTAGGAGACTTGGTTGTTCGTAAATCTTATGGCGGTGATGTGACTTTCCGTGTGGAACATATCGTGCAGAATCGGGCCGTCATCAAAGGGACGGAATTTCGTCTATTAGCGGATTCTCCACTGGTCGACTTGGTACAGGTGCCTCCCAGCCGTGTTACAGAGCTTGGGCAGCAGGCACAGATTAAGGCGAAGGAATCATTGACACAGCTGCGCAAGGATCGTCAGGAGCAAAGCCAGCGCAGTGGGGAGAGCCTAGGCGGGGTCTGGAGCCAATCCCCCAAGGAAGCGGCTTATTTCGAAGTGCCGGGTAAAGTGCTGCATCTAGATGGAGATCCTTCATACTTGAGTAAAAGCCTTAGCTTATACGAGCAGCTGCGAATTCCCGCTGAAGGGCATCATGTTCATGAATCGTCCATGGCAGAGACCCTGTACCGGCTACTGCCCCGTGTGCGTCCGGATATTGTGGTAATTACCGGCCATGACGGGGTGTTGAAACAACAGAATACTTATGATCTCTACAGTCTGAGTAGCTACAAAAATTCGCAGAACTTCGTTGCTGCGATCCGTGTAGCCCGAGAGTATGAGAGGCATTTCGATGCCCTGACCATAGTTGCGGGTGCTTGCCAATCTCATTTTGAAGCCCTGCTGGGAGCCGGGGCCAATTTCGCCAGCTCTCCCGGACGGATTCTAATTCATGCTCTGGACCCGGTATATGTGGCGGCAAAAGCCTCATTTACCTCCATCCGGGATACGGTGAATCTGAACGATGTGTTAAACCATACCATTAGCGGAAGCCAAGGAATAGGGGGAATTGAGACCCGCGGCAGTTTCCGGATCGGAATGCCACGTCTGCAGAACCTATCTGCGCTAAAGGTGACGCCTTCTGCAGTATAAAGGTTAAAGAGGGGCTGCACGAGGCAGCAAGAGCCGCTAAGCCCCTGACAGGGGCCTGAGAAAGGATGAGCCACGAGCTCACCCTTTCTTTTTTTTGATCAGGGATCACAGAAATTACGTATAACAAGGCCATTAACTAGACTTTGCTATCGTCAAAAAAAATTCCGTTGACAACTTTTTTTGCATCATCTATAATTATTTATTTGATTTGACAATACTGGTAGAAGGTTGTATAATGGACAAGGAAAGAGGTGGTCGTCAGGTAATGGCTAATAACGCGCTGTTGGAAATTAAACGCAGTCTCGACGCTCATGTCGGTCATAAGATCACGTTGCGTGCAAACGGTGGTCGTCGCAAAACCGTTGAACGTACCGGTGTCCTGGAAGAAACGTACCCTTCTGTATTTATTGTCAAACTGGATCAGGAGCAGCAAACCTTCAAGCGAGTCTCCTACAGCTATGCCGATATCCTTACCGAATCTGTGGAAGTTACAGTTTGTGAAGACGATGGGCAGATGCGGATTATGTATATTAAAGCTTAATTTTTTACGAACAGCCTCCCTTGCGGATGGCTGTTTTTTGTTGTCGTACCCTTTTCGAGAGATAATTAGTGTATGAACCTTGACCGCAATAAGCATACTAAACGGGCAATGCGTTTATCATCTACTTACCGTGAGGAGGGATTCTATCATGAGCCGTAGAAAACGGGGCGTGATGTCAGAAGAACTGAAGACGGAGCTGGCTAAGGAGCTTGGTTTTTACGAAACTGTGGAACGGGATGGCTGGGGCGGGATCAGAGCACAGGATGCCGGGAATATGGTGAAAAGAGCAATTCAGCTTGCTGAACAGGCCGCACGGAAATCGTAATCATTAGCAGAATAGAAAATGTTAACGCAAAGGACGCTGTCCTAAAAAGATAGCGTCTTTTTATTGTGTATGGATACGGTGATGAGTTTTTCTTAAACTTCCGAATGGACTTAGTTACCAGTTTCTCATATAATATGTTAAGTTGTTTTTACGGGAAAAGTTGAAGGTGGGTGAACGCCTTGAAAATGTATGAGAAAGCACCAGCTAAGATCAATTTGATGCTGGATGTGCTTCACAAACGGGCTGACGGATTTCATGAGGTAGAAATGATTATGACCATGGTGGATTTGGCAGATCGATTAGAGCTGTCAGAGCTGCGGAGAGATTCGATTATAATATCAAGTCAGGCTGGATATATTCCGCTGGATGAGAAGAATTTGGCTTTCCAGGCGGCAAGGCTTATTAAAGACCGCTATAATGTTCAGAGTGGAGTACATATCCATCTTGATAAAAGAATACCGGTAGCTGCTGGCCTGGCTGGCGGAAGCAGTGATGCCGCGGCTACGCTACGCGGGCTCAATCGTCTCTGGCACCTGGGGATTCCCATGCAGGAGCTGCAGGAGCTGGGCGCCGAGCTGGGCTCGGACGTCCCGTTCTGTGTCACTGGCGGCACAGCCCTGGCTACGGGCCGTGGTGAGAAGCTAACACCGATTGCCAACCCGCCGCAATGTTGGGTTGTGTTGGCAAAGCCGCCGATTAATGTATCGACGGCAGAGGTATACGGACGCGTACGCAGCAATAACATTGTCGTGCATCCGTCAGCACGCGAGATGCAGGATGCTATCGAAGCTGGGGATTTTGGCGCTGTATGCAACAAGCTAGGCAATGTGCTTGAGGATGTGACCTTAAAGCTGCACCCAGAGGTACAGCAGCTCAAGGAAGCCATGGTTAAGCTCGGTGCAGATGGTGTGCTGATGTCTGGCAGCGGGCCAACTGTATTCGGTCTGGTGTCCAAGCAGTCCAAGGTAGCAAGAATCTATAACGGGCTGCGCGGATTTTGCAAGGAAGTCTATGCGGTGCGATCGCTTACTTAGCATGATCTCTTGTATAAACCCGTACAAAAGTGATATATTTTTCTATAATATTCGGTTTTGGCGAGGAGCATTCCGTGAAGAAACTTAAAAGAAGTCAGCGTTTGGTAGACATGACCCAATTTTTACTCGACAAGCCGCATGACCTGCTGCCGCTGTCTACATTTGCTGAGCGATACGGAGCGGCCAAGTCATCCATCAGTGAGGATTTGGCAATTATAAAAGAGGTGTTTGAAGGCGAAGGTATGGGTGAGCTGCAGACTTTGGCTGGAGCAGCGGGTGGAGTTCGTTATATCCCGAGGATGCCCAAAGAGATGGCATTATCCTTCGTACACCGCTTGTGCGGACAATTGGAACAAAGTGACCGGATTTTACCTGGTGGCTATTTGTATATGTCAGACCTGCTTGGGCTTCCGTCTTTAATGGAGCAGGCGGGAAAGATCATCGCGACCGCCTTCCACGGAGTGGATATCGACGTAGTCATGACAGTGGAGACTAAAGGGATCCCGCTAGCTTATGCGACGGCGGCACAGCTTGGACTGCCTGTAGTGCTGGTACGCCGTGATCACCAGGTCACAGAGGGCTCGGCAGTAAGCATAAACTATGTATCTGGATCACATAAGAGCATTCATACGATGTCACTGTCCAGACGCGCACTCAAGGAGAAATCGCGCGTACTGATTGTGGATGACTTCATGAAAGCAGGCGGAACGGTACGCGGTATGGTTGATCTGCTGGGTGAGTTCAATGCGGAAGTTGCCGGTGTAGGGGTATTGGTGGAATCAGGCGCGGTGGAATCAGAGGAACGCCTATTGCATGACTATGTTTCTCTGGTAAAGCTGAATGAGGTGGACTCTAAGGTGCGGCGGATTTCAGCGTATCCCGGGAATTATTTCTCCTCCTAACGGTCGGAAACGTCACTTATCTATCTTTTCAAAAGACGAGAAGATTGTCGAATCTCACAGGAATACTTAGAAAAGCGCCCGATATCTGTCGAAATCAATGGATACTAAAAAATAATCTTCTTATATAGGCATTTTATGGAATTCAAAAGAAGGAATTCGCTTTGCTGTGTGGAATTATACACCAAGTCTCTGATGGAAAAAGGTGGTGAACACACACATGCAAATTACGGATGTAAGACTCCGCCGCGTCAACTCTGAGGGGAGAATGAAAGCAATTGCATCCATTACAATCGATAACGAGTTTGTTGTTCATGACATTCGCGTGATTGATGGTAATAACGGGATGTTTGTTGCAATGCCCAGCAAGCGTACACCGGACGGCGAATTCCGCGATATCGCACACCCGATCTCTTCGGGAACACGCGAAAAGATTCAATCCGCGGTTCTGGCCGAGTACGATCGCGCCGCAACGGAAGAAGAAGAGGTCATCGAAGAGGGAGCTTAGTTTAAGCATACTCTTCTGAGACAGCTGCCCTTTGGGCGGCGTATGGTCATGCCGTTTTTTTATTGGGGTTCGAAGAAAAGGGAACCATGCCTTAATGGTTCTCTTTTCTTTTTGTCCGGAATGAGATATATTCAGTAGTGAGTTCAAGAGTAGGAGGTTGGCATTCTTGAAAAGAATGGCTGTTGTACTTGCCGCAGGCCAGGGCAAGCGTATGAAATCTAAATTATATAAGGTGCTGCACCCCGTTTGCGAAAAGCCAATGGTAGGGCACGTGCTTGATACAGTAAAAGCGACTGGATGCCAGCGAAGTATTGTTATTGTCGGACACGGCGCAGAAGCAGTTCAAGCTTATTTAGGCAATCAGGCGGAATATGTGCTGCAGGAAACACAGCTGGGTACGGGTCATGCCGTGAAACAGGCAAAGGATCTGCTTGGTAGTGAAGAGGGTACAACCATTGTTATCTGTGGAGATACACCACTTATAACATCGGGGACGCTGGAAGGACTTATGGCATTGCACGAGCAGCGCGGTGCATCTGCTACCGTAATGTCTGCTGTACTAGAACATCCTGCAGGCTATGGACGAATTATTCGTAGTGAAGACGGCGGCGTACTGAAGATCGTAGAGCAGAAGGATTGCACTGCGGAAGAGGATGCTGTAACCGAAATTAACACGGGGACTTATTGTTTTGATAACGCCAAACTGTTCGCAGCTTTGGAGAAGGTCACTAACAATAATAACCAGCAAGAATATTACTTACCCGACGTTATCAGCATTCTGCGGGAACAGGGTGATCTTGTTCTGGCATTTCAGACTAAGGATGCTTCGGAGTCCATTGGTGTTAATGATCGTCTGGCGTTGTCAGAAGCCGAGAGTATTATGCGTCAACGCATCAACCGGCAACATATGCTGAATGGTGTGACGATTATCGATCCTGCCTCCACTTATATTGGGACGGATGTAATCATTGGAACAGACACAATTCTTTATCCCGGCACGTTCCTGAAAGGCAAAACCGTGATTGGAGACAATTGTCTGATTGGCCCCTCCAGTGAAATCGAAGACTGCCAGATCATGGACGGAGCAGTAATTAAGCAATCCGTACTGAATCAGGCACAAGTCGGCGCACGGACCACCGTTGGGCCTTTTGCTTATTTACGCCCCGGTGCTGTGCTTGGAGAAGAAGTAAAGATTGGTGATTTCGTGGAAATCAAGAACGCCACTATTGGTGACGGCTCAAAGGTGTCTCATCTTAGCTATATTGGCGATGCATCCGTAGGCAAGAATGTTAATGTTGGCTGTGGCGCGATAACCGTCAATTACGATGGTTATAACAAAGCTAAGACAACTATCGCTGACGATGCATTTATCGGCAGCAACGTTAACCTTATTGCTCCGGTCACTGTTGGTAAAGGTGCTTTTGTTGTAGCCGGGTCGACGATTACACGTTCTGTTTCAGAGAATGATCTTGCCATAGCTAGAGTGCGGCAGGAGAACAAACCGGGATATGCGGAGAAGATCCGCTCCCGTGCGAAAGCGAAGAAAGACAAGCCGGGTCCATCGTAAAGCGCTGCTATAAAGCGCCGGACGGACTTATATATCCGCGCCGGCGCCTTGGAAAGCTAAATTCCGTCACGGAGGGTTTATATTTTATGACTTATTGTGATTCCAAATTAAAAATTTTCACCTGTAACTCCAATCCTAAGCTTGCCAGCCAAATTGCTGACTACATTGGTATCCCGATGGGCGAATCGCATACGACAAGTTTCAGTGATGGAGAAATTCAGGTCAAGCTGTCGGAAAGCGTCCGGGGCTGCCATGTTTACATCGTGCAGTCAACCTGTGGTCCGGTTAATGATAACCTAATGGAGCTTCTGGTTATGGTAGATGCACTCAAACGCGCCTCCGCGAAGAGCATCAATGTGGTTATTCCTTATTATGGTTATGCTCGTCAGGACCGCAAAGCGCGTTCCCGTGATCCGATTACAGCCAAGCTGGTTGCGAACCTGATCGAGAAGGCTGGCGCTCACCGTGTGATTACAATGGATCTCCACGCGATGCAGATTCAAGGTTTTTTCGATATTCCAGTGGACCATCTGTTGGGCGTGCCCATTTTGGCGCAGTATTTCCGTTCCAAGCAAATTCAGAATCCAGTGGTTGTATCGCCTGATCATGGCGGTGTAGTGCGTGCAAGAAAGCTTGCTGATTTCCTGAATGCTCCACTGGCGATTATCGACAAGCGTCGTCCGGAACCGAATGTCAGCGAAGTCATGAATATTATCGGGAACATTGAAGGCAAAACAGCGATTCTAATCGATGATATCATCGATACTGCCGGAACGATTGTACTGGGAGCCAATGCACTGATGGAAGGCGGCGTAAAAGAAGTATACGCTTGCTGTACTCACCCTGTATTATCCGGTCCTGCGCATGAACGTCTGGAGAATTCGCCAATTAAAGAAATTATCGTGACGGATACGATTCCAATTCGCAGCTTAAATCCAACGTCCAAGCTCAAGGTGCTGTCCGTGGCTCCGCTTATGGGCGAGGCCATTATTCGTGTTCATGAAGAGTTGTCGATCAGCAAATTGTTCGAGATCGAATAACCTGCTGGTATAACAACCTGCAATATATACATTCGCTAATAGCAAGTAGAAATGGGCAGCTCCATTTCTCGTAGAGATATTAAAAGGGATAAGGTAAAGTATCTTTTCTAATATTTCTAAAAAGGGTTACACCTCCGTTCACGGAGATGTAACCCTTATCGGCGTGATGCCGGTGGCTATCGCCTTGCTTTAATACCCGGGCCGGGAGATAAAGATGAACAGACCGCGATTATAAAGGGTTCCCTGCAATTCAACAAAGCTTTCATCCACCGCTGTCAGAACACCGATATCAACGTGTACGTTGTCCAAGTAAATTTCAACAGGCACAGCATTTTGAATATGGTACTGAAAGTGGCGCTGAAGCGTCAACATCTCGCCCTGATGTAACATGGCTCATCACCTGTCTTCGAATATAATTTCGGCCTAATTACTGCAAGAGCATAGTCCATAAGACTTATTGTACCAAAAACGGACTTCTCCTGCCGGAGAGTCGGATGAAAGGGAAGGTTCGTCAATGAAATGGATTGTCGGCTTAGGAAATCCCGGACCGCAGTACGCCAAAACAAAGCATAACGTTGGCTTTATGGCCTTGGATGAGCTTGCGGTCAGACACGGAATATCCTTCAACCAGAACAAATGCAAATCGGTGATCGGTGAGGGCGTGATCGGTGGGGTCAAGACCGTATTGATTAAACCGATGACGTTTATGAACCTGTCCGGTGAAGCCGTTCGTGCATACATGGATTATTACAAAGTACAGCTTGAGGATATGATAGTCGTTTATGATGATCTTGATACAGAGATCGGGAAAATTCGCTTGCGCTACCAGGGTAGTGCCGGAGGGCATAACGGTATTAAATCCATCATACAGCATACAGGTACACAAAGCTTTAACCGGGTACGGATCGGCATTTCCCGTCCTGATCCTGGTTTTGCCATAGTGGATTATGTGCTATCTACCTTCCCCAAGAAGGATGGAGATAAACTCAAAGAGATGATCATAAATACAAGTGACGCTCTGGAGTTCAGCCTGCAGCATACATTTGAGCAGACGATGGCTAAATTCAACGGTTAATTAAAGAAGGGAGTGGCTCAACACCACTTCAGGCTAAAGATGGCGAAGCAGGGCATACTGAAGGTATATACTACCCTCAGGAGGCATATAGATGGCAATAAACTATGTTTGCAGGCACTGCCGGACATTTCTCGGAAGCATTAACCGAAGTGATGCTACGGAAATGCAGTTGGGCCTTCATTTCTTGACCCCTGCGGAGCGCAGAGATATCATAGCGTATGATTCAGACGGCGAGGTCACGGTAAAGGTTACTTGCAATTATTGCAAGGAAGCTTTGGAGAACAATCCGGAACTCAGCCTGCTGTCCAGTCCGCTTCAGTAAGGTGGAAGCGCCTGTCTCTATCGTCATCCGCAAGCCTTGGCGTTATAGCTGAGGCTTGTTTTCGATTCCAATTATAATAGGTGCCGGCGGCGATTAGCCGGTAGCCTGTTCAGTAAGAGAGGTGCGCCTGTTGTTACAAGGTCTTATAGAAGCTTTTTCCAAGGATCCCGATTTTCAGTCAGTCACCCAAGGTATCGCTGCAGGTATGAAGGAACAGCTCATATCAGGTTTATCTGGCTCGGCGAGACAGATAATGCTTGCGGCGCTGCATGAACAGACAACGCGTCCACTGCTAGTGGTAACGCATAATATGTTTTCAGCCCAGAAAATGGCTGATGATTTACAGGAAGCGCTTTCCCCGGATCGCGTACTGCTCTATCCTGCTAATGAACTCGTTGCCGCTGAAGCTGCCGTTTCCAGTCCGGAAACGTTGGCCCAGCGAATTGAGGTTCTGACGAAATGTGCCCAGGGTTTCCGGGGTATTGTTGTCGTCCCTTATTCCGGCGTACGCCGACTGCTCCCTTCCCCTCATGTGATGGCCCAAGCCCAACTTACGGTTACGCAAGATGGGACTCTTGAGCTGGAAGCTTTTTTAATGTCCATGATTGAAATGGGTTATGAACGGGTGGAGCGGGTAGAGAATCGTGGGGAATTGAGCGTGCGGGGCGGAATTGTTGATTTTTATCCTATGACTACTCCTCTGGCTTACCGGGTGGAGCTGTTCGATGATGAAGTGGACTCCATCAGAACTTTTGACCCTGTAGACCAGCGCTCAATTGATAAAGTGCGCAGTGTGACTATTACTCCTTCCAAGGAAGTTATCGCTGACAAGTCTCGTCAGGAAGTGGCCTCACAAGAAGCCTCCGTGCTCTTGGAACGGCAACTGGAGAAAATGACAGACCGACAGGCAAAGATTCGTTTACGGGAAGAAATAGGCCGCGAACTGGAAATGCTGCGTGAAGGTACTTATTTTCCTGAAATCTATAAATATATTAGTCTTCTATATCCGGAACGTTCTCATTTATATGATTACATGGCGGAGGACACTCTGCTTATTCTTGATGAGCCGGCCAGATTGCTAGAAACGGCTAAGCAACTTGAACGAGACGAGTCGGAATGGAACCTGCATCTGCTGCAAAACGGTAAAATGCTGCCCGATATGCCACTTTCTGTTGAAAGTGATGTAGTAATGTACCAACGTCCGTTTCAAAGCCTGTTTATGTCTATCTTTTTACGTCAGGTTCCGCATATTCAGCCACAGAACATACTAGGCTTTATCAGCCGTGGGATGCAGGATTTCCATGGACAGATGAATGTGCTGAAGTCAGAGATGGAGCGTTGGCATAAGTCAGGTGTGCAGGTAATGATACTTGCCAATGGCGAGGAGCGGATCGAACGTGTCCGTAGAATCCTATATGATTACGATATTGCTGAGCCAACCATTGTTCAGGGAAATTTAGGCTCTGGATTTGAGCTCCCATCAATTCATTTGGCTGTGATTTCCGAGGGAGAACTGTTCTCTCAGAAGCAGAGGAAGGCTCGTAAAGTATCCAAAGGTATAGACAATGCTGAACGGATCAAGAGTTATACGGAACTGAAGATCGGCGATTATGTCGTCCATCAGAACCACGGTATCGGCAAGTATATGGGTATCGGTACGCTGGAGGTCAGCGGCATTCATCGGGACTACATGCATATTCTCTACGCCGGTGGCGATAAGCTCTCCGTGCCTATTGAGCAGATCGATCTGATTCAGAAATATGTAGGCTCCGAAGAAAAGGAACCGAAGATATACAAGCTTGGTGGCAACGAGTGGACGCGGGTTACCAATAAGGTACGCTCTTCAGTACAGGATATTGCTGACGATCTAATCAAGCTTTACGCTGAGCGCCAAAGTGCCTTGGGCTATGGCTTTGAGAAGGATACGCAGGAACAGCATGAATTCGAAGAGATGTTCCCTTACGAGGAGACACGGGATCAGCTGCGGGCGATTGATGAGATTAAGAAGGATATGGAACAGAACCGTCCGATGGATCGGCTGTTGTGCGGAGACGTAGGTTATGGCAAGACAGAAGTGGCGATTCGTGCCGCCTTCAAATCGGCGATCGAAGGTAAGCAGGTGGCTGTGCTGGTACCGACGACTATTTTGGCGCAGCAGCATTATGAGACCTTCCGGGAACGTTTCGCTAATTATCCGCTTAATATTCAAGTGCTCAGCCGTTTTCGCAGTCGCAAGGAGCAGAATGAGACGATTAAAGGGGTTCGGCAGGGAACGGTGGATGTGGTCATTGGGACACACCGGCTTTTGTCGCAGGATCTGATCTTTAAAGATCTGGGTCTATTAATTGTCGATGAAGAACAGCGATTTGGCGTGACGCATAAGGAAAAGCTAAAGAAGCTCAAAACCAACGTAGATGTGTTAACTCTGACTGCGACTCCGATTCCCCGTACCCTGCATATGTCTATGCTCGGTGTGCGTGATCTGTCTGTTATTGAGACACCGCCGGAGAATCGCTTTCCTGTACAGACCTATGTCGTTGAGCACAGTCAGACGCTTACCCGGGAAGCGATCGAGCGTGAATTAGCCCGTGGTGGGCAAGTCTATTATCTATATAATCGGGTTCAGGGCATTCAGGAAATGGCCGCTCAAATCTCGATGCTTGTTCCTGAAGCACGGGTAGGTATCGGACATGGTCAAATGTCGGAATCGGAGCTGGAGAAGACCATTCTCGATTTTCTGGATGGAGAGTACGATGTGCTTGTCAGTACGAGCATTATTGAGACGGGTGTAGATATTCCTAACGTAAATACACTGCTTGTGCATGATGCTGACAAAATGGGCCTGTCACAGCTGTATCAGCTGCGGGGACGGGTGGGTCGGTCCAATCGGATCGCTTACGCCTATTTCACTTATCAGCGGGATAAGGTGCTGACTGAAGTGGCGGAGAAACGCTTGCAGTCGATTAAAGAATTCACGGAGCTTGGCTCTGGCTTCAAAATTGCGATGCGCGATCTTTCCATTCGGGGAGCGGGCAATTTGCTAGGTGCAGAGCAGCATGGCTTTATCGCCTCCGTTGGTTTTGATCTGTATTCGCAGATGCTGGCCGAGGAAATCCGCAAACGCAAGGTGTCTGTGCTTGGCGAAGAAGATACCTCGCTTAAAGAAGGCAACACGGTCATTGATCTGTCGATTGACGCCTATCTGCCTTCTGAGTATATTTACGACAGTATTCAGAAGATTGAGATTTATAAAAAGGTTGCGGCGGTTACCTCCTTTGAGGATGCCTCCGAGCTTGAGGACGAGCTGCTTGACCGGTTCGGAGAATTGCCGGAAGCTGTCATCAATCTCTTGTCTGTAGCCCGTTTGAAGGTATATGGTAAAATGTACGGTATCGACTCCATGGTTCGACGTGGGGAAGAGGTAGCGCTTAATTTCTTTGAAGGTCGTACCGGAGCTTTTGATACAGCGAAGCTTGCTAAGGTTGGAAATCGCTTTGAAAGACGTGTACAATTTGATAGGGAAGCCAAAGCGGCTATCCGGGTGAAGTCTAAAGGGCTTGAGGACAAAGAGCTGCTTGACTTGCTCGAACAATTTCTGGAAGCAGTCAAACAGTCTTTTAAATCGAAGGGAGAACTACACAATGTCGTTAAATAAACAAAAAGCCTGGAAAGTGCTGCTCGTCTCACTGGCAGCAGCCGTTTCTTTCTCGATGCTTTCTGCATGCAGCAGTAAATCGGATAACGCCGAGGACAATAGCAAGGCCGTAGCCACCTATACTGGTGGAGCAATTACTGAAAAGGAATTTGCTCTGGATCAGAAAATTATGAAATTCCTTTCTCCAGAACAGGCGCAGTATTTAGAGATTGATGCCTTTAAAGAGTCCATTCTGAAGCAGGAGGTCGCTTTTGAATATCTAGCTACCAAAGCAACGGATGAAGCCAAGAAACAAGCGGAGAAAGAGGCTGACGCTCAAGTAGCCTCCTTGAAAACGGGATTGGCTGACACTTATGAGAGTACCCTTAAGGAGCAGGATCTTACAGAAGCTGACATCCATACGTACATGTTGCGCGTATTGACGGTTTACCAGGATATGCTGCTTAAAGTAACCGATGATCAGGTGACGAAAGAATTCGAAGCGACGAAGGGCGACTTTACAGTGTCCACGCTGCGTCATGTCCTAATAGGATTAACCGATGCCAACAGCAAGGCACGCACCAATGAAGACGCGCTGAAGCTGGCGAAGGATGTAAAGGCACAACTGGATGCGGGTGCTGACTTTGCAACGATTGCTAAGAAATATTCGGATGATACCGGATCTAAGGATGCTGGCGGCGAATATAAGGACAAGGCCCTTGGCACCTATGTGGAGGAATTCAAAAAGGCTGCTCAGACCTTACCGCTGAACACAATCAGTGAACCCGTAGAAACGACTTATGGATATCACATTATTGAAGTGGAATCCCGTACAGATAAGACCTTTGACCAGCTAACGGCTGAACAGAAGGACGGCATTAAGAGTTCATTGGCTTCCAAGGGTCTGGAGACCTTTCTCGAGAAGGGCATGGATGATCTGAAAGTCGTTATCAATCTGCCGAAAAGCTCTGCTGCAGCAGATGAGTCCGGAACAACGAACACTGGAACAGAACCTACTACAGCTCCAAGTGCGGAAGCACCGGCAGCTACTGAAGCTGCTAAATAAGCCTTAGCATACAGGGACAAGCCCTGCTCCAAAGCCTTCCTTCACTTCAAAGTGAGGGGGGCTTTTTCCTTTTTAACGTTTATGTATAAGTAACTGGGAAGAGATGAATACTATGGTCAGATATTAAGATAAATCACTGGGATTAGTACTTCCCATATTGAACAGTAGTTGGACCAAACTTCTTTAGAAAGCGGGGCACATGTGAAATGAAAGCTACTGGAATTGTACGTCGTATTGATGATCTCGGACGAGTGGTGATCCCCAAAGAAATCAGACGCACCTTACGCATCCGGGAAGGCGATCCACTGGAGATATTCGTCGATCGCGATGGTGAAGTCATACTGAAGAAATATTCCCCAATCGGGGAATTGGGCGATTTTGCCAAGGAATATGCAGAGTCACTCTTCGAGAGTACAGGACATATTACAATGATTGCGGATCGTGATACCTTTATTACACTCGCTGGTGGTTCCAAAAAGGATTATTTGGATAAACAAGTAGGCGTGCTGCTGGAGAAAGTTATGGATGGCCGGAAAACGGTGCTGGAAACGAACGGAGGCAGCTACGAACTTGGTAAAGATCATCAGGAGCTGCTATCGTCCTATGTGGCCGCACCCATCATTTCCGGTGGAGATCCTATTGGCTGTGTAGTGATGCTGAATAAAGATGACTCGGTGAAAATGTCACAAATGGAAGTTAAAATGACTGAAACGGCTGCTGCTTTCCTTGGCAAGCAGATGGAACAGTAATATTTTTTTGCATCACGGACCCCGCCCTCCTTTGGTATGATGGACAAAGGAAGGCGGGGGTTTTGTTGTCTAGGGCGTACATAAGTTATAATATAGAAATTCATCTTATTCTAGCGGTAGAGCAGGTATATTTATGAAATCCACAACTCAGGCTTCCAGATTGCTGCAAGGGGCATTTATTCTTAGTGCTGCAGCCATAATCTCCAAGCTGATTGGTACATTGCAAAAAATCCCGCTGCAGAATTTGGGTGGCGATGCCGTATTTGGTATTTATAACACAGTTTATCCTCTGTATACGATTCTTGTAACGGTAGCCATGCTGGGGCTGCCTACCGCCATATCCAAGTTCGTAGCTGAAGCTTCGGCTGGAAGACGCGATGAGGAGGGGCGGCGGGTATTGCTGCTGGCTGCGGGAATAACGGGTATTAGCGGTTTAGTCATCGGAGTCCTTACTTATACGGGTGCGCCGATTATTGCCGTTTGGGTCGGGAACTCGCATGTGCTGCCTGCACTGCGGAGCAGTGCGTGGGGGCTGGCCTTTGTTCCGGTGATGGCCGCACTGCGTGGTTATTTTCAAGGACTGCATAATATGGTGCCTACAGCAGTGTCGCAAATTGTTGAGCAATCGGTGCGTGTTGCTGTGATGATTGGGCTGCTGCTCTATTTGACTTCACAGGGTGCTGGAGCGGAGAGCATCGCTGCTGGTGCTCTGCTCGGATCGGCTGGTGGCGGGGCAGCAGGACTGCTGGTTATGCTGCTGTATTGGCGGCGTTACCGCCGTGGCGGCAGCCTGCACGGTGCTGGAGCAGAGCTCGCAGCCACAACAGAGGCTGCAAGGCCGAGAGTACACGTTACTACTGCTGCTGACCGAGCGGGCTCAACCGGACGGAGTGGAAGCGTGAAGGCCAGCAAGCTGCTGGCCTATGGGGTTCCAGTGATGCTGGGTGCGCTGGCTGTGCCACTTATTGGCTTGGTAGATGTATTTACTGTGCCCCGTCTGTTGTCCTCATCTGCTGGAAGTGAAGGGGAAGCAATGGCACAGTTTGGGGTGTATAACCGCGGGTTGCCACTCGTACAGATTGTAACCATGCTGGCTACCTCATTGTCCGTGGTGTTCATTCCGGCGCTGGCTGAGGCGAAGTTCAAGGGCGATATGCAGCTGATTGAGATGCGCTGCAGCCTATCGCTGCGCTGGTTCTGGCTGCTTGGCTTGGCGGCGGCAGTTGGTCTCGCCGTGCTTGCCGTGCCCATTAATGTGGCGCTATACGGCGATACCGCTGGCAGCACCACGATGACCTGGCTGGCCTTCACCGCCGCTGGCGGGACGGTCAGCATTATCTCCGCCGCCCTGCTGCAGGGCTTGGGCTACGTGCGCGCCCCTGCGCTGCACCTGCTGGCCGCAGCAGCGCTGAAGGTGGCGCTGAACCTGCTGCTCGTCCCGCAGCAGGGCATCACCGGCGCGGCCATGGCTGGCGTGGCCGCGCATCTCTTCGCAGCAGCACTGAACGTGCTGCTGCTGCACCGCAAGGGCCATCTGCGGCTTC
>LIDZ01006378.1_pt2 | contig 31270 bp, 30 predicted proteins | sample 644651 | NCBI WGS metagenome assembly LIDZ01 (sample SAMN03856242, study PRJNA289617) | food metagenome | isolation source: wine grapes on drying loft during traditional withering process | host: Vitis vinifera cv. Corvina | place: Italy: Gargagnago di S. Ambrogio di Valpolicella | collected 2014-01 | reverse complement strand
GCTAAGCCATTTACGCTGCCCAAAAAGGTTGAAGCAAGAACGGTTGTGCAAAATAACAAGCTAACACTTTTTTTCATTAGTATATACTCCTCCATCTCCATTAAAATTTAATATATAGTTTATTAGTAATCTATCTTATTTTATCACTAGCAACTAAAATATACTACAACAATACTTTTTATTTTAAGTGAAAAAGTTATTGCTGTAAAAGGTCAAATTTCTTTGACAAGGAGGATTCATATAGTTTAGAATTTGATTAAGATAATAAGCGTTTTTTATCAAATTCGGAGGTGGTACAATGAATTTTAGGCAGGAAAAGAAGAATAACAAGAAATATTTGCTAATCGTAGCAGGACTATTATTTTCAACGGCATTATATGAGCAAAAAAGTGACACCGTATTTGCTTCTGAGCTGGGAAATGAAGCAGCAGTAGTAGAAAACTCAGCAAATAATACAGCAGCAATTATGGAAACGCCTCCTGAGATGGTGAATAGTAGTCAAGAGAGCGTCAGCATTGAAGAACCAGCAATTACTATACCGTCTGATACAATAGAACCTGAAGAAACCCCAGCTCCGCAATTACCTGAAAAACCAGATAATTCATTGGAAAATGAAGCGCCTGTTGTGGAGGATGAGCAAGACAGCCAAAACGAAGAGGCTGCTGTTGAAGAGGAAGACACTCAAAATGAGGAGTCTGCGGCAGAGAATGAAGATACTCAAAGTGAACTTCCTGTTGCTGAAGAGGATGCGTCAGAAGATACAACTGACAGCAGCCAAGCGGCAGATACAGCGGTTATTCCAGATAAAAAAGAACCTACTCCCGCTGCACAAGCACCGGTGAAGAAAGCAGAACCGCAAAAAGCAGCAGTCAAAACAGCTGAAATACCTACGAAAGCTCGAGCAACAGCACCGAAAGCACCGGTGCAGGATGTACCAATCTTTAGAATTTACAATCCTAACTCTGGCGAGCATTTTTATACGATGAACGGTTACGAACGGGATATGCTGAGCCGGATTGGTTGGCGTTACGAAGGAATTGGCTGGCGGTCAGTATTGTCAGGCATCGAGGTCTTCCGGTTATACAATCCTAATTCTGGCGAACACTTCTATACAATGAATGGCAATGAACGGGACAATTTGAAAGGCCACGGCTGGCGCTACGAAGGAATTGGATGGCACACGCTAGGTGATGGCATGCCGGTTTACCGCGTGTACAACCCTAATGGCGGGGTAGGCGCACACCATTACACCGTAAACGGCAATGAACGTGATCATTTAACCAGTGTTGGCTGGCGTTATGAGGGAATTGGATGGTACAGCACCCCATTCCAACCAGAAAGCGTAGTACAATGGGCTTCTGGATTTTTCGGAATTACGCGAGACCAAATTGTCAATGAACTAAGTAGACATGAAAATGATCGTTATTATTTGTATACACCATTTAGAGGCCTGTCTACTAATGCTAGCACTTCTATGAGCCCAAATGGAGACCCGAATGGCAGTGGACCAGGCATGAATTGTACCGGATTTATCGCAAGTGTTATCCAAAGAGCTGGCGGTAATTTAGGTGCAATTACGAATGTGGCAAATGCTTGGGGCGGTGTAGGAAACGGCTATAATTGGCGAGATGCACTGACTAAAAATGTTCAATATGAAACTTACGGCTCAGTAAGTTCATTATTGCAAAGCGGATTAGCTAAAAAAGGTGATATCTTGTATTTCGAACCAGATTATTCTCAACCTAATTATGATTGCCACTTAGGCTTTTTCTGGGGAAATACACCAAATCATGACAGAATATGGCACAGTACTTTCCCGCATAATAACATGTCAAACATTAAATCTATGACTCCATGGACGAAAATATACTTGTTCCGTCAAGGTTAGTAACAAGGCCAATTGATCTCTAAACCCAGAGACCAATTGGCTTGTTTTGTGCCTAAAAACCTCTTCAACTAAGGTTTTTACTGCTTAATCCTTCCTAATGCAATTTCCACGAAAATTTTGCCGACTGATGATATGATGGGAACGAAAGAAAGGAAGAGAGCAATGAAAAAATGGAAAAAAATTCTGCTGATTGTTGTTATCGGCATTGTAATTATTGCTGTGGGTGGGGTTGCTTATTTGCAAACACAGACGTATCCGCCGACAAATCAGGCAGAACAAACTGCTCAAAAAGCTGAGGACAGCAATGATTGGCTGTACTTCCCATCAGAGGATCAAAGCAAGCCTATAGTCATTTTTTATCCAGGCGCACTAGTGGACCCGGAGAGCTATAGTGTATGGGCTGAAAGTCTGGCGCAGGAAGGATACCCGGTTTACGTGCTGAAAATGCCGCTGGATTTAGCTGTTCTGGCACCTGATCGGGCTGAGAAAGTATTGGAAAAACAACCTGACCGTTCTTATGTGATTGGCGGACATTCACTAGGCGGTGTTATGGCCAGCCGCTTTGCTGCTGAAAATGCTGAACGTTTAAAGGGTGTGTTCTTTTTAGCTAGCTATCCAGATGAAAAAGGCAGTTTAGCGAATAAAGAAGTACCAGTTCTGTCTTTAACAGCAGAAAACGACCATGTTTTGAATCAAGCGGCCTATAATGAGTCCAAACAAGAATTGCCTGAGAACGCAGAATATCAAGAAATAGCTGGTGGCAACCATGCCGGGTTTGGGGCGTATGGTCCGCAAAAAGGTGATGGGAAATCTTCTATTGATGATCAAAATCAACAGGTGGCTGACCGCCTGCTTTCTTGGCTGGAAAAGGATGTAAAATAAGAAAAATTGCTGATCATTCTCATGTGATCGGTTTTTTTTACTGTATTCTGGGACTTTATACTTTTACTTATCAGTTGATAAGTTATAAAATGATTAAAGGAGGAGAATGTCGATGAAGAAGGTTATAGTAATAGGCGCCGGCGTTGCCGGACTGACCGCCGCTGTCAGGTTGCAAAAATTAGGTTATGAGGTTCATTTATACGAAAAAGACAGCCAGGTCGGTGGAAAAATGAATCAGATAAAAAAAGAAGGATTCACTTTTGATGTAGGTCCGACGATCGTTATGATGCCGGATATCTATCAAGAAGTGTTTGAATTTTGCGGCAAAGATCCCGAGGATTATATTCCAATGGAAAAAATTGATCCTATGTTGAAGCTGTATTTTTCTGACGATGATCCTTTAGTCTTTTCATCTGATTTGGTTGCGTTGACGAAGACGCTGGAAAGTATATCTGAAGAAGATGCGCAAGGCTATTTTGCCTTTTTAGCTGATATCTACAAGCGCTATTTGATTGCTAAAGATGCATTTATCACGCGCTCATTTCGTTCTTTTTGGGATTTTTACAATCCGAAATCACTATTAAGCGGCTTAAAATTAAAAACTTTTAGTGACGCCTACAGCTCGATTTCCAAGTTTGTAAAAGACGATCGCTTGCGAAAATCACTGGCTTTTCAAACGTTGTATATTGGGATTTCGCCTTACCAAGGACCTTCCTTGTACACTATTATTCCGATGATTGAGTTATTTTATGGCGTGTATTTTATGAAGGGCGGCATGTACACATTGGCTCAAGCACTGGAGCGCTTGTTCAAGGAAATGGGCGGCAAGATTTATTGTGATACCGAAGTGCAAGAAATTCTGATTGAAAATAAAGAAGCTGTCGGAATTAGAGTTAACGGCGAGCGGATTTTAGCTGATGTGGTTGTCTGCGGAGCAGATTTTCCTTATGCCATGAAGCATTTATTGCCGAATGAAAAGGACCGCGGCAAGTATACAGATCAAAAAATTGAGAAGATGGAATACTCTTGTTCTTGCTTCTTGCTTTATCTTGGACTTGATAAAAAATACGATGTAGAAGCCCTTCATTCCATTCATTTTGCCAAAGATTTCGAGAAAAACATTACTGATATTTTTGATCAAGGTGTTTTGCCCGATGATCCTTCCTACTATTTATATGTACCAAGCTTGTTGGATCAATCTATGGCTAGAGAAGGACATGAGGCTCTATATGTCTTAATTCCGGTTCCAGAATTATCTAAGTTTGACGATTGGACCGACGAAACTATTCAGCAGTATCGCAATCATGTGATTAAAAAAATTAAAGAGGAAACTGTGTTTAATGATTTAGATGAGCACATTGTTTTTGAAGAACATTATGCGCCAACGGACTTTGCCGGTAATTTTAATGCCTATCATGGGGCAACCTTTGGCTTAAAACCAACCTTAAAGCAAAGTAATTATTATCGCCCTCACAATAAGTTTGACTATGCCGATCGTTTGTATTTCTGCGGCAGCAGTACACATCCAGGGGCTGGAGTACCAATTGTTATGCAAAGTGCGAAGTTGGCAGTAGAGGAGCTGGTTGTCGATGACCAATAAACTTGCGACTGATTTTGTTCGTCATCAAGCGGATTTTGATTATTGTGAGCGAATCATTGAGCACCATTCCAAAAGCTTTTATGCGGCTTTTTCCCGTTTACCGGAGCAAAAAGCCATGAGTGTTTATGCGATTTACGCTTTTTGCCGTCGGGCCGATGATGCTATTGACGTGGAGAAAAATCCGGAAAAACTGGCAGAACTGAAAGCGCAGCTGGGAGCTTTTCAAAAAGGCGATCATCCGGATGAGCCTTTATGGCGTGCCTTGGCAGTCGTATTCAAGCATTACCCGCTGGATATTCAAGCCTTTTACGACATGCTGGAGGGACAACGCCGCGATATCAATTTTCAACAACCGGCTACTCAGCAGGAGCTGGAAGAATACAGCTATTATGTTGCCGGTTCTGTCGGTTTGATGCTGTTACCGCTGTTATCGCAAAACTGGGAAAAGATCATTGAAGAGGCTAAGCAATTGGGTGAAGCCATGCAAATTACCAACATTTTGCGGGATATTGGCGAGGATGTTGCGGAAGGCCGAATCTATTTGCCAAAGGATAAAATGGCTGAATATGGTGTAACAGCTGAAGATTTAAGACAACGTCGCCAAACGACCGAGTTTACCCAGTTATGGGAATATGAAGCGCAGCGGGCCGAAGCAAGCTATCAAAAAGGGTTGACCATGATGCCCTGGATTGATGAGGACTGTCGGGCACCGCTTTTAGCAGCTAGTTATTTTTATCGAGAAATTTTACAGGTGATCCGGGAAAATGATTATCAGGTCTTCAAGCAAAAGCATGCGGTAAAGCAGGCAAGAAAGCTGCGTATCTTTCAGGCTATCCGCAAGGAGCTGGCCAAAATCGACCAGCAAAAGGAGTCGATTCGGCGATGAACAAAACCATGTATCAAAAAATTTTAGATACAGCGGAAAGTCTATTCATGAATCAAGGGTATGAAGCTACCTCTACTCGCCAAATTGCTGAAGCACTGGGGATTACTCAGCCGAATCTTTATTATCATTTTAAAAAAAAGGAAGACATTTATGTTGCGGTTATGCATGAGCTGGCTGAGGAAGTCGGCAGCCAACTGCGAAGGATTGCCAAAGAGAACGGTTCTACCCTGACAGAAAAGCTGACTGAGATGATGGTGTATTTGCAGCAGCGGCATCCCTTTGATTTTTACATGATGATGCACGATATGCACTATGCCCTCACCAAGAAATCTTCAGAGGAGTTGTACCTTCTGTGGCAGCATTCCTACGAGGCGCCTTTTGTTGATGTGTTGAAAAAAGAAGACGTGTTTTTGCGTCCAGAGGTCAATGTTGGACAGGCGGTCAAACAATTATTCATTTTACTGGCGGCTTATCTGCAGCCGGATACATACGACAAACAGGGAAATTCATTTCCTGCAGCGATTGATATGTTTTTGTATGGGATCGTGAAAAAGTGAGCTGAGCGCCGTTGGAGGGGTTCAGCTTCTTTCTGTTATATAATAAAGGCAAGAATTGAGATAGAGAGAAGATGAAAAAATGGATAAGCAGCGACCAACAGCTGTTTTAGCGGCCTTAATTGCTAATATTTTGGTAGCCATCAGCAAATTTATCGGCTATGCTGTCAGCGGCAGTGCTGCCATGCTAAATGAAAGTATCCACAGTGTGGTTGATTGCAGCAATCAAATCCTTTTGCTGTTCGGCGACAAACGGGCCAGCCGTGGACAAAGTGCTCTGCACCAATTTGGTGAGGGTCGGGCTAAATACTTTTTTAGTACAATAGTTGCTACAATGCTGTTTTTTGGTGGTGGTGCCTTAGGTGTGATGGAGGCGTTAGAAAAGCTGTTTCACCCCAATCACGAAGTAGAAAATACTTGGATCGTTTTAGGAATTCTGGTTTTTGGTATTTTAGTAGAGGGCAGCTCATTACGAGTAGCGTTAAAAGAAATCCATGAACTGAACACTGAGAAACTGCCTCTATTCCGCTTCTTGCACGAAAGTCGTCATAGCGAAATTTTGATTATTTTTACCGAAGATTTTTGCGCCGTAATTGGTTTGGTATTAGCCATCTTAGGGACCTTGTTAACTACCTTCACCGGTAACCCGATGTTTGATGCCTTAAGCGGTTTAATGATTGGCTTGCTGTTGATGTTTGCTTCTATCTTTTTAGCGCGGGAATTTTACAGCTTAATAATAGGTGAGAGTGTTTCCCAAGCCGATTTAGCAAAAATCCAAGTGGCCTTTCAACGTCCTGAAGTCAAACGCTTGATTGATGTTAAGACGGTTCATTTGAGTCCTGAGGAAGTACTGATTGCGGCCAAGATGGATATTAATGATGCGTATGAAGAAATCAGCTATAAAGTGATCAATGAAATTGAGCTTCAGATTCGCCAATCACTGCCGGATAAAAAAGCGTATATTTACATTGAAATCGATGAATTTGATCCGAATTATGCCATACGAGAGCAGAGCTAAAGCTCCTGCTCTTTTTCTCATGGCAGTAAATCCCTAAGATTCACTAAATTTCCACATAGTTTTCGCAAAACATTTTCATAAACGTACGTTCTCTATGGTAGAATAACAATAAGATTTTTTTAAAGGAGCAACCCATGAAAAAAAGAGGATTTGAAGTAGTTACAAAGTACCAAAATCAAGAAATTCACTTGCCGGAGCGGGCAACTAAAAATGCGGCTGGCTATGATTTCGAAGCAGCCGAAGATATCGTTATTCCAACTTTTTGGAAACGATTGGTGGCTCAGGTTACTGGTAAGGTTGATCAAGAAGAAAAATTGGTTAAACCAGTGCTGGTTCCAACAGGTATTAAAGCTTATATGGGTGAGGACGAGTACTTGCAATTAGCGAATCGCTCCAGCAATCCTTTGAAACGCTTTTTAAGTCTAAGCAATGGTGTCGGCGTAATCGACAGCGATTATTACAACAATCCTGATAACGGAGGGCACATCATGTTTCAATTTACGAATTTTGGCCTGACGGATGTTACGATTAAAAAAGGCGAACGAATCGGTCAGGGAATTTTCCTGCCGTTTTTAAAGGCTGACAACGATCGTACGACAACTGAACGAACAGGTGGATTCGGCTCTTCCAATCAGCATCAAAAAAACTAGTTTTATGTTAAAATTGAAGAGGTGGAATTGTGGCAAAAAAAGCTAAAACACAATTTATTTGCCAAGAATGCGGCTATGTCTCGCCGAAATATTTGGGCCGCTGTCCCAATTGCGGTCGCTGGAATACATTAGTAGAAGAAGTCATTCAGGATACTGAAGACCGTCGCAACCGCGTCAGTCTAACGGGTGAAAAAGCCCAACCAACATTGTTAAAGGATGTTGTCTTCACAAAAGAAACCCGGATTGAAACCCAGCTAGCTGAATTGAACCGAGTGTTAGGCGGCGGTGTAGTTCCCGGATCGCTAGTATTAATTGGTGGTGATCCAGGAATTGGTAAATCAACCTTACTGCTGCAGGTATCTCATCAACTAGCAGCTACTGGTGGGAAAGTTCTTTACGTTTCCGGAGAAGAAAGTGCTCAGCAGATCAAACTGCGAGCACAACGTCTAGGATCCAGCGACACAGATTTTTACTTGTATCCTGAAACGGATATGGGAGAAATCAGTCGAGTAATCGAACATATCAAACCGGATTTCGTCATCATTGACTCGATCCAAACCATGACCCAGCCAGATATTTCTAGTGTGGCTGGATCAGTCAGTCAAGTCCGTGAAACTACGGCAGAATTACTAAAGCTGGCGAAAACCAACGGCATTGCTATTTTCATTGTTGGACATGTAACCAAAGAAGGCAATATCGCCGGTCCAAGAATGCTGGAGCACATGGTGGATACTGTTTTATATTTTGAAGGGGAAAAACACCACAGCTTCCGGATTTTGCGGGCAGTGAAAAACCGGTTTGGTTCTACCAATGAAATCGGGATCTTCGAAATGCGGGAAACCGGTCTGGTTGAGGTTGCTAATCCGTCTCAAGTGTTCTTAGAAGAACGGCTGGAAGGCGCAACGGGTTCAGCGATTGTTGTTGCCATGGAAGGCAGCCGACCGATTTTAGTTGAAGTGCAGGCCTTAGTCACGCCAACCGTTTTCGGCAATGCCAAACGCACCACAACCGGTCTGGATTTCAATCGAATCTCCTTAATTATGGCAGTTTTAGAAAAACGAGCGGGATTGCTGCTGCAAAACCAGGATGCTTTCTTAAAGGCCGCCGGCGGGGTAAAATTGAATGAACCAGCCATTGACTTGGCAGTAGCGGTAGCGATTGCTTCCAGCTACAAAGAAAAAGGAACGGAAGCTACCGAATGTTTTATCGGTGAAATTGGTTTAACTGGCGAAATTCGCCGGGTGAACAGCATCGAGCAGCGGGTGAAGGAAGCAGTAAAACTCGGCTTCAAGCGAATCTATTTACCAAAAAACAACATGGGAGACTGGACGCCGCCAAAAGGAGCCGAACTTATCCCAGTTGCTACGATTGGTGAAACGCTGCGTAAAGTATTTAAGTAATCAAATCACCTGGGCTGTTTGCCCCAGCGGCGAGCAGTCCAGGTGTTAAAGTGAATTTCTTAACAGTCCTTCTCGATAGGAAAGGACCTGTGAGAAAATTGACAATTTAGGAGGGAAGTCATGCAAAAACGTGTATTAACTGTCATCATTGTTTTAGTTGGGATCAGTATGGGAATTACCTTGCTGCCGACAGCTTGGATGGCAATCGGACAAACCGACAATTTCTGGTTGAATAATTCTTTGACGAATGGCCTGATTGGCGCAATTATTTTCTTATTATTATCTGTGGTCCTCGTTGAACCCATTACAACCGGAGTAAAAAAGATCGAGAAACAATTAAACGAATTAAGCTTAACCTATTTACTGTTTGGAACAGTAGGGGCAATCATTGGCCTGACTCTAGGGCTGTTTGTCACCAATCCCCTGTATAATTTAGAAGTTCCTTTTGTAAATAGCGCGTTGCCGATTCTGATTATGATTCTGTTAGGCTACTTGGGATTTCGGATGGGAACGACCCGAATTGATGAGTGGAAAAAGATATTTACTCCTCGGTCGAAAAAACCGGAAAATCAAGAAGGTGAAGTGTTAGATCGCAAGGCGGATGAAAATTTCCATAAGTACAAAATTTTGGATACCAGTGTCATCATCGATGGCCGGATTTACGACATTGCTAAAAGTGGCTTTTTAGAAGGCGTGCTGATGATTCCGAACTTTGTCTTGTATGAATTGCAATACATTGCGGATTCAGGCGACAGCTTGAAACGGGTAAGAGGACGCCGCGGTTTGGATATTTTGAATTCTTTGCAAAAAGAAGACGGCATCTCTGTGGAAATGTACGATGGCGACTTTGAAGATATCAACGAAGTCGACAGCAAGCTGATCAAATTGGCGAAATTATTAGACGGTGTAATTGTTACTAACGATTACAACCTGAATAAAGTTTCCGAGTTTCAAAATGTCGCAGTTCTAAATATCAATGCGTTAGCCAATGCGGTAAAACCAGTGGTCATTCCTGGTGAGAACATGAATGTCCTGCTGGTGAAAGCTGGAACTGAACGCCAGCAAGGGGTCGCTTACCTAGATGACGGCACCATGGTAGTGGTGGAAGATGGGCAGCATTATATGAATGAACACATTGAAGTTGTCGTAACCAGCGCGCTGCAAACAGCCGCTGGACGGATGATCTTTGCTAAGCCAGCTCATTCAAATCGCAACCTAAAAGATGATTCACCCGAGAAAAAAATTGAGTATCAAGATGGCAAGAAGGATTGACCCTTTACTAAATAGCCGATTGATTGTACAATTTGAGCAGTGAAGCAGGCGTTAGATCTGCTTAATTAAGCGGGAAAGAGGAGTTCACATGTCAAAAATTCGTGTGCGTTACGCACCAAGTCCAACTGGACACTTACACATTGGAAATGCTCGAACAGCATTATTCAACTATTTATTTGCTCGTCACAATGATGGTGAATTTATCATTCGTATTGAGGATACCGATCAAAAACGCAACATCGCAGACGGCGAAAAAAGCCAGCTGGAAAACCTGGCTTGGCTAGGAATGGATTGGGATGAGTCTCCGGAAAAACCAGGAGCATACGGTCCTTACCGTCAGTCTGAACGTAAAGAAATCTATCAACCGCTAATCGATCAATTATTAGCCAGCAACTGGGCTTACAAATGCTACTGTACCGAAGAAGAATTAGAAGCTGAACGTGAAGCACAACGCGCTCGCGGCGAAATGCCTCACTATGGCGGTAAATGCGCCAGCTTATCTCCTGAACAACAAGCCGAAAAAGAAGCACAAGGTTTAGAACCCGTGATTCGTTTCCGCGTACCACGCAATACCAGCTACAGCTTTGAAGATATGGTTAAAGGTGAAATCACTTTTGAATCTGACAATGTCGGCGGCGACTTCGTCATTCAAAAACGCGATGGAATGCCAACTTATAACTTTGCTGTTGCCGTAGATGATCACATGATGAAAATTACTCACGTTTTACGTGGCGACGATCACATTGCCAACACACCAAAACAATTGATGATTTACGATGCCTTTGGCTGGGCCCGCCCAACCTTCGGACACATGACGCTAATCATCAATAGCGAAACTGGTAAAAAGCTAAGCAAACGGGATGAATCGATTCTGCAATTTATCGAACAATACCGTGAGCTAGGCTACTTGCCAGAAGCAATGTTCAACTTTATCGCGTTATTAGGCTGGTCACCAGTTGGAGAAGACGAAATCTTCTCACCAGAAGAACTTGTTAAAATGTTTGATACGAAACGTTTAAGCAAATCACCAGCTGCCTTTGACCAAAAGAAATTAGAATGGGTAAACAACAACTACATCAAAGCAATGGATCTAGATGCCTTGACTGAATTGTGCTTGCCATATTTAATTAAAGCCGGCAAAGTAGAAGAAACTCCAGATGCTGACCGTAAAGCTTGGGTAAAACGTGTAGTTGGTTTGTATCAACCGCAAATGAGCTATGCAGCTGAAATCGTGGAAGTGTCTCAATTATTCTTCGAAGAACATCCTGTTTTAGATGAAGCAGCTCAAGAAGTCTTGGCTCAAGAAACTGTTCCAATGGTTTTAAGTGCCTTCAAGGAGCAATTAACAGATATGGAAACTGTTGATGCGGCTGGTGTATTGGCAGCAATCAAAGCCGTTCAAAAAGAAACAGGCGTTAAAGGCAAAAACCTTTGGATGCCGATTCGGGTAGCCGTTAGTGGGGTAACTCACGGACCTGAATTACCAGAAACCGTTGAATTATTAGGTAAAGAAAAAGCTTTGGCACATTTAAATCAAGTAATGTAAACACATCGAAAAGAAGAAGTAGCAGGGAATTAGTCCTTCAAAGAGAGTCTGCGGTTGGTGTAAGCAGGCAAGGCCAGAACTGTGAAATGCATCTTGGAGTGGTTTTGGCGATAGGTAGCCAAAAACGGATGGAAACGGCCGTTACCCGTAAGAGGCAGCTAGTCTGCAAACAAAAGTGGGACCACGTGAGCGCGCGTCTTTTGAGGAAACTCAAAAGATACGCGTTTTTTTATGTTTTAGGTTAAATGGGGAGTGTTAGAAAATCCTTTACATAAACTGAAGTAAGGGTAATTCGTTGTCTGAAAAAAAGGAGCGATTAAAATGGGATGGTGGAAACAAGCGATAGAAGCTACTAAACGGAATGATCCTGCTGTCAAGTCAAGTGTTGAAGTCGTATTAACATATCCTGGGATACATGCGTTGTTTTTTCATAAGGTATCCCATTTTCTTTATCAGCAAAACTTGTTCTTGCTGGCCCGAATCCATTCGCAGTTTTGGCGGTTTTTAACCGGGATTGAGATTCATCCAGGAGCTAAGATAGCTCCTGGAGTATTTATCGACCATGGTTGCGGAGTGGTAATTGGTGAAACAGCGGAAGTAGAAGAGGGTGTCGTGCTGTTCCATGGCGTAACCTTAGGAGGAACCGGGAAAGATACGGGTAAGCGTCATCCGACCGTCCGCAAAGGGGCTTTTATTTCAGCCAATGCGCAAATTTTGGGCCCAATCGAAATCGGAGCTGCTGCTAAAATAGGAGCCGGAGCAGTGGTTTTAAATAATGTACCTGACCATGCGACCGCGGTTGGGGTACCTGCTAAAATAGTAAGAATTAATGGAAGGAAGGTTCAACATGATTGAAGTTTATAATACGTTAACTCGTGAAAAAGAAGTGTTCAAACCAATTGAAGAAGGAAAAATCCGCATGTATGTTTGCGGACCAACTGTCTACAATTACATCCATATCGGCAACGCCCGCAGTACAATTGCCTTTGATACGATTCGCCGCTATTTTGAATACCGCGGCTATGAAGTGAATTACGTTTCGAACTTTACCGATGTGGACGACAAAATTATCAAAGCAGCGAAGGAACTATCGCTGACAGCACCAGAAGTAGCCGATCGGTTTATCGCTGCCTTTGAAGAAGATACCGCCGCACTAAATGTAAAACCAGCTACCCTGCATCCGCGGGTGATGAATCATATTCCCGATATAATTGATTTCATTACCGTACTAGTAGAAAAAGACTATGCCTATGAATCCAATGGCGATGTGTATTACCGCACCCGCAAATTCAAAGATTACGGGGAATTAAGCGATCAATCGATTGATGAACTAGAAGTTGGAGCGAGTCAGCGGACAGGAAGCGAGCAGATGCAAAAAGAAGATCCGTTAGATTTTGCTCTGTGGAAATCGGCTAAGCCGAATGAAATTGCCTGGGAATCACCTTGGGGAATGGGTCGTCCCGGCTGGCATATCGAGTGTTCAGTTATGGCCACCAAGCATTTAGGTGACACGATTGATATTCACGGTGGAGGTCAAGATTTGGAGTTTCCTCACCATGAAAATGAAATCGCCCAAAGTGAAGCGAAAACCGGTCAAAAATTTGCCAATTATTGGATGCATAATGGCTATGTGACCATTGGTGAAGACGACGAAAAAATGAGCAAATCCCTGGGCAACTTTGTAACTGTTCACGACATGGTCAAAGAAATTGATCCGCAAGTGTTGCGTTTCTTTATGGCAACCACGCAATATCGTCGGCCAATCCGTTACAGTGAAACAACCATGAAGGATGCTCAAGCTAACTTGCAACGGCTGCGCACAACTTTCGAAAATGTGAATTTTCGTAAAGATACAGCCGCTGAGCAGCTAGCAGATGACGAACAAAATATTCAAGTTATCAATGATTTGGAAGTCCGCTTTGTCAAAGAAATGGACGATGATTTTAATGCCGCTAACGGAATTACTGTCGTTTATGAACTGGCCAAATGGTTGAATCAATATATTGAGAAAACTGAAGTTTCAGCGATCGTTTTAGAGGCAGGTTTAACTATGTTTACTCAACTGTTAGCTGTTTTTGGAATTAACTTTGAAACAGCAGGTTTATTAGATGAAGAAGTTGACCAATTAATTGCGGAACGAAACCAAGCCCGCAAGGATAAAAACTTTGCCCGCAGTGACGAAATTCGCGATCAATTAAAGGATCAAGGAATTATTTTAGAAGACACGCCGCAGGGTACTCGATGGAGAAGAGCCTAATGATAGATGTAAAACAATTGAGTGGATTAACTTTAGCTTATGTAGGAGATGCTATTTATGAAAGCTATGTTCGAGATTTTCTAGTTCTTTCAGGGCAAACACGACCAAATAAGCTGCATCACATGGCTACTCGCTATGTTTCAGCTAAAGCTCAAGCGATGCTGATTCATGAAATGGAAGCTGTTGAGCTGCTGACTGAGGAAGAACAAGGTGTCTATCGGCGCGGGCGTAATGCAAAAAGCTATACTTCCGCGAAGAATACCGATAAAATGACCTATCGCATGTCGACGGGTTTTGAGGCCGTAATGGGCTACTTGCATTTGTTAGGACAAAAAGAACGTTTAGAAGAATTAATTGATTGGTGTATTAAGAAAGTAGGCGAAGTGGATGAAGGACAAGCGTAAACGCAAACCGCAGAAGGCGGTAGTTGTACCAGAAGAAATTAATGAAGAAAAGAATTTTGTCTTTGGGCACCACGCAACGGTGGAAGCACTGCAGGCAGGTCGCGGAAATAAATTATTTTTACAAGAGGATGCCCGCGGTGAAAAAATTGATCAATTAAAAGTTTTGGCTCAAGCACAAGCTGTTCCAGTGAAATGGGTACCAAAACAGAAATTGGATACTTTAAGTGATCATGGCGTGCATCAGGGGATGTTGCTGGCAATTACGCCGTATGAATACTTAACTCTGGATGGTCTGCTGGAACAAACTACGGCAGAGGCACCGTTTTTATTGATCTTAGACAGTTTAGAAGACCCCCACAACTTTGGGTCGATTTTACGGACCGCAGATGCTAGCGGCGTAAGCGGAGTAATTATCCCTAAGCATCGCTCGGTGGGGATTACACCAGTAGTAACGAAGGCATCAACTGGCGCAGTCGAGTATGTACCGATTGCACGGGTAACAAATCTCAGTCAAGCCATCAAGCAATTAAAGGATGCTGGCTACTGGGTCTTTGGAACAGACATGGAAGGAACGGATTATCGTCAGTGGAAAGTGGACGGTCCGATTGCTTTGATTATCGGCAACGAAGGTCGCGGAATGAGTGCTGGTCTGAAAAAAGATGTAGACGAAATGCTGACGATTCCAATGACAGGACATGTACAGAGCTTAAATGCCGGTGTAGCAGCAGGTCTTTTAATGTTTGAAGTACTGAGAAAGCGAAGTGGCAGCTGATGAAAAAGCAGTTACTGCTGGTGGACGGCTACAACATGATTGGTGCTTGGCCGGAGCTTTCCCTGCTAAAGAAACAAGACCACCTAGAGGAAGCGCGAGAAGTGCTGCTAAATCGTTTGTCAAATTATGCTAAGTATCAAGGCTTAGAAATAATTGTGGTGTTCGATGCGCAACTGGTACCGGGAATTCAAAAAAGCTATCAAAAATATCAGCTGACGGTTGTCTTCACCAAAGAAGACGAAACAGCTGACAGCTACATTGAACGAACAGCTGGCGAGCTGAATGATCGCTTAACCCAAGTAACCGTGGCTACCAGCGATTTAGCGGAGCAATGGACAGTATTCTCTCAAGGAGCTTTACGAACTTCGGCTCGGGAGCTCTATAAAGATGTCACAAAAACTGAAGAAACTATTTTAGGTGCTGCAAAAGATACACAATTTACCGATTTTCGTCGCAACTCTCCATGGAATGATGAACAATTACACAATTTGTCCCAAAAAAGGGACGAATTAAGCCAAAATTAAAAAGTTGCTCTCAACCACTTCTAATTTGATAGAAATAATGTAATATTTTATCAAAAAGGAGTGGTTGAAAGGTGTTAAGTCAATTAAATCATTTATTGGAAAAAGCAAAACAGGGTGATGAGCGGTCGTACGAATTACTATTTGAAGAGTACCAAGGGGTTGTCTTTTCTGTAAAGAAGAAGTATTTTATTCGGATTTTTGATGCAGATGATTGGATGCAAGAGGGTAGGTTGGCGCTGTACAATGCGGTTATGAGCTATCAACAGAATCAAAAGGTTAGTTTTGGTCTTTATTTCAAAATAATCTTCGAGCATCGGATTCAAGGACAGTTGCGAAAGCAAGAGGCAAAAAAGCGTAAAGGCGAGAAAAAAACCATTCCGATTGATACAGTTGGACATGACTCAATCAGCTCGGCTTTGTTGTATCATGAGTATCTGGATGAAACGCTGATTATATGTGAAACACTGGAAAATTTAAACGTAAAGTTATCACCTTTTGAAGCCCAAGTATTTTTGAGGTACATGAAAAATATTGAAATATCAGACATAGCAAAAGTGTTGGGCAGGTCGCCGGGTTCGGTGGCATGTACTTTATCGCGAGCGAAAAGAAAAATAAAAAAAGAGTTATCTAAAAAAGAATAGTTTTTGAAAACGTATACAACGGTTCGCGCTGCATATGGGGTTGCAAAACAATTTCTCTTATGATAACATTGTAAATTCCAACTTTTTCTGTTATACTGTAGGGTGAGGTGAACTGAATGCCAACAACTTTAGCAACCATCAAGCAGAGCTTAGAGGATCGTTTAGGTAGTCCGATTTTACTAGTCGCTCAAACAGGCAGAAAACGTCAAACACAACGCAGAGGAATTCTAACCGAGATTTATCCATCTGTATTTGTAGTCGATTTGGATCCTGAAGAAAATTCTTTTGAACGAGTATCATACAGTTATTCCGATGTATTGACACGTACAGTAGAAATTGAATTTTTAACTGAAGCAGTTTAAGAGCCATGGAGCAATTTTGCTCCATGGTTTTTATGTGTCTTTAATTTTACAGATCAGTGGGTTTCTCTTGATTGACTACAAGGTCTTCGGTTTTTACGTGTTCCTGCAAATGTTTTTGTTCAGCTAGTAGATCACGAATATCCGCTAAATAATCTTCTGCAGTAGGTGCTGCTTCCTCTTCCGGCTCTTCTTCATTATGACCGCCTAATGTTTGAGCTCTATTGGCAGCTTTCACGATTAAGAAAAGTACGAAACCAGTAATTAAAAAGGTAATAATAGCACTAACGACATCGCCAAAGGCAAATTTAACTCCCTTAACTGGTGACCAGTCTAAAACAGAAACGGCATCCTCTAAATCTTGTCCCTGAGTAAATAACGAAACGATCAAACCAACCAGCGGAGTAATCAACCCATCAACTACTTGGGTTACAATTGCAGTAAAGGCACTCCCGATTACGACCCCGACAGCCAGGTCAATCACATTGCCTCGCATTAGAAAGTCTTTGAATTCTTTAAACATTTTCTTCCTCCTTGTCTTCTCACTTACAAGTATAGCGAACTCCCTAAGAAAGATGAAACAAAAGGCCTCACTATAGCAAATTCCGGCTTTCCCCTTTTTCCTGTGCTATAATTGTGGGTAATGACAAATTAAAGGAGCGTATCTATGATTCGACTAAAAAAAGGTATTCGGCTGCACGTCTTACCCACGAAAAAATATAAAACAATTCAAATCTACGGACGCTTTACGACGCGTTTAGTGAGAGAAAAAATGACGACGCGTACGTTACTAGCAAACTTATTAGAAACGAACTCGCTGCATTATCCAGACCAGACAAAACTAAGTGCTCATTTAGCAGAATTATATGGAGCTGGCTTTGGTTTGAGTGTCGGCCGCAAAGGTAATATTCACTGGATGAATCTGGGAATTAGTGTTGTAAACGGAAAATATGTAGATGATTCGACAATATTAGCCCAGGCAGTTGATCTGTTTAAAGAAATCCTCTTTTATCCTAATATCAAGAATGGACAATTTGATGAACAAACCTTCCAATTGGAAAAAGAAAATTTGAAGGGGTATTTGGAAAGCTTGGAAGAAGACAAACAAACCTTGGCTTCTTTAAAGCTGCAGGAAACATATTTTACCGATGACGCTCAGAAAATTCCAAGCTTTGGTACAGTAGCAGATTTACAGCAAGAAACAAGCCAGACAGTAGCAGATTACTACCAAGAAGTCCTAGCAAAAGATCAACTGGATATTTTTGTGGTAGGCGATGTTACCGAGGAAGAAGTGGAAAAACTATTTTCTGCGCTGCCGTTTACTGATCGGGAAGAAATCTCACCTGAAATCTACTATGAACAAACCACCAGCAATGTCATTCGCGAACAGCAGTTGCAGGAATCGGTTATTCAAGGGAAATTGAACTTGGCTTATTCTACCGGGATTTATTACGAAGATTTGCTGCGTTTCCCGCTATTGGTTTTCAATGGCTTGTTCGGTGGCTTCCCCCACTCCAAGCTGTTTATGAATGTTCGGGAAAAGGAAAGCTTGGCCTATTATGCTTCTAGTAATTTTGATACTTTCCGCGGCTATTTAAGTGTTCAAACCGGGATCAATAGTGAAAACCGCAATAAAGTGCTGCATCTAGTGAATGAGCAATTGGAAGCACTACAACAGGGAGACTTCACTGATTTAGCTTTCCAGCAAACTAAAGCAATGTTGAAAAATCAGTATCTATTAGGCTTGGATCGCCCGCAAAACATGATCGAGATTGCCTATTTGGATCAATGGCTGCCAGGCAGTCAATTGTCAGATGAGCAATGGCTGAAACGATTAGAAGGAGTGACGAAGCAAGAAGTTCAAGAGGTAGCGAAACAGCTGCAGCTTCAAGCGATCTTCTTTTTGGACGGAGGAAAGCAAAATGGATAAACAAACCTACGAAAAAATCAACGAAACTTTATATAAAGAAATTTTACCGAATGGTCTAACCGTCTATTTGCTGCCGAAGGAAGGCTACCATAAAGCTTATGGCCTGTTCAGCACAAATTACGGTTCTATCGACAATACTTTTATCCCTCGTGGCGGGGAAGAGTATGTAACAGTACCCGATGGTATTGCCCATTTTCTAGAGCATAAAATGTTTGAGAAAGAAGAAGGCGATGTTTTCCAGAAATTTGGTGAACAAGGGGCTTCGGCAAATGCCTTCACCAGCTTTACTCGCACCAGCTACCTGTTTTCGACTACCGATCAGCTGGAGTTAAACTTGAAGACGTTGCTGGATTTTGTACAGGAGCCTTATTTCACTGATGAATCGGTGCAAAAAGAGCAAGGAATTATCGGGCAGGAAATTCAGATGTATCAGGACGATCCCAATTGGCAGCAGTTCTTTGGCATTTTGAAAAATATGTATCCGAAGCATCCGTTACACATCGATATCGCTGGGACGATTGAATCAATCGCCGAAATTACCGCTGAGGACTTGTATACCTGCTATCGAACTTTTTACCATCCTAGCAATATGACTTTATTTGTGGTGGGAAATCTGGAACCAGAAACATTAATGAACTTTATTAAGGAAAATCAAGCGCAAAAAGAGTTCTCAGCACCGGAGCCGATTCAACGGCAATTCCCGCAAGAAGCGGTGGAAGATATTATCAAGGTTAGCGAACAGACTATGCCAGTCGCTATGCCTAAAGCGATTATCGGGATTAAAGGAATCGCGCCGCTGGCGGAGGATGACCAGGAACGTTTAATTTTCAAATTATCTGTTGACTTGCTGCTGCAGCTGCTATTGGGAAGTACTTCTCAGAATTATTTGCGTTTGTACAATGATGGGATTCTGGATGACAGCTTTGGCTATGAATTTTCACTGGATCGCAGCTTTTATTTTGCTGATTTTGGCGGCGACACTGAAAAGCCGGAGCAGTTGGCAGATGAAGTGACGAAAATTTTAATGAACTTTGAACAGGATGCTGAGATCAGCGAAGAGAACTTGGCCTTATTGAAGAAAAAAATGCTGGGCAAATATTTCCAATCCTTGAATGCCTTGGAATACGTAGCTAATCAATTTACTCAATCTTTGTTTGGCGAATGGACTTTGTTTGATATGCCAGAATTAATTCAGAGTGTTCAGCTGGATGATATTTTAGCAGCTGGCAAGCTGTTAATTAAAGAAGAAGCCTTTAGTCGCTTCTACATGCGCAAGGAGGGTTAAAATGCCCTATGGCCTTGTAATGGGGGCTAGCGGCGATATTGGACAAGCCATCTGTTATGCTTTAGCAGCAGAGGGCTGGTCTCTTTATTGTCACTACCATCACAATCAAGAAAAAGTATTAAGTTTAGTTTCAGACTTACGCCAACGTTATCCTCAGCAAGATTTTTTTGTGGTATCCTTAAATATGCTAGAGGAGTCTGCAATCTCAGGCTTTGTGAACCAGTTATTTCAAGTAGACGGCATCATTTTTGCGTCAGGCTTTACGGTATACAATTTGTTGCCGGAAATCACCAGTCAGCAAATGGACAGTCTATGGCAAATTCATGTAAAAACACCGCTATTACTGTTGCAGCAGCTGCAAGCCAAGTTGGCTCAGAGCGGCCGGGGACGAGTTATTTTTATCAGCTCAGTTTATGGTCAGCACGGTAGTAGTATGGAAACTGTGTATAGTGCGGTAAAGGGTGCTCAAGAGGCGTTTATTAGAGCCTATGCGAAAGAAGTAGCTACCTTGAAAATTACAGTGAATGCTGTAGCACCTGGTGCGGTGAATACGCAAATGAATCAAGACTGGTCAACAAGTGAAAAAGAGAGCTTAGCAGCAGATATTCCTTTAGGACGAATGGCCGAACCGTTAGAAGTGGCAGCGGCATGCAATTATTTATGTTCAATGGAAGCCAGCTATGCGACAGGGACGACCTTAGTGGTTGCCGGCGGCTGGATGAATTAAGGAGTAGAAAACGAGTGGCTACTATAAATATAGGTGAAACATTACGAAAAGCCCGAATCGATCAAAAAATTAGTCTGGATGAGCTGCAGCAAAAAACGAAAATTCAAAAACGTTATTTGATTGCCTTAGAAGACAACGACTTTCATTTACTGCCAAGCGACTACTATTTGCGGGCGTTTATTCGCCAATACGCAGAAGAAGTCAGATTGGATGGCAATTATTTATTAGATGTCTACGATGGAAAGGATCAGCCGCAGCCTGTTTATCCTGAAATTGCACCGGTGGAAGGTTCCCGCAAGAACAAACATGCGGAACATCCAACGAAAAAGCGCGTTAAGGCTAGCTTGCCTGCTGTGCTTTTAGGCTTAGTTGCTTTGTCGATCGTGGTAGTTGTCGGTTATATGATGTGGCTGGACAATCAAGGAGAACCGATTATTTCTCCGAATAATTCGATGGCGGTGGGAAATTCAGTCAACTCTAGTGAACGTACTTCAGAAAGTACTAGTGAAAGCAGCTCAACCGTGGAAAGCACTAGCGAATCCTCTAAAGAGCCTGAAAAACCCAAAATGGCGATCACGATGGAAAACAATACGACTAATTCGGCTCAGATGAAAATTGATCAAATCAACGGTCCGGTGAAGTTGACCTTTACTGGAAGAGAACGAGTATGGGTAGGGGTTCAGGTAAATGGCGCTTTGATTTATCAATACACCCTGCAGCCAAACGAAACCCAAACTACCGAGTTGCCGGCCAATACGGCTCAGGCAATGATTACACTTGGAATTGCTGATTATGCAAGTATTAAAGTAAATAATGAACCGTTGGACTTCCAACCGGCAGGCTCGCTTAGTCAAAAGAATATTAATTTAACCATGAACTATGTGCAGCAGTAAGAAAGGAGCAGAACATTGAACTTACCAAATAAATTAACGGTCATTCGAATTTTCATGATTCCGTTATTTATGATTATTGTGTTGGCCCCCTGGGATTGGGGCACACTGAACGCTGGAGGGACCGCTTTACCGGTTACTCAATTAGTCGGAGCGATTGTTTTTGCTATTGCCAGCTACACCGACCATCTGGATGGGAAAATTGCCCGTGATAGAGGTTTAGTCACCAACTTCGGTAAATTTGCCGATCCGTTGGCTGATAAAATGCTGGTAATGACCGCTTTTATTATTTTAGTAGAACAAGGCAAAGCACCAGCTTGGGTAATTGCGATTATTGTCTGTCGTGAATTAGCTGTAACTGGCTTGCGTCTATTGATTGTAGAGCAAGGTGGAGGCGTAATGGCCGCTGCGATGCCTGGTAAAATTAAAACAACAACTCAAATGGTCGGAATTGTTCTACTTTATTTGAATAATGTACCTTTCAATTACATTGGTATTCCGGTGGATCAAATTATGCTGTATGTTTGTTTATTCTTTACCATCTATTCTGGCTATGATTATTTTGCTAAAAACACAGCCTTATTCAAAGGCTCGATGTAAGCTAAGAATTAAATTTGAAATTGTAACAGAAGTTATTCTGTTAGCTGAATATCCGAACTATAAGAGGTGGCTCTGTCATGTGGGGCTTCATCAATTATGGTTCGGATATTTTTTTGTCTGGAAGACACTTGAAGGACTTCTTGCTTGTGTAAAAAAGACTAAATTTGCGTAGTTTTAAAGTGTCAGCTGATTTATTACAAAAAATTGCCGAAATTTTCGTTTTTCTGGTATAGTTGAAGGGAAATTGCGTATCTTAAGAAAGAAGTGGATGAAATGAAAGCAGAAATTATTGCTGTCGGAACAGAATTATTAATGGGACAAGTTGTAAACACCAATGCGACCTTTTTATCGGAGCAACTGGCGGATTTAGGAATTGATGTGTATTACCATACTGTGGTAGGAGACAATCCAAAGCGATTGGAGGAATTATTGCAGTTAGCTGATACCCGCAGTGATTTAATCATCTTAGGCGGCGGTTTAGGGCCCACAGATGACGATCTGACTAAGAATGTATTAGCTGACCACGTCGGAGTACCACTGGTACAAGATGCTGAAGGGTACGCACACATGATGACCTTCTTTAAAAATCGTCAGCATCCAATGACACCCAACAATTTGCGTCAAGTGGAAACATTGGAAGGGGCAGTTCCGTTGCAAAACCGTACAGGACTAGCAATTGGCTGTCTTTACAAAGGGGAAAAGAACAATTACATTCTATTGCCTGGACCTCCTAGTGAATTGAGACCGATGTTTTTGGAGCAGGCGAAACCACTACTTCAAAAGGAATTTCCGCGGCAAGAAGTGCTGACTTCGCGGGTTCTGCGTTTTTATGGCATCGGGGAATCGTTGTTGGTAACGGAATTAGCTGACATGATCAAACACCAATCAAACCCAACGATTGCACCTTATGCGAAGCCTAATGAAGTGACCTTGCGGATTACTGCAAATACGGTAGATGACACTTCCGCAACTGTCCTGTTGGATCAAGTCGAAGCGGAAATCATGGCTAAAGTCGGGGATTACTTCTATGGTTACGGCGATACCAACAGCTTGGAAGAAGTTACCGTGGACTTGTTGAAGAAGCATCACTTAATCGTAACAGCTGCTGAAAGCTTGACGGCAGGTGAGTTTCAATCAACTCTAGGACAAATTCCGGGTGTTTCGGAAGTGTTCCCTGGAGGATTTGTAACTTATTCTAAAGCTACCAAAGCGGCCTTTTTAGACATTGATCCGACTTTGCTGGATACGTATGGCGTCGTAAGTCGCGAGTGTGCTCAAGCGATGGCGGAACATGCCTTAGCGAAAGCCGGCACTGATTTTGCAGTCTCATTTACCGGCGTAGCAGGTCCTGATGAGCTGGAAGGACAAATTCCAGGTACGGTCTATATTGCCCTTGCGCAAAAGGACCAAGAAACGGTAGTTACCGAGAATCACTTCTCCCGCGATCGGTCTTATGTGCGTCACAGCGCGGTTATGAAGGGTTTAGATTTGATCCGTCGAGCAATTTTAAGTAAAGATTAAAAATGCGAATGTTTGTTCGTTTTTAGCTTGCTTTTTTGGTCGCAAACCGATAAACTAATACTACTGACCCGAGAAAATCATTCACTGAAATGTTTTTATTATAAGGAGGATTCGCATTTGGCTGACGATCGTAAAGCAGCATTAGAAGCTGCAATGAAGAAGATTGAAAAGAACTATGGTAAAGGCTCCATCATGAAATTGGGCGATAAAATCGACCAGCAGATTTCAACAATCCCAAGTGGCTCATTAGCACTGGACGTGGCATTAGGTGTAGGCGGCTACCCTCGTGGACGCGTAATCGAAATCTACGGACCAGAAAGTTCTGGTAAAACCACAGTGGCATTACATGCCATTGCTGAAGTACAAAAACAAGGCGGAACCGCAGCTTTTATCGATGCGGAACATGCATTAGATCCACAATATGCTCAAAAATTGGGCGTAAACATAGACGAATTACTATTGTCTCAACCAGATACAGGTGAGCAAGGGCTAGAAATCGCTGACGCACTGGTATCCAGTGGCGCGGTAGACATTATTGTAATCGATTCGGTTGCTGCATTAGTACCACGGGCGGAAATCGACGGCGAAATGGGTGCTTCCCACGTTGGTTTGCAAGCTCGTTTAATGTCTCAAGCGTTGCGTAAATTGTCAGGCTCTATCAACAAGACGAAGACGATCGCGGTATTTATTAACCAAATTCGGGAAAAAGTCGGCATCATGTTTGGTAACCCGGAAACAACACCTGGTGGACGTGCGTTGAAATTCTACGCAACGGTTCGTTTGGAAGTACGCCGAGCTGAACAATTGAAGAACGGTACGGACATTGTTGGTAACCGGACGAAGATTAAAGTTGTGAAAAACAAAGTAGCACCTCCATTTAAAGTGGCTGAAGTCGATATCATGTACGGACAAGGGATCTCACAAGAGGGTGAATTGTTAGATATGGCATCTGAACAAGACATCATCGATAAGAGTGGTGCTTGGTACAGCTACAAGGACGAACGAATTGGTCAAGGTCGGGAAAACGCCAAGAAATACTTGGCTGAACATCCAGAAATGACTGCCGAAGTATCCACTCGTGTGCGTGCGGCTTACGGTATCGGCGAAGCAGTCGATGTCCCAGACGAAGTCGAAGAACTAGAACAAGAAGAACTACCATTAGAAGAATAAACCATCAGACACTAACGAGACGATCCTCTTGTTAGTGTCTTTTTGTCACTCCTACTTTTCGCAGTATATAAAGATAGAAGTCAAAATGATTGCTTGCATTTTTTAAAACGACACGAGAAGTTTATCACGATGGTATGCGTATGAAAATCGAACTTGTTTTTCCCGGTCTTGGAAAAACAAATTCCTTTATCCTGAGTTAGCTGCCGGTCCCCCACTAAGTTTCAGTCTATACGTTAATATAAATCCGACCTTAAAATTTAATTAATCCCCTAACAAATCGCATTTTCCCAAATATCGGGGAATAAATTCATTAAACGGGATAATTAGGTTGAAATAAGAGTCCAATGCCCCATAATATTGAAAGTGTCCTCTGACAAAGGAATTATTTGCAGAAAATTGAGAACGCTATCGTCAAATAAAGTTGACACCCTATCTTTCAAACATTAGAATAAAGTTGTGTGACTTTACAATACACACGCATGCAAGTAGGCATATTGATAATTTTAACCGCGTTTATCAAAAAACTACACATAAAAAAATAGATAGTACGGAGGTGGATTCAATGACAGTTCCTATTCTCCTCGCTATCATCGGTTTAATTGTCGGTCTTGGTTTAGGTTTTATGGTTGCAAAATCGCGCCATGATAAAGAAATTGATGGGGCACAAAACTCAGCTAAAGGGATTATTAGTCAAGCAAGAAAAGAAGCTGAAACCTTAAAAAAAGAAGCTTTGTTAGAAGCCAAAGAAGAAAACCAGCAGTATCGAGCACAAGTTGAAAGTGAGTTGAAAGAAAGCAAACAAGAATTAAAAACTCAAGAAAATCGCTTGCTTCAAAGAGAACAGTCTTTAGATCGTAAAGACGATTCAATCGAGAAGCGTGAAAACTCACTGGAAGACAAAGAAACAAAACTCAGTGCTAGACAGCAATTAATTGACGAGCGAGAAAAAGAAGTAGAACACTTAATTGAAGAGCAACAAACAAAACTGGAACAAGTAGCTTCATTAAGCAAAGAAGAAGCTAAAGATGTCATCATGCGCACGACTGAAGAAGAATTGAACCATGAATTAACGATAATGGTAAAAGAATCTGAACAACGGGCCAAAGAAGAAGCAGATCGCAAAGCGAAAAACCTTCTGGCAATGGCTATTCAACGTTGCGGTGCGGATGCAGTTTCCGAAACAACCGTTTCTGTTGTCACATTACCGAATGATGAGATGAAAGGTCGCATCATTGGTCGTGAAGGACGGAATATCCGCACCTTGGAAACCTTAACGGGGATTGATTTGATCATTGATGATACGCCAGAAGCGGTAGTATTGTCAGGCTTTGATCCAATCAGACGAGAAATTGCTCGCATGACATTAGAGAAATTGATTCAAGACGGACGGATTCATCCAGCTCGGATTGAAGAAATGGTTGAAAAATCTCGCAAGGAAATGGACGAACGTATTCGTGAATACGGGGAACAAGCCGCTTTTGAAGTTGGCGCGCATACCTTGCATCCAGATTTAATCAAGATTTTAGGTCGCTTGCATTTCAGAACCAGTTATGGTCAAAATGTCTTGGATCATTCTGTGGAGGTTGCCAAATTGACTGGTGTCTTAGCTGCCGAATTAGGCGAAGACATCCAAATGGCGCAACGTGCCGGATTGCTGCATGATATCGGAAAAGCGTTAGACCACGAAATCGAAGGCTCCCACGTTGAGATCGGTGCTGAATTAGCAGCGAAATATCGTGAGAATTCGATCGTAATCAATGCCATTGCATCTCACCATGGCGATACAGAAGCAACTTCCGTGATTTCCGTGCTGGTAGCAGCCGCTGATGCTGTATCCGCAGCTCGCCCAGGTGCCCGTAGTGAATCATTGGAAAATTACATTCGCCGCTTAGAAAACTTGGAAAACATCTCCAATAGCTTTGACGGGGTTGATTCTAGCTTCGCCGTACAAGCCGGACGTGAAGTTCGTGTAATGGTTAAGCCCGAAGAAATTTCTGACTTAGAATCTGTTCGTTTGGTTCGCGACATCCGTCGCAAGATTGAAGACGAATTGGATTACCCAGGTCACATTAAAGTAACTGTTATTCGGGAAACCCGAGCAACAGATTACGCTAAGTAGCCAACAATAAGACAAAAATCCTTTGTGATTTTTGTCTTATTTTATTTTTACGAATGTTTAGCGAAAAAGTTTACGAAATTAGGCAGTTTCAAGTTGGCAAATGGTCTAGAATAGGCTACGATAATAGAAAAGATGAGTAGGAGAAACCAAGTGAATAAACGTATGACGCACATAAGTAAATGGTTCAAACGTCATGCAACCTTATTAAAGATTCTTTTCTTTGGGATTGTTTTATTTTTCGTCGCCAATCAAGTGACCCATATTGCGCAAGGCATGAGCTGGCAAGAGGTCTGGCAGACGATTCAAGAGCAGGATCAATGGTCTTTATTAGGTATGCTGGGAGTCGGCTTGGCCGGTGTTGTCCCGATGCTCCTATATGACTTTGTTGCTATTAAAACATTAGAAGATGAAGGTCGGCCCAGGATGGAACGCAGCGATTGGCTGATAGCTGCTTGGACCACCAACACGATTAATAATTTAGCCGGTTTCGGCGGCGTTGTGGGAGCGAGTCTGCGGGCCAGCTTCTACGGTAAAAATCTAGAAAAGAAAAAAGTGCTGGCTACAGTTTCCAAGGTCGCTTTGTTCATGCTGAGCGGACTTTCGATATTAGCTTTTATTACAGCGCTGGATCTGTTTCTGTTCCGGACGGATAATCCGTTTGTCCGCTATCGCATTTGGCTTTTGCTAGGCGGTGTTTTTGCCCCGCTGTTATTTGCCTTGGTGTATACTCGCCGCAAAACCTTGTTTAAAGAATTCAAAACCAAAAGCATCATCCTTCTGTATCTGGCTTCTTTGGGACAGTGGCTGGGGGCGTTGGCGGTGTTCTTGACTGTCGGACACTTTATGGGGATTGATTTAGCCATAAGTGCGGTTTATCCAATGTTTATAATCGCTACAGGCTTCGGGATGATTACCATGATCCCTGGTGGTGCCGGAACCTTTGATGTCATGATGATTTTAGGCTTAGGTCACTTAGGATTGAGTCAAAGTCAGGCAGTTGTCTGGATTCTGTTTTATCGGGTATTTTATTATCTACTGCCGTTTCTTTCTGGGATTTTGATCTTCTTAACCAGTACTAGTGTGCGGATGAATCGCTATTTTGACAATTTGCCGCGAATTTTGTCGCAAAAGCTGGCCCATGCGATTCTGGTGGGCGCGGTGTATTTTGCCGGGATTATGATGATTCTGCTTTCGACATTTACTAATCTTTCCAATATCAGCCGCCTGTTTGAGGTGCTGCTGCCCTATTCCTTTGATTTTTTGGATCAGACCTTGAACCTGTTAGTCGGTTTCCTGCTTTTGGGATTAGCTCGGGGAATTGCAGAAAAGGTTCGGAAAGCCTTTTGGCCGACGATTTTACTGCTGGCTTTCGGCATTGTAAATACGGTGGCTAAAACGGCATCACTGCGCCTGATTATTGCCTACGTACTGGTGCTGCTGATTGTCTGGGCTTCCCGTAAAGAATTCTCCCGCAAACGATTTGTTTATTCGTGGGGCGGCCTAATTGTGGACGGCTTGATTTTTGGGATTCTGTTTATCTTTTATGCAGTGGCTGGTTATCACAGCGGTCAATTTTGGCGGGCAGAAGCGATCCCGAACCAGTATTTTTCTTTTCCTTCAGAGGAAATCTGGGTCTCGGGAATTATCGGCTTGATTCTTTCGATTCTGTGTTTGGCAATTTTGTATCAGTATTTGACTCAAGGCAAGGACGAGTTGGGAACTGCCTGGGATGAGAAGCGTTTCAACTATCTAACGAATCGGTATGGCGGAACAGCGGCAGGTCATTACCTGCGCTTGCCTGGTTATACTTACTATTATTATCAAGAAAACGGAAATGACCAGATTGTGTTTGGCTTCCAGATAAAAGCCAATAAGTGCTTTGTATTAGGCAATCCGATTGGAAATCGCGAAAAATGGCAGGCAGCTACGATTGCCTTCTTGGAGCATGCCGATCGTTTAGGCTATCAGCTGGCCTTTTACAAGATTTCCGATGACTATGTGCTGCTCTTGCATGATCTAGGTTTCCATTTTGATAAGATTGGCGAAAACGGCGTGACCGATTTCCAAGCGCATCCCCGGGAAGTGTTCTCTGATCGCTTTGAATTTAAGCGGCTAACCAATGAAGGGTATCAATTTATCTACTTTAAGACAATTCCTGATGAGGTATATGAAGAAATGCGGGAAATCTCGGAAGAGTGGTTAAATGGCGAGAAGGAAAAACACTTCTCGGTAGGTCGTTTTGATCGGGCGTACATGGAAGCGAGTCAGGTGGGGATTGTCCGCGATCCGGCGAATCGGATTGTTGGTTTTATTTCCAAACAGCCGATTGACGGCAATCGTGCCTCCTATGACCTGTTGCGCTATCGCAATGATGTGCCCAAGGAACTGCCAACATTCTTGAAGCTGCAATTAATGGATGAAATGAAGCGACAAGGCATCCAGCAGGTGTATCAAGGCATGGCGCCGCTAGCTAAGGTGGGAGAAACTTCTTACTCATTCCTAGGTGAACGGATTATGAACTTGATCTACAAATATGGTAATTCCTTCTATGACTTCCAGCAAGTGACGGAAGAGAAGACCCTTTATGTCGATTTCTGGCGACCTCGCTATTTTGCGTACATGAAGTCCAGCAGCTTTGCTTTTTCAGCATTGCAGCTGCTTCTGCTGATTGGTCGTGGGAAAAACAAAGGGGCAACCTTAACAGACGAAATGATTGAAGTATAAACGAAGACTCGACCTGAGGATGAAATTCAGGTCGAGTCTTTTTCGTCTTATTGAATATCGATTTTCTTACGGGTGGATTGGTCCGCTTCGACTTTTGGCAAGTTCAGACTTAATACGCCGTTTTCGAAGGTTGCCGCAATTTTTTCATCATCAACGTTTTTCACCACGAATTGGCGGCGTAAGGCAGTGGTTGAGCGCTCTTTGCGCAGGTAACGGCCGGTGGTTTCTTCTTTTTCTTCTTTTTGTTCAGTGTGCTCTGCGGCGACGATCAAAATCTCGCTATCGTATTCCACGGTAATTTCTTCTTTTTCAAAGCCAGGTAAATCGGCTTTTACTTCATAGTGATCGGGAAATTCCTGTACATCCACATTCAATTTGCGGTCTTCGTTGAAGCTGCTCATCAAACGGCCCACTAATTCTTCGCCGTCTAACCAATCTTTTTTTGGAAATAATAATCCTGCCATAGCGCATTCCTTCTTTCCCTTTTCTTTTATCGTAAGCCTTTGCGAGAAATTATTCAACCGATAAACGGCAAAGCATGCTAAAATGGAGTAACTATACTTTTACAAGGAGCTATGATAGAATTTCCTAGTGAAAAATTCGAATAGGTGAGAAAATGGAAATCATGGAAAAAGCGCCGGCTAAGATCAATCTTGGTCTGGACATTCTCGGCAAACGCCCCGATGGCTTGCATGAATTGTCAATGGTGATGGCAAGCATTGATCTGGCGGATCGTTTACAGCTGGAGGAAATTCCTGAAAACAAAATTATCATCGAAACCAATAAGGCCTTTTTGCCTACTGATAAGAAAAATCATGTATATGAAGCACTGGAGCTGGTGAAGGATCGTTACCAGATTGATACTGGACTGAAGGTGAACATTCATAAACAGATTCCGGTGGCAGCAGGCTTGGGCGGCGGATCAACCGATTCGGCAGCGGCATTACGCGCAGTCAATCGTTTGTGGCAGCTGGGGCTTTCAATGGAGGAGCTGGCGGCATTAGGCGCTGAAGTAGGCTCTGATGTCCCTTATTGTGTATATAGTCAAACAGCGTTAGTGGAAGGCTTTGGTGAGAAGGTGACGTTATTGCCTTCGATGCCTCAATGCTGGGTAGTGGTGGTTAAGCCGCGGATGAGCGTGTCAACCCGCAATATCTTTTCCCAGATTGTCATGGAGGATTTGTATCATCCCAACATTGATGCTTTGATTCAGGCAATTGAAACGCAGGACTATCAGATGATGACGGAAAATTTAGGAAACTCGATGGAAGTTGTAACGATTGCAAAACACCCAATTATACAAAGAATTAAAGACCGAATGATGAAGTACGGAGCAGATGCAGCGATGATGAGCGGCAGCGGTCCGACAGTCTACGGTTTGTGCCGCAAGCACTCTCGCGCGCAGCATATTTACAATGCATTAAAAGGGTTTTGCGAGGAAGTTTATCTCGTGCGTACCTTGAAGTAAGATCCACTTGTGGGTCTTTTTTTCTGTCTTCAATTAGTGAAAAATAACGCTGGCTAAATATATTTACGCTTTGTCATATGAATGATCCAACATGTATTTTACGTTTTGACGGCCTTTTCGTTTAGTAAAACGTAAAATTTACGCTTTAAGTTGACGGATAGAAAAACATCTGTTAGATTATTT
>LIDZ01000112.1_pt1 | contig 31277 bp, 32 predicted proteins | sample 644651 | NCBI WGS metagenome assembly LIDZ01 (sample SAMN03856242, study PRJNA289617) | food metagenome | isolation source: wine grapes on drying loft during traditional withering process | host: Vitis vinifera cv. Corvina | place: Italy: Gargagnago di S. Ambrogio di Valpolicella | collected 2014-01 | reverse complement strand
CCCCTGCCTCAAATTTGAGGCACCCCATAAATATAATCCCCATTTTCTCATATTCCCCATTTTTCTTTTAGATCATTTAAAAATCTCATACCGCCTCCATCATCTTTGATTATATCCGGATGAAGTTTTACTGCTGCAGCTCTATATATTTTCTTTAAATATTCCTTTTGCTTATCTGTATAAATATTTTGACTACTTGTAGTGTTACCACTACTATAATATTGTCTATATTGTTCTTGTTGCTTCCATGATTTCTGATATTCCTCTTTTTTTCGGTCTTCCTCAATCTCCTGTAACTTATCTTTAATATCTAAGAATTTATCAAAGACCAGATCTGAATAAATATCTTTATCAAATCCTTTTTCTTTACATGCTCTTATAATTTTCTTATCTATAGCCCTTACCATATGATAATCAACTATATCATCATGTTGTAGTGATATTATAAACTTATCACTACTTTTTACTTTGCCAGTTTGTTTATCTCTGTATCTTTCGCATAAATAAAATCTATAAGTATCTCCATCTTTGGTACTATTCTTTTTTACTGAACAAAACATAGTAACTCCTTTCTGTAGTGGTTTATATTAATATCACTACATATTTTTTTAATTAAAGAGATTCGACATTATGACGAACCCCCATAAATTACTTTATTCTAAGATATCTACATAACATCTATAATATTTGCCCTTTTTATATGGTGTGCGCATAGGTCCGAGTTTAACGCCTTTAGCTAGAATCTCTATAATCTTTATTTTTTCTATTTCATTCTCATATTTAATTAATATCTTAACCATTTGAATTCCTCCTGAGTTCTATATAATATATTGATTCCTACATTTCCCTACCTACATTCTTTTTTAATTCTTCATACCTCTTTAGTAGCTCTATTTCTTTTTTAGTCATCTTCATAACTCCCTTAAATATATTCCATACAATTAGTATCTTTTAAAAATTCTAGGTTAGTTGTTCCAGCTCTTACACCCTCTTTAAAATAGTATTGGCTATAATCACACAATTCGCCAGTTACTAAACTTTCATATTCTCTTAACATCTTTTTATATTCTTCTGAAGCATCTTTAAGTAATCTATCAAGCAATTCTATCATCTCGTTTGCTTGTTCTACTCGTCTATTATCCTTGTTACGATCATCTAATTCTTTAGTTTCTCGAATATGTTGAAATTCATTTTCTATAACATTGTTTATTAATTTTTTACTATCTTGTAAATTCATATTACATAGCACCCCCAATATATTGAATATTACAAAGACCTGCCGCTACACCCTTATTTCCAGTTGAATTATAAGAATAAAAATCTATAGATACTCTAGAATAGCAACCATTGTTTACTTCTATTGGCTCCAATATAGGTTGCACCGCTGCATCTACTACACCAGGCCTGTTCTTAGAGTTTGCATTTAAGAAATAACAACTTTTATATAATGGATTCTCTGGTCTTTCTACATCTCCATCCCTTAAAGGTGTTTTTAATATATGTTTAATATCACTATCTTTCTTGGCCTGTTCTATAGCTTCATTAATAGCTTTTATTGTTTCAATATTATTCTTTGGAATTATTACAGTAGTTGAATATCTAGGTTTATAATCCTCTATTCCTTCTATTGCATATGGGCCAAGTATATGAATACAACTTAATTTAACTATTCCTGTAGTTACTTTTGTTCCTACTCTTGTTACTTTTACGTTCATAACTTTTTCCCTCCTAAAAATTTACTATTGTATTTTAGGAATTACTATTGTATTCTTAAATTGCTTAGATTCAAGGATTACAATAGTAATTCCTTTTAGGGTTGTAGACTTTTAGTCTATGACCTTTTTTTAATATTGTTTAGCTTTTAACTTATCAATAACCTTATCTAAATCCTTAATGATCCAGTCAACGGGATTATTTTTAATTAATGTATCCCTTGTATCTTCTAAATCCTCAATTATTTCTTGAATATCATCAAAGTCCATTGTAATATCCTCCTTCTAATATTTCTGATTTATTAATTCTCTTGCTTATTTTTCTTTCTAACTTTCTTCTTTGGTGCCTATTTAATGGCTTATCATTTGATCTTATATCTGCATCTCTATTCTCTTTTATAGTTTTATTTGTGTAGTGATATATCGGTACTCCACTACTTGGATTATGTGTAATTGACATATTCACACCTTTCCTTTCTGGTACAACCTACCTTATAGGGTTGTAACCTATCTAAACCTTTATTCATCAGCTTTCATAAAGCCTTTACCATACAATGTAACAGGTGACACACATATATTTGTATATGTATATATTTATACATTTATCTTGTTTTACAGTAGTTACCATATACCTATTATTTATAAAAAACATACTATATAAATATATGTTGTTACTTGTTACTTAATAATTGCTAATCCCTCTATTCATGAGGATTTTAGGACGAAACAACCTTATCACCATGCTGTTACTTAAAAATCATCCACAATAAAAGGTGGGATACTGTAAACTCTTCTTCTATTCCCTGTAGTTTCTTTATTTTGCACTATCCCCATCTTTGCAAGAATACCTTTTAAATTATTCCTAGCATATTTTTTCTGGCGTTCATTTAATCCTAATGCTATTACTAAATCTGTATATGTGAACTCTTTCCATTTGTCTTTTGGGGACTTCCAATCTAATTTATCAATTAAAGTTTGTTCTACATCATCAATGCTCTTGTAGTCTTCTTGGTATTTTGATAAATACTCCTCTTCCTCTTTCGTAGAATATAATTCAAGGCCTTGTTTAAGTGTGTGTAAAGCTTCTGCCCATATCTGATCTAATTCATTTTTTAAATCCTTGAATACATCTTTTTTTACATAATCTCTTCTATCTGTACAATCTAATATCCAATAGCGTCTATTTCCGCTATTATCAGTTAAAAATTCAGGTTTATTTGTAGTACCCGCAAATACACATTGCCTTTTTGCATTTACAACATAGTGCCCATATGCTGGTCTATATTTATCTTCTGTGGCTGAAATAAATCTTTTCGTTGCTTCATTATCAGATCTACTAAAAGCTTGTAATTCTCCAAATTCAACTATCCATACACCTTGGATTATTTCTATAGCTTGTTTACCATTTACATCTTGAATTGAATCGGTGAAATATCCTTTCGCTAATTTTCTAAAAAAGGTACTTTTCTTTATACCCTGATTCCCAACTAGAACTAACATATAATCAAATTTACAACCTGGTTGCAGTATTCTTTTAACCGCTCCGCATAACCACTTCTTACTGAATGACCTAACAAAAATATTATCTTCTACACCAAAATAATCTATAAATAAAGTTTCAATTCTTTTTTCACCATCCCATAAGAGATTATTTAAATAGTCCTTTATAGGATGAAATGAATTTTTATTAATTATTTCTGACATTGAATCATTATATATATCTCTATTACGTATCTTGTATACACCTTCAATATAGTTTTTTAGGGCACTATCATCATTATCAGTCCAATCCTCAAAATTACCTTTTTTTCTCCACGGAAGCTGACCTTTTATTACTATTATTTGCTTGAATTCATCAAATAAGATTTTATCTTTAATATTAGGATCATTCTCCATGATTAATTTAAAATTCTTTGAAGTAGCCTTAAATTTCCCCGTATTTTCACTAAATTCTAACTGCCCTAACCATTCATCATCCTTTATAGGCTCAAATTCATTTTCTGCTTTTGAATTACTATAATTAATCATGTCAGTCATAACCTTGCTATCGCTCCTAGCAAGTTCATTCATTTTAATCATCGAAGGTAATTTATTCATATTTATATTGCTTCTTACTTCATCATCTAAATAACTAAATTTATGCACCCGTATTAAGTCAAATGAATTGCATAACATCCCACTAGTTGGATCTGTTCCATGATGGCTAAAACTAAATTTATTTTCGTATATGACCATTCCGCCGAAAGTACTCCCATTTTTATAAGTTCCTCTTTCATCACTTACTAAGTCATATTCATCCGGAATAAATGTTTCAATAGCTTCTATTATTGAATATGTTCTGCAAAAAGCACCTATTATTCCATCTTTAGTTAATGGATCCTGTTGTCTACTTATTTTAGTGTTTATACTTTTTGTTTCCCTTTCACTTTTGGGCCACGAATTTACATCATTCCAACCAAAGGTATATTCTGCTAATACTTCATCTGCATTAAGAAATGGTCCATCTTGATATCTAAATATATAATCACCATCTGATGAAACTGATTGCCAGTACATTAATCTTGACGGTTCATAAGTAGTATCATCAAATATTTTCATAGAGCTATCAAAATCATGAGCTGTTTTTCTAGCTATAGCTTGATATTCATCTGGTGTAACATCTCTATTTAATGGGATTACAAGCCTTAGCCTAGGATTTTCTAACATATGTGAATGAGTGGAATAAATGCAACATGCATACTCAAATAAAAATTGTATATCCTCCCAAACCTCAGCATAACCATAGTCAATATCTAATGTTATAAGTCTTCTACTTAATACATTCTCTGCCTTACGCCTGCTGTTCTTTAAAGTACCACCCAAAAATCCACCTTTATCTTTTATCTTTCCTTGTTCATCTTTAGACATAGAATGATACTCTGCAGCAGTTTCATTAGTTTTAACTTCTTTACTAAGTTTCCTTAGAAAATCCGACCATTTGATTTTTTCGTTTGTCCAACTTTTGGCCATTCTGCTTTTACCAACTGCAATATTAATCATTCCGTCATGTGTTATATTAATCTCTGTCATATCATCACCTATCCTATTAAGATTCCTTTATGCTCCGCTACCTTTTTACCATCATTCCATTCGTAATAAGTACATTCTTTAATTTGCTTAGCCGGGAAATTATCCCCTAATATCTCTATACATATCTTTGTATCTCCTGGAGCTTCTTTTAATACTTCAATTAATTTTTTTGCTGTTATGCCTCTAAAACTTCTTATTTCTTTCATATAATCAGCCTCCTAAATTCCATAAACTTCGAAAAAAAGACTTTTAGGCACCCGTAAATTTTTCACTACGTCTATTGGTGGTATTTTTCCTTGTTCTTTTAATTTCGCACTAGCAATTTTAATATACTGTGCTGCAGTAGTTGGACTACATCCCATTATCTCCATTACGTCTTTAGTTTGTAATACTATAGGATAATCTGTTTTTTCTTTGCACATATCCTTTTCCTCCATTTCTTATTTATAATAGGTGTTGCACCTTGTAAAGATATGATGTTTTATTTAATATCTTAGATATGTAATTTTACAGATATGATTTTCATATATTGTTGGAAAACTAATCCTCAACTAATATCTGAGTTACCTCAACATTTAAGGCTCTCGCTAATAAACCAATAGTCTTTGGAGTTGCATTTCTTTTTCCATGTACAATATTAGTTATTGTTGTTCTTGGCATCTCAGCTTTTTCAGCTAATTCATTAGTATTAAGACAAGCTTTTGCTTGAAATAACAATAATTTTTTTATATCGAGCTTTAACATTTCATCACCTCCTTTTACGTTTCATTTGTTCTCTTTATGCTTTTATTATATGTTTCAATTGTTCTCCTGTCAACATATTTTAAATAAAAACTTTTCAATTGTTCTCTTTTGGGTTATTATTGTATATAAGGAGGTGTTATTATATTGTTAAATAATAATTTGAAATCTTTAAGAATAAATAAGGGTTTAACTCAGAAGGAATTAGCAGAGGAAAGTGGAATTACTAGAGAATCTATAGGTAACTATGAAAGAGGAGATAGGATTCCTCCGACTGATATAATTGTAAAAATAGCTGCTGCTCTTGGTTGTTCTGTTAATGAGTTACTGGAGAATGATGATATCCTTAGTCTATCTGATATTCCAAAATCAAAAAGAGGTGTTTATGAGGACTTTATGTTTGACGATCCTAATACATTTAGGTTAATTAATTTTTTAGAATCCAATAACTATGAGATTAAATATGAAAAAAGTAATAAAACAATCATTATAAAAAATACTGAAAAGATAGGATCCATTAACGAGAAAGAATTCACTGACTTAGGAAATACGCTTTTAAAATTATTAGATTATTCAAAAGCTGTAGCTGATGATTTTGTGGATAATATTATTCAAGAAATATAAAGCAAATAGAAACTCAAAAATAAGGCTCTTTATGAGCCTTTAATAGAAAGGAGATATATTATTGGCTAATATAATTAAAGATGATAAGACGGGTCTGTATTGGTTTAAAATCTCTTTAGGTACTGACCCAATGACTGGGAAGAGAAGACAAACAACTAGACGTGGCTTTGAAAAGAAAAAAGAAGCTGAACGTGCTTATAACGATTTAAAGAATCAATATTTTGGTGGTTCACTTATCTATAATAAGACCACCAAGCTTAAAGACTTTATAGAAGAATATCTAAACTGGTATAAGACTCAGGTGAGACCTGCAACTTATATCAATAGAGAAAGCAGCATAAAGAAAAATATAACTGAAGTATTTGGCGAATATAAGCTTGAGCAACTCACACCAATAGTCATTCAAAAATGGCAGCAAGGATTAATTCAGAAAGACTTAAATCAAAATTATGTTAGAAGCTTACACATAGCTTTAAGTCAGATATTTGAGAGAGCTGTTAACCTTGATATAATCACCTCAAATCCTGCTAAAAAAGCTGGTAACGTGAAGAGAAAGAAAACAGAAGTTGAATTTTGGACAGAGGATGAGTTAAATCTAGTTTTAGATACTATGAATAAAACAGATCTATTACAACACTTTGGGTATTTAATGATTAAATTTTTATTCTACACTGGATTAAGATTTTCAGAAATGCAAGCATTACAGTGGTCAGACTTGAATGATGATAACAAGTCAGTTGACATTGTTAAAGACTTGGATTATAAGAATCAATCCGAATGGTCCTTTGATGATTTAAAGAATAATGCTTCTGAACGTATGGTTGTTTTAGATGATGAAACTTTTGATATGATTATGGGATGGAAGGAGTTCCAAGCAACTTTATTTGAAGTGAAAGAAGATAGTTTTATTTTTAGTTATGATAATGGCATTCCCACAAATAAATTTTTTCCTGGTCATGCGATAACAAGGCATTCTAAACTCGCTAAAGTAAAAAGAATTAAACCCCACGCATTACGGCACAGTCATGCCTCATTCCTTATATCCTTAGGTGTCAATATAATTGCTATTGCTAAAAGATTAGGTCATGCTGACGTGCAGGAGGTATTAAAAACCTATGGGCATTTATATCCTAAGCATCAATTTGATGTAGTTGATAATATAAATGATCATATTAAAAATGCTAATAAAAATAAAACGGGGTCAAATGTAGGTCATACCCCACAATAAGCCCCGCAATCTTCCTATTTACAGTGCATTGTTGAACTTTGCTACTATTCCCATTCTATAGTAGCAGGTGGCTTTGATGTTATGTCATAAACAATTCTGTTTACACCCTTAACTTCATTAACTATTCTTCTACTTACTATATCTAATACTTCATATGGTATTCTTGCCCATTCTGAAGTCATTGCATCATTTGAAGTAACTGCTCTTAAAGCTATTGTATGGCAGTATGTTCTTTCATCTCCCATTACTCCAACTGATTTTATATTAGGTAAACAAGCAAAATATTGCCATATAGTTTCATCAAGATTTGCATTTGCAATTTCTTCTCTGAAAATCGCGTCAGCTTCTCTTACTATCTCAAGCTTTTCTTCAGTTATCTCACCTAATATTCTTATAGCAAGACCTGGACCTGGGAACGGTTGTCTCCATACTAATTTATGTGGGATTCCAAGTTCTTCTCCTACGGCTCTAACTTCATCCTTAAATAGTTCTCTTAAAGGCTCTATTAATGAGAATTTCATATCTTTAGGAAGTCCACCAACATTGTGATGTGATTTTATTGTAGCAGATGTTTTAGTTCCACTTTCTACAACATCCGGATAAATTGTTCCTTGTACAAGATAATCAATGTCTCCAACTTTTTTAGCCTCTTCTTCAAAAACTCTTATAAACTCTTCACCGATTATTTTTCTCTTAGTTTCAGGGTCTGATACTCCAACAAGCTTTCCAAGAAATCTATCGCTAACATTAACTCTCTTAATGTTCATGTCAAATTCTTTCTTGAATACTCTTTCAACAGTATCTCCTTCATCTTTTCTAAGTAAACCATGATCAACAAATATGCAAGTTAAGTTGTGACCAATAGCTTTATGTACAATCATTGCTGCAACTGATGAATCCACTCCACCAGATAAGGCACATAGTACTTTTCTGTCTCCCACTAATTCTTTTATTTCTTTTATTTTTTCTTCTGCAAAAGAAGCCATAGTCCAATTATTTTCTAATCCACAAATATTATGTACAAAGTTTTGTAACATCTTTTGACCAAATTCAGTATGCTCAACTTCTGGATGGAATTGAACTCCATAAAGTTTTTGTTCTTCATTTTCCATAGCTGCAATAGGACAAACTTTTGTGTGTGCTATTACTTTAAAGCCCTTTGGTACTTCTTTTATATAATCAGTATGACTCATCAAAGCAATTCCATCAGTCTCAATTCCATCAAATAATTTAGATGAATTATCTAAAGTTATATTTGTCTTACCATATTCTCTTACTGGTGCCGTTGAAACTTTTCCACCTAACAGGTGAGCTATTAATTGATCTCCATAACATATCCCAAGTATAGGTACTCCTAATTTGAATATTTCTTTATCTACAGTTGGAGTATCATCTCCATAGACGCTATTTTGTCCACCAGTAAATATTATACCCTGTGGATTTTTAGCTTTTATTTTTTCTATAGTATAGTCATATGGAATAATCTCACAATATACTCCACACTCTCTTACTCTTCTCGCTATTAATTGATTATACTGTCCACCGAAGTCAATAACTAAAACTAAATCTCTTTTCATGTTCTCCTCCTAAATTGTTCTTATAATATCTATTATTAACCAACCAAAGCTTTTTATCAATAAATTAAAACAATTTCCAATAGAAATTTATATTTTACTATTGTCCTACGCTATAATTAGGTGCTTCTTTAGTAATATTAATATCATGTGGATGACTTTCTCTAAATCCAGCTGCTGTTTGAACTACAAAATTAGATGTCTCATATAAGATATCAAAATTCTTTGATCCTAAATACCCAAGTCCTGATTTGATTCCGCCTATTAATTGGAATATAGTATCTGCAATATATCCTTTATAAGCAATTCTTCCTTCAACACCTTCTGGAACTAATTTTTTATTACCTTCTTGAAAATATCTATCTTTAGATCCACATTCCATAGCAGCTAAAGAACCCATTCCTCTATAAACCTTGTAACTTCTTCCTTGATATATCTCCATTGCTCCTGGTGCTTCTTCACACCCTGCGAATAGTGATCCCATCATTGCAACAGATGCTCCAGCTGCTAATGCTTTTACTATATCTCCTGAATATTTAAGTCCACCATCTGCAATTACAGGAACTCCATACTTTCTACCTACCTCTGCGCAATCCATAACAGCCGTTAATTGAGGAACTCCAACTCCTGCAACTATTCTAGTAGTACAAATTGATCCAGGTCCAATACCAACCTTAACACAGTCTGCTCCAGCTTTTATTAGATCTTCTGTAGCCTCAGCTGTAGCAATGTTTCCAGCTATAACTTGAAGCTTAGGATATACTTTTTTAATTTGTGACACTGCATCTAAAACACCTTTTGAATGTCCATGCGCTGTATCAAGTGTTATAACATCAACTTGAGCTTTAACTAATGCTTTGACTCGTTCCATCATATTTCCAGTAACACCTACTGCTGCTCCGCATAACAATCTACCTTTTTCATCTTTGGCCGCATTTGGGAACTTCTTCACTTTTTCAATATCTTTCATTGTGATTAATCCTTTTAAGTATCCATCCTTATCAACCAATGGTAATTTTTCGATTTTGTGCTTTTTTAATATTTCTTTAGCTTCTTCTACTGTAGTGTTCTCTGTTGCAGTTATTAAATTTTCTTTTGTCATTACCTCTGAAATCTGTTTTTGAAAATCTGTTTCAAATATTATATCTCTATTTGTTATTATTCCAATTAATTTTCCGTCTTCAGTTGTTATTGGAACTCCTGATATCCTGTATTGTGACATTAAGTTTTCTGCATCTTGAATAATATGATCTTTTGATAAGAATATGGGATCTGTGATAACTCCATTTTCTTGTCTCTTAACTCTATCAACTTCTTTTGCTTGTTCTTCAATTGTCATATTTTTATGTATAATTCCTATTCCGCCTTCTCTTGCCATAGCTATTGCCATCTTTGATTCCGTTACAGTATCCATTCCAGCACTCATTAATGGAATGTTTAGGTTTATTGTCTTAGTTAGATGTGTTTTTGTACTTACTTCTCTTGGTAATATATCTGATTTGTTAGGTACTAATAATACATCATCAAAAGTATATGCAGTTTTAATTATTTTTGCCATTATAAATCCCCCTATATTTTGAATTATTTATTTCATATTTTATGTTTTATGATTTATTAATTGCATATTATGTGCTATTTTTTTGTATAAAAAAAAGCACATTAATCTCGGGAGTGACATTAATATACTAATAAAAGTGTAGACTTAGCTTATATTAACATCACTCATAGTCGGAAATTTAAGGCTTCCGGTAGATACTCCTTGCCGTATTCAAGGTATATACAAGTTTTAAATGTGCTATGTTTTGAATTAAAACTATTATAATGTATGTACAAGCTAAAGTCAATAAACTTGAAATTAAAATTGCATTTTTAATTCTCTTATTCTATTTGCTTTAATAATTATTCTGATTTTCTGTTCTTACTTAATTGTATTATTCATTAACATGTCATTATCACCTGTTATATCGAATTCTGCTCCATTAACAATACTATAACACTCATCTAAAGTAGTTCCAGATGGCAAGTTGTTTAAAGTAACTCCTTCCATATATTTGCTTACCCCCTCTTTACTTTGCATTGTAGATACTTCTGTAGTTTTTGTTAATGGATTATATTTTAGTGCATATGATTCAGCTGCCATCACAACTTTTCTACATTGGTCTACAACTTTAACTTTTTTAGCTTCCTTTATATACCCACTTAACTTAGGTAAAGTCGCTGCTGTTAGAATTCCGATAATCGCAATTACTGCTATTACTTCAATCAAAGTAAACCCTAATTTTTTTTTACTCCGATTAAAAATTTCTTTGTTATAGACTCTTTTCATAATATTTTGATCTATTTTTTTACTATTTTCATGCTTCATAAATATCATCTACCTTATATATTTTTTTATTATTTAGATTATGTCTGTTTTTTAATTTCTTATACAAATTATTAGAATAATATTTACCTGGTAAATAAAAGAGGGTGTTACAAAATAGAAATTAACTTTCTATTTTGTAACACCCTCTAGTTAAGACATATTCATAAATAATAAGTCAGTGTTTTAATATATTTTGTATCATATTACTAAACTTATTATTAATATTCTTTTTATCTATAAATTATCTTAGTACATTCCGTCCATTCCCATTCCTGCGCCACCTGGCATTGCAGGTTCTTTTGTTGGGATATCCACTACTGCAGCTTCTGTTGTTAAGAATGTTGCTGATACTGATGCAGCATTTTGAAGTGCTGATCTAGTAACCTTAGTCGGATCCACTATTCCTACCTTTAACATATTTACGTATTTGCCATTTAATGCATCATATCCTATTCCTGGTTCACTCTTTTTAACTTTTTCAATTATTACTGAACCTTCAACTCCTGCATTAATTGCTATTTGTCTTACTGGTTCTTCTAATGCTTTAATAATTATATTTATACCAACTTGTATATCTGGAACATCTGAAGTTAATTTTGCTACTTCACCAATTACATTAACATAAGCAGTTCCTCCACCAGCTACTATTCCTTCTTCAACAGCAGCTTTTGTTGCAGCTAATGCATCTTCAATTCTAAGTTTCTTTTCTTTAAGTTCAGTTTCTGTTGCTGCACCCACTTTAATTACTGCAACTCCACCAGATAACTTAGCTAATCTTTCTTGTAATTTTTCTTTATCAAATTCTGAAGTTGTCTCTTCAACTTGAACTTTAATTTGGTTAATTCTTTCTTTTATTAAATCAGAATCACCCTTACCATTTACTATAACAGTGTTTTCCTTGTTTATTTTAACACTATCAGCTGTACCTAGCATATCAACTGTAACGTCTTTTAATTCTCTTCCTAATTCTTCAGCTATAACAGTTCCACCAGTTAATATAGCAATATCTTGCAACATTTCTTTTCTTCTATCCCCAAATCCTGGTGCCTTTACAGCTACACAAGTAAATGTTCCTCTTAATTTATTAACTACTAACGTAGCCATTGCTTCGCCTTCAATATCTTCAGCAATAATTAATAATTTTTTACCAGCTTGCACTATTTGCTCAAGTATTGGTAGGATTTCTTGAATACTCCCAATTTTCTTATCTGTTATTAATATATACGGACTATCTAAATTAGCTTCCATTTTTTCGGTATCTGTAGCCATATAAGGTGATACATATCCTCTATCAAATTGCATTCCCTCAACTACATCTAATTCTGTTCCCATTGATTTAGACTCTTCTATAGTGATAACGCCTTCGTTTCCAACTTTTTCCATAGCATCTGCTATTAATTTACCAACTTCTTCATCAGAAGCTGAAATTGCAGCAACTCTAGCTATATCTTCTTTACCATTTACAGGTTTAGAAATCTTTTTAATTTCTTCAACAGCTTTTTCTACAGCCATTTTAATACCTGTTCTAATTAATATTGGATTAGCTCCAGCTGTTACATTCTTTAATCCTTCTCTAATTATAGCTTGTGCTAATAGTGTTGCTGTTGTAGTTCCATCTCCAGCTACATCATTAGTCTTTGTTGCAACTTCTTTAACTAATTGAGCTCCCATATTTTCATATGGATCTTCTAACTCTATTTCTCTTGCAATTGAAACTCCATCATTTGTTATTAATGGTGCGCCAAATTTTTTATCTAATACAACGTTTCTACCTTTAGGTCCTAGTGTAACTTTAACAGTATCTGCTAATTTATCCACACCTATTTGCATAGATCTTCTTGCATCTTCTCCGAACTTTAACATTTTAGCCATTTATATAACACTCTCCTTATGATAATTTATATTATTTTTTATTATTTTAAAATTTAAATTAATGTACAATTCGATTAACGATAACAATAAACAATGAATACTTAAATCCCTATACGATTTCTAAAATTATAATTCTTCAAAACCTCATCCTAGTTTATTTCCTCATTGTAAATTGTAAATCATTAACTATTCATTGTTTATTCAACTATTGCTAGTATGTCTTCTTGCTTTAATATAGTATATTCTTCTGCATCTACCTTAACTTCTGTACCAGCATACTTAGAGTATAAAATTTTATCTCCAACCTTTACTTCCATAGCCACTCTGTTTCCATCTACGATAGCTCCAGGACCTACTGCAACCACTTCTGCTTCCTGTGGTCTTTCCTTTGCAGTACCAGTTAAGACTATTCCACTTTTAGTCTTTTCTTCTGCCTCTAATTTTTTAATTACTACTCTTTCACCAAGTGGTTTAATATTCATGAAAAACCCTCCTCAAAATATATATATTATTATTTTATGTTTTAGATTCTGTTAGCACTCATCAATGTCGAGTGCTAACATAATCATAATATATCTTATCACCATATAATTCAAATAGTACTTTTAATATTATATCCCTTTATTCAGCGAATATTCCTTATTATCTTGAAATACATCCTATTTACTTAGGTTTTCTTTATTTTATTTATTATTACTAAATAATCCATTAGATATATTTATTAACAATTTTTAGTTATGCTATTCTCCTATGATATGCATGAATTTATATATTGTAAATAATAAAACCCCAATCAAGTAATTTTATCTTGACTAGAGTTTTATTGTTTTATAGATACCAAATCACTCTCATAGTTATATTATATATCCCAAATTAAAAACAAATATGAATTTTCAATTGAGATACCTGTAGTATTATCTTTCTAAATTTATATTATGATATTCTTCTAATCTTTTGTTAGATAATACACTTTTCATTGTTGTTTGTTGATTTATTTTTATAAATGGTGCTTTAGCTTTCATTACTGTTACAATTTTAGCTGCTCCATTTATGCAACCACCTTCACACATCATACCTTCAATGAAATTTCCTTGTAATTTCCCCATTTTAGCCATTGTCATAGTTTTTTTAACTTCAGCTCCTCCAGATACTCTGACTGGATTAAATTCTATTTCTATGCCTTTTTCTTTTACATAACTTTCTATGGATGCTGTTACTCCACCACCCATAGCAAATCCTCTACCAAATATTGATCCATCATCCACCATTATGTCTTCACAATTTTCTGGATTTACCTCGAAAGTTTCAAATAAAGCTAATAGTTCTTCAAATGTTAGTATATAATCAACTGAATCTTTAATTGAATCTGTTAGTGCTTCAGTTTTTTTAGCAGTGCATGGTCCTATAAAGACTACTTTTGCATCCTTGTCTCTGTTCTTTATATATCTACCAGTAGCAACCATTGGTGAAACAGTTCCTGAGATCCTTTCAACTTGATCTGGCATAATTTTTTCAATGTAACTTAAAAAACCGGGGCAACATGAGCTAGTCATGTATTTATCTCCCTTTTCCATTCTTTCTATAAATTCATTACTCTCATGTACAGTAACCGCATCTGCACCACATGCTACTTCTATCATATCTTTAAATCCTAGTGCTTTAATTGCATTTTTAATTTGTCCATAAGTTGTTTTTTGACCAAATTGGCCAGTTATCGCGGGTGCAACCATAGCATAAATATTATCTTTATGAACTAATTTATTAACAATTTTAACTAATGAGCTCTTATCTTCTATAGCTCCAAATGGACATGCTGACATACATGCACCACAATTCACACACTTACTTTCTGTAATTTCAGCACTTAAATCTTCTGCATTATAACTTAGTGCTCCGGTTGGACATGATTTTTTACAAGGCCTCATGTCTTCTGCGATAGCATCGTACGGGCATGCTTTTTTGCACATTCCACATTCCTTACATTTCTCAGGACTTATATAAGCTCTTCCATTAACATATGTAATTGCTCCAAAATTGCATGTACTTTGACACTTATGAGCCACACAATTTCTGCAAGCATCAGTAACCTCAAATTTCTTTGTTGGACATCTATCACATGCTTCTTTTATAACATATAATATTTGCTTTTCTTCCTCTATATCAATTAAATCTTGTCCATCTTTACCATTTGGCATATATCCGGATGCAAGTTTTGCTCTTTCTAATATTATATTTCTTTCTTGTTCAACAGTATCTCTATATGTAGGAATACTTCCCAAAATCATATCATAAGGGATTTTCTCTATTTCCTCTTTATTGATTCTATTTTCCTTTGCTAATACTGCAACTCTAGTAAGAACATCATGTTTTAGTTTTAAAAGCTGATTCTCAAATTGAAACATTATACACACTCCTATGAATAATTTTTATTTTATCTTTTAGTATAAAATAATTATATCATAGTCTTGTTAAAAATATAACAAATAATATATAGTTTAAATTTTCTGAATTATCCGTCAAATCAGTCGTCCATCTTTATTTTATTTTCTCGTGCATGATAGAAAAGATATTGTTGAGCAAAACCAGCTAGTTCACCAAAATTGTTTCTCCCAAAAATTCTAATTTTACTTAAAGAGGAGTCCTCTGCGCCATAAAAATGAATCATAGCTCGTTTAACCCATACATCTACTGGGAATGCTGATGTTTTCCCCATAGAAAATAGCATTACACAATCAGCAACTTTAGCTCCTACTCCTTTAAATTCTTGGAGCGCTTGATGGCACTCATCATCATTTAAACTTTTAATATACTCTAAATCATACTTTAAAAGTAATTTTTCTCCACTTACATTCGAATTGTCTCTCTCTTGTCTAGCATTATATATATTTTTAATTGTATCTATTATATATTTACTTCTAAAAGAAGCACCCGTATCTTGAATTTCTTCTAATACTGCATCTTTTATCTCATATATACTTGGAAAAGCATAATATGTCTTTTCTTTATATTCTATCTTCCGACCCCACTTAGTTGATATTTTATTCACAGTCTTTCTTATTGATGGAATATTATTTCGTGCTGAAATTATAAAGCTAAGTAACATTTCAAATGAATCTTGATTCAATACTCTAACACCATATCCAAATTCAATGCTTTGTTTAAGTAAAATATCTTTTGAAAGCTCTTCTTTTATAATTGAATAATCTCTATCTAAATCAAAATATTTGAGCCAAATTAAATTAAAATCTTCTTCTGTAGTATTATAAATTCTTATGTCTTCTTTATCTTCTTTAATTTCTATCAGCTTTCCAAAAGCAATAACAATAAAATCATTTTCTGTAATCTCCTCAAATCTAAAAATCTGTCCACATTCAAATATCTGTTTCAATTTAAAATTCTTAACTTTTTCGATTACTACATATCCATCACAATATCTTATATTTTTATAATCCATTATGTTCCTAATCCCCTTCAACTTTAAAATTTGATATTTATTAGTGTACACTTTTTTTATTTATATATTCATTCTTTAAATACCTTAGTATTTTTAACATTTATATGTATAACCTTATCAGAAATAATTATTTTTTAATACATTATATCATTTAATGTTTCATTACTTTAATTATATAATATCACTCTTTCTAATGCTTCTATCTTTTTGTATTTTATTCTTATTTATGCTTGTATTTAAAGTTGCACATTGAAGGATATAATTTCAACTAGATTCATCTAGAGTACAAAACTAACTCCATTAAAATATCAATAAAAGGTTCCAGAATTGTGATTCTGGAACCTTCTTCTGATAAATTTAAAGATTTTAAAATTAGAAATCTACTTTATTTCCATAATATATGCATTCAAATAATTTCTTCATTTCATCTTTATTCACGGGTCTTGGATTTGACCCTGTGCAAGCATCTGCCAGTGCTCTTTCTGAAATCAAATCAATCTTTGAATTAAATTCTGCTTCATCAATACCATATTCTTTTAATGTAGCTGGTATTGACATCTTTTTATTAAATTCTTTTATTAAATCTGTTAGCGAATCTACTAATTCATCATTAGTTTCTCCACTTAATTCAAGTCTCTTTGCTATTTTAGCATATCTATCTAATGCATTTTTCTTATTAAAATCTATTACATATGGTAGGTATATAGCATTGGCACAGCCATGAGGTATATGGAATACCGCTCCTGTCTTATGAGCCATACTATGTGTTATTCCAAGCAATGCATTTGAAAATGCCATTCCTGCTAAGCATTGAGCATAATGCATTTGTTCTTTGGCATCATTATCTCCTGCATAAGATTTTAATAGAAATTCATTAATCATTTCAATAGCTTGTAGTGCTAATGGATCAGTAAACGGTGAATGTAATGTCGCTACATAAGCTTCTATTGCATGAGTTAATGCATCTACTCCTGTATGAGCTGTTAATTTAGGAGGCATTGTTTCAGCTAATTCAGAATCCACAATAGCTAAATCTGGAGTTATATTAAAATCAGCTAACGGATACTTTATTTCAGTCTTATAATCTGTAATTACAGAAAATGCTGTTACTTCTGTTGCTGTTCCACTTGTTGATGGGATTGCTAAGAATTTAGCTTTACTTCTTAGTTCTGGTATTGTAAATGGATTTTTTATATCATCAAAAGTTTTTTCTGGATGTTCGTAAAATACCCACATTGCTTTTGCTGCATCTATAGGTGATCCTCCTCCCATAGCTATTATCCAATCAGGCTTAAAACTTTTCATTTCTTCAGCACCTTTAAATACTGTTTCAACTGATGGATCTGGTTCTATACCTTCAATTAATTTTACTTCTATTCCCGCTTCTTTTAGATAGCTTAAAGCTTTATCAACAAATCCAAATTTCTTCATTGAACCGCCACCAAGAACTAATACTGCTCGTTTTCCTTTAATATTCTTTAACTGTTCTAATGAGCCTTTTCCATAATAAATATCTCTTGGTAATGTAAATCTCATCATAATTTTAATAACCCTCCTCAAAATAATTAATTCAATATAGAATATATTTCTATATACTGTATTATTTCTATATTAATTACTAGAATCCTTTACATTTAATAAAAAAAGATTCTCAAAATTAAATTTATTTTGAGAATCTTTTCATAACTATCTATTATTTAGAATAATCATAGAATCCTTTTCCTGATTTTCTTCCAAGCCATCCAGCTCTAACATATTTTCTTAATATGCCACTAGCTCTGTACTTGCTATCTCCTGTTTCATTAAATAAAACATCCATAATAGCTAAACAAACATCTAATCCAATAAGATCTCCTAATGCTAAAGGTCCCATTGGATGATTAGCACCGTATTTCATTGCATTATCTATATCTTCAACTGAAGCTATTCCTTCTTGTAATATAAAAGACGCTTCATTAATCATTGGAATAAGAATTCTGTTAACTACGAATCCTGGAGCTTCTTTAACTTCAACAGGTTCCTTTCCTATTTCCACAGATAATGCTTTAACAGCATCAAAAGTTTCATCAGATGTAGCTATACCTTTAATTATTTCAACTAGCTTCATTACTGGAGCTGGGTTAAAGAAATGCATTCCTATAACTTTATCTGGTCTCTTTGTTGCTGAAGCAACTTCAGTAATTGATAAAGATGAAGTATTTGAAGCTAGAATTGTTTCTGGCTTACAAATTGCATCTAATTCAGCAAAAATTTCTTTTTTGATTTTCATATTTTCAATAGCAGCTTCAACAACTAAATCACAATCAGAAGCTAATTTCATATCAGTTGTTCCTGAAATTCTTGAAAGGATTTCTTCTTTAACTTCTTCAGTCATTCTTCCTTTAGCAACTTGTTTGTCTAAGCCTTTAGTTATTCCAGCTATTCCTCTATCAACAAACTCGTCTTTTATATCTCTCACGATTACTTCGCAACCCTTTTGAGCAAATGCTTGAACGATACCAGCACCCATAGTTCCTGCTCCAAGTACAAAAATCTTTTTCATCGATTATTCCTCCTTAAAATTTTTCATTTAATAGATATCCTTATTTAAAATATTTTATACATATGAAATAACAAGTCAAAGCTACTATGTATATTCTGCATCAAACTATATAGTAAGTTCACCTCATAGTATAAGGCTACTAGATGAACTTACTAACATAGTATGACATAATGTGAAACTTTTCACCTAGTATTTTATATTCCAGTCAGATTTAGTTAAACTTATCCCATTAAAGGAAATCTAACACCCTTGTAGGGTGTCTCGTATTAAGACAAAATAGGCTAGTAGCTGACTTGTTTGTTATTTTTTTATATTATTAAATAATAGTTTTTCTTATTATATTATTCAGCACTCTTTATTTCTTTAATTTGTGCAATTAATTCTGGTATTACCTTAGTAAGGTCTCCAACTATTGCATAATCTGCAAGCTTCATTATCGGAGATGAGTCATCCTTATTAACAGCAATTATTAAATCTGAATCTTGCATACCAGCAACATGTTGTATAGCTCCTGAAATACCACAAGCTATGTAAATTTGTGGTCTAACAGTTTTACCAGTTTGACCAACTTGATATGCTGCTTCTATCCATCCATTTTCAACAGCAGCTCTTGATCCAGCTACAGTTCCGTCTAAAGCAACTGCTAATTCTTTAAGTAGTTTAAAGTTTTCCTTACTTCCAACTCCTCTACCACCTGATACTATAAAATCTGCCTCAGCTATATCTATAATTTCTTTTTTAGACTTAATGATCTCTAAAACCTTAGTCCTAACATCACTATCAGCTAATTTAACTTCGATCTTTTCAATGTTACATTTTGTTCCATCAGTAGAGATCTTCGCAAATACTCCTGGTCTTACTGTCGCCATTTGTGGTCTATGATCTGGACAAGCAATTGTAGCCATTAAGTTACCACCAAATGCTGGTCTTGTAGCTAAAAGAGCACCATTTTCAGCTTCAACTTCAATTGATGTACAGTCAGCAGTTAATCCAGTTGATAATCTAGCCGCTATTCTTGGGCCTAAATCTCTCCCTATGAAAGTAGCTCCTACGAATAATATTCCTGGCTTTCTTTCGTTTGCTAAATCACAAATAACTTTAGTATAAGCATCAGTTGTATAATGCTCTAAGTTCTTGTCATCAGCAACTAAAACTTCATCTGCACCATGTTGTGCTAATATCTTTGCTAATGGTTCTATATTATTTCCTAGTAATAAAGCAGTTAACTTTACTCCTAATTCATCAGCAATTCTTCTACCTTCTCCAAGTATTTCTAAAGATACTTTTTGTAATTCGCCTTCTCTTTGTTCAGCAAAGACCCAGACTCCTTTATAATCTGCTATATTCATAATAAATTACCCTCCTATTATCTTAGATGTAATGTTTTTCTTTTAATTTTCCTACAACATAATATGCTGCATTTTTAGGTGATTCTCTAACTATTTCTCCTGCGCCTTTAACTTCCTTAGTCATTGATTTTTTAACCTTTGTAGGTGAACCTTTAAGTCCTAATTCAGCCTTATCTACATCTATATCATCTGCTGTCATAATTTTGATTGCATCATCAGAAGTCGAAAATATATCAGCAACATTCATGTATCTAGCTTCGTTTAATTCTTTAATTGCAGTTAATAGACATGGAGTCTTAACTTCTATCACTTGATATCCATCTTCTAATGCTCTGTTTACTATTAATACATTTCCTTCAACCTTTACGTCTTGGACATAAGTTACTTGAGGAATGTTTAAATGTTCAGCTATTTCTGGTCCAACTTGTGCTGTATCACCATCAATCGCTTGTCTTCCAGCAAGTACTATATCAAAATCTAGTTTTGCAATAACTCCTGCTAGTGCCTTTGAAGTAGCTAAAGTATCAGCCCCTCCAAGACATCTATCTGTTAATAGGATAGCTTCATCAGCTCCCATACATAGTGCTTCTCTAAGTACTGCCTTAGCCATTGGAAGTCCCATGCTTATAACAGTGACTTTAGCACCGTTAGTTTCTTTTAATTGTAATGCAGATTCTAGTGCATTTTTATCCTCTGGATTCATTATTGATGGAACACCATCTCTTATTAATGTACCAGTTTTAGGATCAATTTTTACTACTGTAGTATCTGGAACTTGTTTTATACAAACTACTATATTCATTATACAATTCCTCCTATCTTAAAATGCTTCCTGCGATAACCATCTTTTGAACTTCTGAAGTCCCTTCATAGATCTCTGTTATCTTAGCATCTCTCATCATTCTTTCTACTGGGTATTCTTTAGTGTAACCATATCCACCGAAAATTTGTACTGCCTTAGTTGTAACTTCCATTGCAACCTCTGCTGCAAATAATTTAGCACGAGCAGCATCTACTGTGTAGGGTTCTCCATTTTGTTTTTTCATTGCCGCTTTATATACTAAGTGTCTAGCTGCTTCTATCTTGACATCCATTTCAGCTATATACCATTGTAATCCTTGGAATGCTGAAAGTGGTTTTCCGAATTGTTTTCTTTCTTTCATGTATGCGACCGCTTCTTCAAAAGCACCTTCTGCAATACCTAAAGCTTGAGCAGCTACACCAATTCTTCCTCCATCAAGAGTCTTCATTGCTAAACCAAAACCCTTACCTTCTTTACCAATTAAGTTTTCTTTTGGTACTATACAATTTTGCATAACTAATTCAGTAGTTGAAGATGCTCTAATCCCCATCTTGTTTTCATGTTTTCCGACAGAGAATCCTTCAAATGATTTTTCTACGATAAATGCAGAAATACCTCTAGTTCCTTGACTTTTATCTGTCATAGCAATTATTATGAAAGTTTCAGCAACTCCACCATTTGTTATGAAGATTTTTGAACCATTTAAGATATAATTATCTCCATCTAATATAGCAGTTGTTTGTTGCCCTGAAGCATCCGTACCAGCACCTGGTTCAGTTAAACCAAAAGCACCAATTTTCTTACCTTGACAAAGATCAGGTAAATATTGTTGTCTTTGCGCTTGAGTCCCATTTTCATGAATTACTGTTGCGCATAATGATGTATGAGCTGAAAGTATAACCCCTGTAGTAGCACAAACTTTTGATAATTCTTCTACAGCTATTATGTATGAAAGAACATCTCCGCCGGCTCCACCAAATTCTTTAGAAAATGGTATACCCATCATTCCTAATTTAGCCATTTTCTCAACATTCTCCATAGGGAATCTTTCTGTTTCATCAATTTCAGCTGCTATTGGTTTAACTTCATTTATTGCAAATTCTCTGACCATTTGTTGTACTAATTGTTGTTCTCTAGTTAATTGGAAATTCATTAAATTACCCTCCTTGTTACTTAAACCTATTTGATACAGAACTATATATAAATCTCTAATAGATTTTTAACTTAATTTAGAAATATTATTTATTTTTGAAATTCTTTTCTGCTCTTCTTTCTAGAAATGCATTCATTCCTTCTGTTTGATCTTCTGTTGCAAAACATTTACCAAAATCTTCTGCTTCTATTAATATGGCTTTATCTATATCAACTTGTGTTCCTCTATTAATAGCATCTTTACAATATTTAACTGCCATTGGAGCATTAGCTATAATTTTATTAGCCATTGCTTTTGCTTCATCCATTAAACTTTCTAATGGAACTATTTTATTTACTAAACCTATTCTGTAAGCTTCTTCAGCCTTAATAATATCACAAGTGTATATTAATTCTTTAGCTTTTCCTTGTCCTACAATTCTAGCTAATCTTTGAGTTCCACCAAATCCGGGAGTTATTCCAAGCCCTGCTTCTGGTTGACCAAATTTAGCTCTTTCTGAAGCTATTCTTATGTCACACGACATAGCAAGTTCACATCCACCGCCAAGAGCAAATCCTGAAATGGCTGCAATAACGGGCTTATCCAATTTTTCTAATCTCCTGAAAACATTATTTCCTAATATTCCAAATTCTTCACCTTGTTCTTCGTTAAGATCTTTCATTTCTGCGATATCTGCCCCAGCGACAAAAGATTTTTCTCCGGCACCAGTTAATATAACTGCATACAAATTACTGTCTTTTTCTAAATCTTCTAAGACAGTATCTAAATCTTTTAATGTTTCTGAATTTAACGCATTTAATGCTTTTGGTCTATTGATTGTAACAATAGCTAAATGTCCTTCTTTTTCAAGAATCACATTTTTTAATTCCATGTTAGGTCCTCCTTCAAACTTGCTTATTTATTTTTTCAATTTTCTTACTATTTATAATATTTTTTAAATCCATTTGTTAATATTATAACACATGAATTTAAAAAAGCACTAAATATCTAATGCCTTAATGAAAATTATAATACGTACCTAAATTATTTGCAATAAAATATTATGTTTTTATTTAGCTTTTCAGACACTGAATTATCTTTTATTATTTTCATTGTCATACTAAATTACATTATATTGAGCCATATTTTAAAAAATAGCTGGTCAATTAATATATTTTGTGCCTAACTATGCCAATATGTGCGACTAATATCCTAGCTATTAGTCGCACATATCTCATTAGTATTACACCAAATTTACATCTCATCTTTTACTCATTATTTTATTTCATATCCCCGAAACACGATAATTAAATCTTTAATTATCGCTTTGATTTAATAAATAAATTAACGTTAACAAGCTTTCACTTAAATGGACATTTTCTACTTTAACATGATCTGGAACTATTAAATCTACAGGTGCAAAATTCCAAATCGCTCTTACGCCACCTTTTATCAATTCATCAGCAACAGTTTGTGCATTCTTTCTTGGGACACAAATTATTCCTATATCAATTTTATAGCTTTCTAAGATAGATGTCATCTCATCTATATCCACAATTTCTACATCTCTAATTTTCATTCCTATCAGTTTAGGATTTGCATCGAGTATAGCTGTAATTTTAAATCCCAAATTTTCAAATCTCGAATAATTTGAAACCGCTTGACCTATATTTCCCGCTCCAACGAGTACTGCTTGATACCCTCTATCCAAGCCTAATATAGAACTAATTTGGTTATATAGTTCTTTTACATTATATCCATATCCTTGTTGCCCAAAATCTCCGAAGCAATTTAAATCTTGACGGATTTGTGATGCAGTAAAACCTATTTTTTCACCTAATTCTTTTGAAGAGATTCTATCCACATCATTTTGCATAAGTTCACCAAGATATCTATAATATTTAGGCAATCTTTTAATAACTGCCATAGATACATTTTTATTTTTTTCCATATCTATTTTCCCCTAACTCAATAATTTAATATTTTTTTAGTTATTTAACTAACGTTCAGCTTAAATCTGATTATATCTTAATAATAACTAGTTTATTCTTTAACAATATAATTAAATATTTAATCTTTAACGTTAACTGATTGCTATAATTCTATCATACTTATATATTTTTATGTCGAAGTCAATAAAATTATTTTATTAAAATTATTTTAACTATGAAATCTAGATCCATCTTTTTCTTATTCGATAAAAAGATATCCCAAAATAATTAGTAATTATTTTGAGATATTGCTTATATATCATAGTAATTTAAATTGCTTTACCTACTTTACTTTCATTTAAAAACACATTATTTAGGATCATATTTAGTACACTATCACAAACGTAATATGAAAATGTTAAATCATTGTCATAATCTAATATTCCATCATACTGTTTTTGTAATTGTACTATAAACTCTTTTATATTACTTGGTTCAATAGTGCTATTTATAATCCCTGTAGGCTTAAAATTCTTAGACAATTTAGCTAGTTTATTCTCATATAACATATGATGTTTTACAGCGCTAGTACTTTTGAATTCCCATCTATAATAATGTGGAGCACAAAAGAAATCACATAAGAAGTGGCATATTACTCCAAGCTCCTCGCTAAATTTACCGACAGTCATAGTATAATAAACATCTTCTAATTTTAATGAAGATAAGTATGTGATTTTTTCAACTACCATATCTATACTTTCATCAAAATAATGTTTCATGAATTTATATTTAGGAACACAATCTGGCTTAACGTTCCCCCATATGAATCTTTTATTATTAATTAAATATACACTCTTTGTATTAGCATATTTTATGATATTCTCACCCATAGCCTTGTGAGTATTAATCATCAAAATATAATCACTCCTCTTCATTTTAATTATATAAACTTCTCTAATTCGATAGATAGTACCTTTTTTAATATAATTAAAATTTATTCCATACTCTATATGATAATACTCTTTATTAAAATTTACAATACTTTATCAAGCGTTGTAGACATATATTGTCTGCATAAATATCCAAAATTATCCAATTGATTACTAATTAAGCTAGCTTAGGAAAAGTAATAATTTTAGTATCGTCTATCCATAATAAATATATATACGTATACTTCACGAATAGCTTCTCTCCGTACCTAAATAATTTTCCACATATATCTTATACAAGTCCCCCTTAAATCATTTGATACTATTTATGTAAATTCTGATTATCTCTAATAAGCACTCTTACTACTAACTTCTAAATATTGAATTTATTTTTGAAATTTCTTTCTTAAAATAATAAATAAACCGTTTCAAAATAATCTGATATTTTGAAGCGGTTTATTTATTATAGAAATTTACTATATTTATTATTTTCATTAAGCTTATTTAATAAATGCTTTATTTCCTGATCTTTATTTTTATCCATTACAAGTATTACATCTCCAGCATCTACTACAACTAAATCCTTTATTCCAAATCCAATTATTAAGTTCTTATTCCCGAATATAGAGCAATTCTCGCATTGATCAATATAAACATTTTTAGATATATTATTATTTCTATAAGTTCCGAGTAGCCTGCTTAAAGCTCCAAAACTTCCCATATCATCCCAGCTAAAATCACATTTTATGACATATGCCTTCCTTGTTTTTTGCATGACTCCAAAATCTATGGATATCCCATCTATAAGTTCATATTGTTCCTTTATAACTTTTTCCTCATCTTCTCCATCTAAGCTCTTATATATTTCCATCAATGGTTTATATAATTTAGGAAGATATTTTTCTATTTCCCTCAAAATAACATCTGCCCTAAATATAAATATCCCAGAATTCCATAAATAAGTTCCCTTTAATATAAAATCTTTGGCAACTTCTGAATTAGGTTTTTCAGTGAACCTAGCAACCTTATACGTTGCTATATTTCCAGTAGTTCTCTCACCCATTTCTATATACCCATATCCTGTTTCCGGTCTGCTTGGTTCGATTCCAAGTGTAGCGATACATCTTCTCTTATTTGCTATCTCTATTCCTTGAGATAACGTATCTATATAATTCTTTTCACCTTGGATATAGTGATCTGATGGTAATACAACCATGACTGCATTAGCGTCTTGTTTTAATAGCTTTACTGCAGATAGACCTATACACGTAGCAGTTTCCTTGTTAGCAGGTTCTACAAAAATATTTTCTTCTTTAATTCCTATAAGTTCATTTCTCACCTTTTCCCTGTAGTCCATATTAGTCACAACATAAATATTATCTCTATCTATTATTGGGATTATCCTATCAACAGTGTTAACCAAAAAACTTTTATCGTTAATAAGCTTTAAAAATTGTTTTGGTTGATCAGCTCTTGATAGAGGATACAGCCTACTGCCCTTACCTCCAGCTAAAATTAGCCCGTATATCACGCATTTTCAACTCCATGTAATGATATTAGTTCATTATATGTTAAAATATTAGCATTTGTGAGTCAAATGGATTAACTATATATTTTTATTATATGTACTTATAGCTTCTGCTCTACCTTCTATTACTTATTTTGATCATATAACATAAGCAATGAAAAGAACGTCGGATCTAATTACTTACTTCTGACATTCTGCATATTAGATGTATTCAAAAAAATAACTTTATTACATTGCCATCCTTAGCACAACAATTCTTGTATTTTTTTCCACTTCCACATGGACACTTATCATTTCTGCCTACAGATTTTTGTTCTTCATTATTTACTATGCTACCCTTTTTTTCATTAATAGTAGCACCTTTATATCTCCATAATTTAATATTCCTTAAAAATTTACTAATGCTATTACATATAAAGTCTTGAATTTCCTTACTATCTTCCTCTAATTCTTCTAATAGTTCTTCAACAACATCTTTTAATTCATTGTCTTGGATATCTAACGCTAGCGATTCTATTATACTTTCTAGTATATCTTCATCCATGTCAAATATATTAAGAAATTCATCACTAAATGTTTTTCCAATTTCAGATTTGTATATCCAATTTTCATCAGCCATACTTAGTAATTCTTCTTTTGAAATCATAGCATAATCTGAATTTCCTTCTTCATCTAATTGATCCAATAGATTTAACCAGTCATCTACATCAATATTTATAAGAAACTTTCCTTGCGCTTCTACTTCATATTCTTGATAGTAATCTTCTAATTCTTTTATTACAGCTTCTATCTTATATTTAGAGGACTCTTCAATTCCATATCTTTTAAATAATTTCTTTATATCATCTAATGTAAGAATTCCATAGGCTCTATTCATTCCTCTATACAGGTTTACTATTTCAGTGTTGATTTTTATTATACTTCTATATTCTATATTATTTTTTTCTTTAACTAATCTTCGAACCACTTCTGGCATTAATAATAACGGTCTTTTATCCTTAATACTTGAAAAAATCATTCCATTTGCCATGAAATATACCATTTTTTCTATGTCATCTTCATCTATTCTATCCAAGAACTTTATGCCACCATTATCAGCACAACTTCTTAAGAACTTATACCTATCTTCATCAAATAAAGACATTCTTTTTTCAATTAACTCATCATATTCATTAAGTAACCTTTCTATTAATTTACTTTTATTTAAACTTGATATTTTAGTCATACCAAGATATTTAGCTATATCATATATGTTATCTTTACCTAAATTACTTATCAATTCCTTTATGTCAAAAGAATATATCCCATTAGCAAAAATATTATTAGTAATATTTTTACTCCTAGTCAATAAATCTCCAAATGAATTTTCCATATTTGATAAATCATCAAAGAAAACATCATCACAATCAAAATTATCCTCATAATCATCATGTTTCTTTACCTTCTTTTTAGAAATTTTATACTTTTCATTATTCCCTGGCAAATATATATTTTCAGCGTTTTTATCTCCTTCATAGCTACAAATTCCATCTCTTGGTGAATTACAATACTCAAATTTCATTATCATATCACCATCTTCATGAGTGCAATTCTCGCATTCCCATCCATCTTTTTCATAGTTAAAATACTTAGCTTTCGCCCCACAAACTTCACATTTATGCTCAATTTCATTATTTCTTGCTATTATTTCTATTTGAGAAGAGCTAGTAGGCACATGTATTATGTCAACTACTTCTAAATTTAGATGTGTCGTGCTTCCAAAGTCATATTCATATTGAAGTTTTTCATCAATATTTAAGATATCATTTAATTGAGTGTTCATTTCATTATCTTGATAATATTTGCCTCTAATTTTAAAGCCACTTAAATGTCCACAGCATTCTACCCAAATATCTCTTATAAATTGATCTATATGTATTAATCCTAATGTTCCAGCTATTGATAAATATATACAATATTCATTTCCAGCATATTTAGGTTTTATAGCTATGATAAATTGATTTCTTTGTTTTTTATCATTAATTCCTTTTGCATCTATACTTTTTTTCATTTCACTACAATTTTTCATATGTCTTTTAATAGTTTTTTCTGTTAATTCCTTATTACAATAATAGCATTTTGCTTTCAAGTAAAAGTTCCTCCTCTTTCCTTATATAATTACAAAAATTATATATATACTTCGACTCTATAAATATAGCGCTACTTTTATAATTACATTGAATTAAGATAATCATTCAATCCCATTAAACTACTATATCTTTTATCTTTTACATTTTACATATACAATACATTTAAGTCAATATATCATGTATTCTAGATATATTTATATAACTACTCTAAATAATAAAAAATAGAAGCAATAATTAAAAAACTAATTTTAATTTCTTTAGTTTTTTTAATTAATTATCACTTCTATTTTATTTTCTCTGTCTAATTTAAAACAAATATTTATATTATTTTAATATTTCATCTATTCTATCTAATTCTTCTTTGGAAAATCCTAATTTATCTAATGCCTTTACATTGTCCTCAACTTGTGCTGGTCTACTTGCTCCAATTAATACGGAAGTTACATCTCCTCTTAAATCCCATGCAAGTGCCATTTGTGCAAGACTCTGTCCTCGCTTTTTTGCTACTTCATTAAGTGCAACAACCTTTTTTATCTTTTCTTCTGTTACATCACTTTCATGTAAGTATATACTGTTCTTTCCTATTCTTGAGTCCTTTGGAATCCCATTAATATATTTATCAGTAAGCAGTCCTTGTGCAAGTGGTACAAAAGCTATAGTTCCAATACCCTCTTCTTTATGGACTTCAAATTGTTTGCCTTCAATATGTCTATCAAACATTGAATATCTAAGTTGATTTATTAAGCAAGGTGTTCCTAATTTCTTTAAAATTTCACATGCTCTCTTAGTTTCTTCAGGACCATAATTTGATATTCCGACATATAAAGCTTTTCCTTGTCTAACCATCAAATCTAGCGTTGCCATTGTTTCTTCTAATGGTGTTTCTGGATCATATCTATGATGGTAAAATATATCTATATAATCAAGTCCCATGCGCCTTAAGCTTTGGTCTAAGCTTGCAACTAAATATTTTTTAGAACCACCATCACCATAAGGTCCTTCCCACATATCATAACCAGCTTTAGTTGATATAAGCATTTTGTCTCTATCATACGAAGTATAATTTTTCTTTAATATTCTGCCTAGTGTTTCTTCTGCTGAACCATCGGCTGGTCTACCATAGTTATTAGCTAAATCAAAATGTGTTATTCCAAGCTCAAAGGCTTTTTTAAAAATTGCTTCACTATTTGAAAAAATATCTCCAGCTCCAAAGTTATTCCATAAACCTAAAGATATAGCTGGTAATTTAAGTCCACTATTTCCACATTTATTGTATATCATTTTTTACTCCCCCTAAATAATTTCTATTAACCCGTACCCAATTATTCAATTATCAGATTTCAACATTTAATTATCGACTGTAAATAAACATTACTTATATCTAATAATCTTGCTGTCTTTATAATTATATATTTTTTTATGGAAATTTACCATTGAATAATACTGATGATTCATATTTATTATACTGCTTTAACCATCTCATATTGCGATGTATAAAGCTCATAGTATTCACCTTTTATCTTCATAAGTTGATCATGACTTCCTTGTTCTATAATTTGTCCATCATTTATAACCATTATTCTTGTGGCATTCTTTATGGTAGATAATCTATGTGCAATTATAAATGAAGTTCTTCCTTTAAGCAATCTATCCAAGCCTTCTTGAAGCGCTTGTTCTGTTTTTGTATCTATACTTGATGTTGCTTCATCTAAAATTAATATTTTGGGATCTGCAAGTAATGCTCTCGCAAAAGAAATCAACTGTCTTTGTCCAACTGATAATCTACTTCCTCTTTCATTAACCTGGGTATCATATCCATCTCTTAAATTTATAATAAAGTCATGTGCTTTAACTGCTTTGGATGCTCTTATAATTTCTTCATCTGTAGCATCTAACTTTCCATATCTTATATTATCTAATATAGTTCCCGAGAAAATAAATGTATCTTGAAGCATTACTCCCATTTGTTTTCTTAATGAATCCAAAGTTATATCTCTTACATTATTATTATCTACTAAGACTTCACCAGATGTAACATCATAAAATCTGCTTAAAAGATTTATAATTGTTGTCTTTCCAGCTCCCGTAGGTCCAACTAATGCTACCGTTTCACCAGCATTCACATTAAAAGATACATTCTTTAAGATCTCTCTGTCTTCATCTTCATACTTAAATAATACATTTTTAAATTCGACATGTCCTTTTATTTCTGTAATTTCATATGCATTTATTAAAGACAAATTGCAATAACAAATTGAACTAATTTCTATTTATGAGTTAAACGCCTGAATTTACT
>LIDZ01015404.1_pt7 | contig 31309 bp, 29 predicted proteins | sample 644651 | NCBI WGS metagenome assembly LIDZ01 (sample SAMN03856242, study PRJNA289617) | food metagenome | isolation source: wine grapes on drying loft during traditional withering process | host: Vitis vinifera cv. Corvina | place: Italy: Gargagnago di S. Ambrogio di Valpolicella | collected 2014-01 | reverse complement strand
GCACTGGTGGCTTCCGGCGCACGGCCGCAGGCACTGATGACGATCAAGGCGAGGGCGGTGAGAGGGTAGCGCAGATGGCTGATTGTCTGGTGCATGGGAAGTTCCGCCAATAGTGAAGAATGGGGCGGATTCTGTTGCGCGCGGGGTGTTATTAACGAATCGAATAAACCGAAGGTTACTATCACCGACAATGATGAGTAGCTATAGGTCTGTGAAACTCCCTGAGCGAGTGACCCTGAAGGCGGACTTTGGCCAGGTATTTGGGGTTGAAAGTGCTGCCCTGGCAGGGCACCAAAAAAGCTCATGTCATATTGCTATCTCTTCGATCAATCTTTGCAATCGCCGCGACTATTAAGTTGTTCCGCGAACAGTCGATCCTTGGGTATCACGATAAATCCCGAGGAAAGATTTGATGAAGTCGACATGGCTGGACAATTTGAAGGTCAGCAAAAAGCTGAGTGTAGGCTTCGGTCTGATACTGCTGGGCGTGCTGACGGTCACCGCAATCGGTTACCTCAGCACCAACTTGCTGATCGAACGGCTGGGTAAGGCAGCCAGGGTTTCCGAGGTAAAGGCCGATGCGCTGAGCCTCAGAATTGCTGCGCAGACCTACACCGCCAAGCCTGACGCGAGCAATTCGCAGGGCTATACGTCGGCTCTGGACAACCTGGGCAAGACCATCGAGGAAGGCCTGAAGATTCTGACCGTTCCGGCCAACGCCGATATCCTCAGAGGTATTCGCGATCAGGCGGGAGTATTGAGACAAACGTTCAGCCAATTGGTCGATAACAATCGGCAAATTGATCAGGCCATGCAGCCGCTGATTACCATTTCCGAGCAGGTCAGCGGAAGCTTCGAGACGCTGCTGCAAAAGACTTTTGACGACGTTTCCCGTTCGCTGGATCAGAGTGGTATCGATCAAGTGAAGATTGCCGGCGACCTGCGCAATGGCATGACCAACTTTCGCCTGGTGTTTCGCCGTTATATCAGTATCCCGACCGCTGAAAACAGGCAGATTACCTTCGACGCTGCCGACTCTCTGATCGCTCAGGTAAGCAGCGCGCGCAATCAATTGCCGAACAAGGCAGCCCCGGCAGTAGATGAGGCGCTTGCGGCGCTGCAACAGTACAAGTCGTTGATGGTCTCCATCTCGCAACTGATGCAACAGAGTGATCAGATTCGTGACAGCCTTCGCCAGCAGTCAGTGGACATTGTCACCAGTACCGAAAAGCTGATGGCGGGTCAGGTGGTCAGTGCCAATAAAGAAAAAGACAGTGCAGTAACCCAGTTGCTCACGGTGGCGGTGATCGTATTGCTGCTGGGCATCTTCGCGGCGATCCTGATTACCCGTCAGATCACCCGTCCGCTCGATTCGACTGTGATCGCGGCGCGTCGGATTGCCGACGGCGATCTGACCAACGACCTCAGCACCACTCGCCAGGATGAACTGGGCCTGCTGCAAAACACCATGCAACACATGACCGTATCGCTGCGGACCCTGATTGGCGGTATCAGCAATGGCGTGACACAAATTGCCACGGCAGCCGAGGAGCTTTCAGCGGTCAGCGAGCAGACCAGCGCGGGTGTCACTCAGCAGAAACTGGAAGTCGACCAGGTGGCGACCGCCATGAACCAGATGGCGTCCACTGTCCAGGAAGTAGCGCAGAACACTGAAGATGCATCGCAGGCCGCCAGACAGGCCAGTGACCGTGCAGCCCACGGCAGCAGCGTGGTGCAACACGCCACGCGTGAAATCAGCCAGCTTGCCGGTGAAGTGGGGCAACTGGGCGAGGCCATGCAGCGCCTGATTCAGGACAGTGACAAGATTGGCGGCGTCATCGATGTGATCAAGGCGGTGGCAGAACAAACCAACCTGCTGGCCCTCAATGCCGCGATCGAAGCTGCACGCGCAGGTGAGCAGGGCCGTGGCTTTGCCGTGGTGGCCGATGAGGTGCGTTCGCTGGCTCAGCGTACACAGTCATCCACGACTGAAATCGAGGCGCTGATAAAGTCCTTGCAGGATGGCACTGGCGCGGCATCGGAGCTGATGAATGCCAGCCGTCAACGTACTGAAGGCACCGTGGCGCTGGCGCGCCAGGCCGAAGAATCGCTGCTTGAAATCACTCATTCGATCGTGACCATCGAGCAGATGAGTCAACAGATCTCTGCTGCCGCTGAAGAGCAGAGCGCCGTGACCGACGAAATCAATCGCAGTGTCATCAGCGTACGCGATATTGCCGATCAGTCGGCCACGGCCACTGAGCAGAGCGCGGCGTCTACCGTGGAACTGGCGCGCCTGGGCAGCAACCTGCAGGACATGGTTGCGCGCTTTCGGATCTGATGGTCGCCACTTTCAAATCGTTGCGAAGTTCAAACGTCTCACCCTGCAAAAAGAGCGGCGCTGACAATCAGCGCTGCTCCACCAGTTGCAGAAACCTTCGGGTCCGCTCGTTTTGCGGATTCAGCAGAATTTCGCTCGGGGTGCCGTCCGCCACGATGCGGCCTCCCTCCATGAACAGCACCCGGTCAGCGATGTCCTGAGCGAATTTCATCTCGTGGGTCACCAGTAGCATGGTCATCTGAAATTCGTGGGCAATCGAGCGAATCACCGCCAGTACCTCGCCGACCAGCTCGGGGTCGAGCGCCGACGTGACTTCATCGAACAACATGACCTGCGGACGCATGGCCAGCGCTCTGGCAATCGCTACGCGTTGTTGCTGACCACCGGAAAGCTGGCTCGGATAGGCATCGGCCTTGTGAGCAAGCCCGACCAGCCCGAGGTATTGATGCGCGCGCTCAAGGGCCTCTTCGCGAGTCAGTCTGAGCACCCGTAACGGCGCTTCGGTGATATTTTCCTGCACGGTGAGGTGCGGGAACAGGTTGAACTGCTGGAACACCATGCCTACCCGATGCTCCACCGGAGCCTTGCGTGCGCCAGGCCAGCGCCATCCGGATGTGCGCGCGGGCACTGCTTCGCCTGCGACTTCTATGCTGCCTTGCTGGTAGTTTTCCAGGCCCTTGATAAGGCGCAATACCGTTGATTTGCCCGAGCCACTGGGGCCGATCAAGGCGACTTTCTGACCTTGAGGAATGCTCAGGTCCAGATGGTCGATGATCCGGTTGCGGCCGAAGTCCTTGACCACGTGTTTCAGCTGTATCTGCGCAGTGGTGACGGACGCGATTGCGGTGTGTGCGAGATCAGACATGGCTGCGCCTTTCCAGGTATTTGAACAGCAACGAGGTCGGCACACTGATCGCCAGAAACATCAGCGCCATCACTGTGTACGGTTCGTTGTAACGATAGGTCATGCCGGCGATCTGTTTGGCCGCCTGAAACAGTTCAGGTATGGTAATCACCGCCAGAAGCGGCGTTTCCTTGAACATGCCGATCAGGTAATTGCCGAGCACCGGCAGCATGGGTTTCAACGCCTGCGGCAGGATGATGCGCCGCCAGGTGTCGACACGAGTGAAATCCAGGGCGCGTGCGGCTTCCCACTGTCCGGCCGGTATATCGTCAATGGCACCGCGATACGCTTCGGCAATATAGGCCGCGTAATAGCAGCCAAGGCCGATCACACCGGTGGTGATCGCCGGAAAGGTGATGCCCGCCAGCGGCAGCGCGAAGAACAGTACATACAACTGGACCATCAGCGGCGTATTACGGAAAAAGCTCAGGTAGCCTTTGCTCAGGCGATGCACGATGGTTATCTGCGAGCGCAGTGTCAGGGCCAGGATCAGACCGAGCAACACCGCGAGCAGGAACCCCAGCACCACGACCTGCACGGTCACCAGCAAGCCCTGAAACAGCTCCGGCAGAATCGACCAGGCGAATGCGATATCAAACTCCATCGTTCATCCCCTGGCCGTGCGCCACGCGGTGGCGTGCTGCTCATAACGCTTGACCAGCCAGCTCAGTGGCCAGGCCATCACGAAATAGCACACCAGCACGATGCTCCAGATCAGCGTTTGCTGGCCCAGCGTGGTGATCAATTGACTGCCGGTAAAGGTCAGGTCGGTGAGGGTGATGAGCGAGACCAGTGACGTGGTTTTCAGCAACTCGACCAATTGATTACCCATCGGCGGGATCATGAACGGCAGGGCCTGCGGCAGAATGATTCGCCGAAATGCGCTTATCGGCCCGAAGTCCAGCGCACGCACAGCGTCACGTTGACCCTGGCTGACGTTGATCAGTGCCGAGCGAATGATTTCCGCGCCATACGCCGAAAACGTCAGGCCCAGCCCCAGCACGCCCGTGGTCATGGGTGACAGACGAATGCCGAACAGCGGCAGAATGAAGAACAGATAAAACAGCAGCACCAATGCCGAGATGCCACGCAGCACCTCTACATACACAGTGGCGAACCAGCGTAACGCCCGGAACGGCGACAGGCGCATCAGGGCGATTACAAACGAGAGCACCAGCACCAACAGTTCGGCAAGCACAGTGATCTGCAGGGTGATCCAGGCGCCGTGGGCCAGTTGTCTGGCAATGAAACCTGCGGTTTCCAGTGTTGCAGCATCAACAGGCATGGCCGTACTCGTGTGGGTCAGGGCCGTTTACTGCGCGCCCTTGCGGGGCGGGGCAGGTCATGGGTTGCAGCGTTGGGCGGCGGTGATAGCCGGGTCAGCCAGTTCGTTTTCGGTGTAGCCGTACTTCTGCAGAATTTTCAGCAGATCGCCCGACGCCCGGAGTTTGGCCAGTTGTTCGTTGAAAGCCTGTTCAAAAGCCGGATCGTTTTTTGGCAGGCCGTAGGCGTGGTAATTCCAGCCCGGTTTGCCACTGGCGTCCGGAATCTGCTCGAAAGGCAAGGCGCGCTCGATGTCCGGACTGTTGGCTTTTTTGACCAGACTGATGACTTCGGCGTCCGGAAAGTACACCACGTCCACGCGCCCCGCCTGCAAGGCGGCCAATGCCTCGGTGTCCTTGTCGAACAACACCACGTTGCCGTTGGCGATACCGCTGTCTTTGGCTTCCTGAACCTGATTGCTGCCAGGTTGCGTGGCCAGGCGCACCTTGGCGTTGCTGGCGACGTCCTTGAGGCTGTGCAGGTTCAACGGGTTGCCGGTTTTGACAATGAACGCACCGCCGGAGCGTGTCACCGGGTTGGAGAACGCGATGACTTTGCAGCGATTAGGGTTGATGAACAGGCCTGCACCGATCAAGTCGAAACGACCGGCTGCAAGGCCGGGCACCAGCGAACCGAAGTCAGTGATAGGCGTCTCGATCTGCTTGATGCCCAGCGGTTCGAGAATCGCCCGCAGTATCTCGACGTTGGCCCCGGTGGCTTTGCCATCGGGGCCGATGTAGGCATAGGGCTGTTCATTGGCGATGCCAGCGGTCAGGCCGTCAGCGCGACCTTTTTCCAGCAGTCCGGCCAGGGCAGGGAATGAAATGACGGCATTCAGCAGCAGCGCTGAACCCATCAGGGCTGGGAACGACAGGGGGTTGATGCCTTTCATTGCGGGTGCTCGAAGTGGGGGAATAGGGCTTCTTGCTGATGCGGCCTGAACATGCGGGTCAGGTGCGCAAGCGCAAGGTAGCTTGGTCTTGCCTGCATCCTGCTTCGGCAACGTTTAGTGCATAAGACGCAACTCTATAGCTATTAAAAAAATAATTTAAATATCGATAAGGAATATGCATATACGCAGTCGCCGCCGTTATGGATGCCAAGCGTCGTGCGACCTATTGATGCAAGACCAGGTATTTGTCAGTGCGTCCCTGTTCGCAACTCCAGACGCCGGCCAGGTATCGCGGCAATCAACTCCTGGGTGTAGGCCGCTTCAGGTCTGGCAAAAACATCCTCGGCCAGCCCGTACTCGACGGTCTTGCCATGCTTGAGCACCAGCACCTGATGAGCAACGCTGGCGACCACTGCAAGGTCGTGAGAGACCAGCACGTAGGCGATGCCCGATTCAGCCTGCAGCTCGACCAGCAGGTCGAGAATCTGCGCCTGCACTGACACGTCCAGTGCCGAGACCGGCTCATCGAGCAGTAGCAGATCGGGCTGCAGAGCCAGCGCTCTGGCAATGGCAACCCGCTGACGCTGTCCACCGGAAAGCTCGCGCGGCAGGCGGTCCAGATAGGCCACGGGCAACTGCACTCGCTCTATCAACCGGCGTGCGATCTGTTCCAGTTCGCGGCCTTTGAACAGGCCGAACGAGACCAGGGGTTCGACGATGCTTTCAAATAACGTGAAGCGTGGGTCAAGGGCCGCGAACGGGTTTTGCTGCACTAACTGGATACGCCGTCGCAGCGGTCTGAATTCGCGCCAGCCCAGGTCGGTGACATCCTGGTCGTCCAGTAAAACTCGTCCGTGGGTGGGCTTCTCCAGACCCAACGCAATGCGCAGTGCGGTGCTTTTACCCGAGCCGGACTCGCCGACGATGGCCAGTGTCTGGCCGGCATACACCTTGAAGTTGACGTCCTGCAGCGCCTGGAAGTCGGCGTCCTCGCCTTTCACGTAGGGCAGGCGATAAGTCTTGCCGATGTTGCTCAAGGTCAGCAGTGGCCGGTCGTTACTCGACACCGGGCGCGGTGTTGCCGGGCTCTTGCGTTGCCCGAACGCCGGTGCTGCTGCGATCAGCGCACGTGTGTAGGCATGGCGAGGCGCGATGAGTATCTGTTGCGGGGGGGCTTGTTCGACCAGCTCGCCCTTGTTCATCACCAGCACTCGATCGGCCCGGTCGGCCGCCACGCCCAGATCATGCGTGATGATCAGCAGGGAAATACCACGCTCGGCCACCAAACGTTGCAGATGATCGAGGATCTTGCGTTGTACCGTCACGTCCAGAGCGCTGGTGGGCTCGTCGGCGATGATCAGGCGTGGATTGCCGGCCAGGGCGATGGCAATCAACACGCGCTGGCGCATGCCGCCGGACAGTTCGTGCGGGTACTGACGAGCACGCAATACCGGCTTGTCCAGACCGACCTGCTGCAGCAATTCCAGCACATCGGCATCCACTGCCGGATAACGTCGGCCGTGGGCCAGAATCAGTGCTTCGGCGATTTGCCGGCCAATGCGCAGGGTAGGGTTGAGGCTGACCATCGGGTCCTGCGGTACAAGGCCAATGGTGCCGCCGCGAATTCGCCGCTTCTCGCGTTCGCCGGCATGGCCAAGATCATGGCCATCGACGTGCAGCTCGCCGCTGGTTATGGACGCGTTGTCCGGCAGCAGGCCGAGTATGGCGTTGGCCATCGTCGACTTGCCGGACCCGGATTCGCCGACAATCGCCACGGTTTCACCTCGGGCGACCTGGAAGGATACGTTGCGCACGGCCTGGTTGATCTGGCCATCGAAGCGGTAGGCGACACTCAGATGACGAATGTCGATCAGTTGAGCAGTGTCGGTCATCGTTGAGTCTCCTCCAGCGTGCGAGCGATGTGGTTGAAGCTGAACACCACGCCGACCACGAACAGCCCCGGCAACAGTGACACCCAGGGTGCAGTCATCAGAAAATGACGACCGTTGGCAATCAGCGTGCCCCATTCGGCGGCCGGTGGTTCGGCGCCGAAACCCAGAAAACTCAGCCCGGCAGTGGCCAGAATCGCCGCGCCGAAGTCCAGCGTGGCGAGCACCGCCACCGGGCCCCAGGCGTTCGGCAGGATGTGGCGCAGCAGGGTTCGCGTCCAGCTTGCACCGCCCAGACGCGCGGCTTCGACGTAAGGCAGGGTCTTGACGCGCAATACTTCGGCGCGGGTGGTGCGTGCGAAGCCGGGGATGATTCCCACACCGACCGCAATGGCCACCGGAAGGGTGCCGAACCCGATAGCGGTGACAATCGCCAGCGCCAGTAACAGACCGGGCAGGGCCAGCAATACATCGATCAGGCGCATGATCACCGCATCGATGCGCCCACCTGCGAAACCGGAAATCACCCCCAGGCTCAGGCCGCCGGCCATGGCGATGCCAACCGCCAGCAATGCCGCCTGTACCGACAGGCTGGAGCCATGCACCACGCGGGTATAAAGATCACGGCCCAGCTCGTCGGTGCCGAACCAGTGCGCGGCATTGGGCGCGGTGAGCTTGTCGGCAGGCGAGGTGGCATAAGGTGCGTAGCTGCTCAGCAGATTGGGTGCCATCGCGGCCAGCAGCGCAAAGGCGACGATTGCCATGGCCAGCAGAAAACCCGGGCGCCGCAACAACGGCCTGGCAGCTTGCATGGCCCGACTCAGGCTGCTGCGCCGCCGCCACTGCGCTTCAGGTGCGGTTTTCCCGGAAATGATTTCACTGGAAGCAACCAGACGAGCCAGGCGCGCAAGGCGGTTGTCGAAGATAGTCATGGCTTCAGGAGACCTTTGGCGTATGGGCGATGCGCGGATCCAGCGCGGGATACAGCAGGTCAACGATCAGATTGACCACGACGAACGCAGCTGCGGAGACCGCAACGATGGCCAGTACCACCGTGATGTCCTGGCGCAGCACGGCTTCCTGGGCAAGTCGACCGACCCCGGAGCGCGCGAAAATGGTTTCCACCAGCACCGCGCCGGACACTGTGTTGCCGACCTGCAGGCCGATCAGTGTCAGCAGCGGCAGGGCAGCATTCTTGAACGCATGGCGGGCCTGAACCTGCGCGCGGGTCAGGCCCTTGGCGTAAGCGGTGATGATGTAGGGCTCTTTCCAGACGCCCTGAAAGCCACGTTGCAAAACCTGGGCGTATACCGCAGCGCTGGGGATCGCCAGCGTGACGGCGGGCAATATCAGGCTGGAAAATCCCTGATTGCCGGTCGCCGGGAACCAGCCAAGGGTGAACGCGAACAGTTGAATGAACAGCAGGCCCATCCAGAAGACCGGTACCGAGAAGCCCAGCGACGGCAGGCGTGACAAGGCGACTTTCAAGGGCTGCCAGCGTACGTAGGCAGTGAGATACGCCAGACCGATCCCGCCGATCAGTGACAGAACAATGGCCAGCCCCGCAAGGCTCAGGGTTTGAGGCAGGCGTTCGATCAGCAACTCCGACACCGGGCGATTGAGCGTCAGCGAGTTGCCGAAGTCGCCATGTATCGCTCCCCACAGCAAATCGACGTATTGCTCGAAGATGCCCCGGTCCAGTCCGTAATAGAGCTTGGCCTTGGCGAGGTCCTGCGCGGACAGGGAGTCGATTTCGACACCCGAGGCGCTGAGCATGATCGACAGCGTGTCACCGGGTAGCAGGTACAGAATGAAATAGGTGACGCTGTAGGCACCCCAAAGTACCAGCAGCGCTTGCGCGATGCGACTGAGGACATAGCGGCTCATGGCGTTGCCAACTCGATGTCGTTGAACAGCGCAAAGCCTTCCGCCGTCCAGTGGAAATTGCGTACGTTTTTCGCTGTGGCGGCTTGCCAGACCCGCTCGTAGACCGGGAACGCCGAGCCTTCGTCGACCAGCAGGTCCTGCAACTCGCCATAGGCCCGGGCGCGCTGTTCGCTTTGCGTCGCGGTCAGCCCGGCGTCGAACAACGCAAGGGCTTTGGGCAGTGTTTCCGGCGCGTAAAGGTTGGTCGCCAGTGTCGAGCTATTGGCGCTGCGCGGGTCGATGATGGTCTGCAGGATGATCGGGTCGGCGCGTGTCATGTAGGTGGACGTCAGGTCATAATTGCCTGCCGCATTGGCCGCAGCCCATTCGGCGGTGGTCACTACGTTGAGCTTGAGCTCGATACCCACCTTGCGCAGCTGATCCTGAATCAGCACATCGCCAGCGGTTTCGGTGGGTGACAGGTTGTAGGCCAGCTTCAGTCGCTTGCCTTCTTTATAACGATAGCCGTCGGCGTTTTTCTGCCAGCCCGCAGCGTCGAGCAGGCGCTCTGCACCTTGAGGGTCGTAGGCCAGTTTGTCGGCCTGGCTTTTATAAAACGGCGTGGTGACGTCGTAGATGCCGGAGACCACCGGGAATTGCGGGTTATAAACGGTGGCTGCGTAGGTCTTGCGGTCGATTGCCTTCTGCAGGGCCAGGCGCACGTTGCGTTCGGCAAGAATGCGATTGCCACGCGTGTTGGGGTACAGGTTCAGCGCAGGCCCTGGCAGCGAACGGCTCTGAATGGTCGCGCCCCTGGACTTGAACAGGTTGAGGTCCACCTCGGAGAACGGATTGCGCGGCCAGAGAATATCGACATGCCCCTGAACGAACTGGCCGTTACGTACGCTTTCTTCCGGCACGTAGCTGACCTCGACCGCGTCCAGATGCGCCTCGCCCTTGTTCTGCGCATTGGCCGATGGCCAGGCATAGCCCTTGCGTTTGGTCAGGCGCAAACCGCTTTCAGGGGTGTAGCGCTCCAGCACGAATGGCCCGGTGCCGATGATTGCACCCAGCGAGCGCTGCTTGACGCTGAGCGCGTAGGACTCTGGAGCAAGAATGGCGAGATTGGTGGTGGAGGTGGCTTGCAGAAAGCCTGCATTGGGTTGGGCCAGCACCAGTTTGATGGTGAAGTCGTCCAGCACCTCGGCGTGGTCGTAACCTTTGAGGTAAGTGGCGCCGAAGGTGGCTGGCAATTGTGCGGCGAACGACTTGTCCGCGTCGTAGGCCGTCTTCACCGCTTGAGCGTCGAAACGCGTGCCGTTGCTGAAGGTCACGTCCTTGCGCAAGTGAAAGGTATATTCCAGCGCGTTGTCACTGATTTCCCAGCGCTCCGCCAGCCAGGGAATGATCTTGCCGGTCTGCGGGTTCTGATCGGTCAGGGACTCGGCAATATTGCGCAGCACCACCCGATGCTCCAGCCAGTAAACCTGAAAGGGGTCAAGGCTGACCAGCGTGGTGTTGTCTCTGAAGAACGCCACTTTGAGGGTTTTGGCTGCCTGGCCGTCCTGGCCGGAAGGTGAGCAGCCGAGCAGGGTAATGGCTGTGACGGCGGTAAACAGCAGGCGCGAGAGGAGCGGGCGCCGGGTCATCGCATTGTGCTCCGAGTCACGAATCCATCTGAGAAAGTCGAAGGTGGTGTACGGCGCATGGAAGGTCCTCTTCAAGTCGAGCACAGTGCTTCAGCACTGATTTCTTAAGACCGTATTCTTATGGTTATGCGCTGTAAAATTCTTTTTTGTTCTAAGCTAATATAGGTTTTTATGATTTATAAAGTTATTAATTATGCTCTATTGGTATTTTATGGTGCATGGCCAATTTCTGTAACGGGTCTGCAGCGCGCCCCGGAAACGACAAAGCCCTCGAGTCAGGAGGGCTTTGTGAGTGCTGTATGGTTCAGTGCATGCGTTCCGGATAAGCCATCACCACGCTTGGTAAGGTGGGTGATGCCCGCCAGGGATTATCTCAGCTCGCCTGAAGAACGCCATTTTGCTTCGCTACGTGTGCTGCCAAGGCATCCATCAGTGCCGGGGAAAGACAGTCGTAGGTTGGCAAACCCATCGTGTTGAAACGTTCGCGAATGCCGTCCATTTCAGCTGGCGGCGTACCCGTTTCAATGACCGACGAGACGAACGCGGCAAAGCCGGGCGCAGCCCAGCCTGTCTGAGGAGACAGTTCGGTGTGCACGAAATCCAGACCGTGGAACGCGTGGTTCTGGTTTTCGATGCGACCATACATGTGGGCACCACATTCTTTGCAGGCGTGACGCTGGATGGTAGCGCTTGCATCAATGATGGTCAGTTTGGCTGCGTTGACGGTAACGCTGACTTTGTCGCGATTGACTACCGCGATGACGGCAAACCTGGCGCCCGCTGGTTTCCAGCATTTACTGCAACCGCAGGCGTGGTTATGCAGTGTTTGAGCATCGACTTTGACCTCAACCTTGTCGGTCGGGCAAAGGCACTGCAGAGTGCCGCCTGCAAAGTCGGTAGCAGCGGATTTGATGCCGTTATCCAGCGCAGGGTGAAGTTTTACATCGCTCACAGTGTACCTCCAGCTATAGGGGTGACTTGGAACAGGTTCTATGGCAACTGCCCCGGAACAGTGGACGACATCAGTATTTGATGACGGTGCGGATCGACTTGCCTTCGTGCATCAAGTCAAACGCTTCATTGATGCGCTCCAGGCCCATGGTGTGAGTGACAAAAGGTGCCAGCTCGATCTCGCCTTTCATCGCGTCTTCAACCATCTTCGGCAGTTGGCTGCGGCCTTTTACGCCGCCAAACGCTGAGCCTTTCCAGGTACGGCCGGTGACCAGCTGGAAGGGACGTGTCGAGATTTCCTGACCGGCACCGGCGACACCAATGACGATCGATTGGCCCCAGCCGCGGTGGGCACATTCGAGCGCAGCGCGCATCACATGCACGTTACCGATACATTCGAAGGAGTGGTCGACACCCCAGCCAGTCATCTCAATGATCACCTGCTGGATCGGCTGTTCGTGATCTTTTGGATTCACACAGTCGGTAGCGCCAAACGAACGGGCCAGTTCGAACTTGGCAGGGTTGGTGTCGATAGCGATGATGCGTCCTGCCTTGGCCTGACGCGCACCCTGAATCGCCGCCAGACCGATGCCGCCCAGGCCAAATACCGCGACTGTGTCGCCAGGCTGGACTTTGGCCGTGTTGTGCACCGCGCCAATGCCGGTAGTCACGCCGCAGCCGAGCAGGCAGACGTGCTCGGGGTTGGCGTCTGGATTGATCTTCGCGACAGAAACTTCAGCGACAACAGTGTACTCGCTGAAGGTCGAGCAACCCATGTAGTGGTACAGGGTTTGGCCGTTGTAGGAGAAGCGTGAAGTGCCGTCCGGCATCACGCCTTTGCCCTGAGTGGCGCGCACAGCGGTGCACAGGTTGGTTTTGCCCGATTTACAGAACAGGCACTCGCCGCATTCGGCGGTGTACAGCGGAATGACGTGGTCACCGACTTTCACGCTGGTCACGCCTTCGCCTACTTCGATGACGATGCCGGCGCCTTCATGGCCCAGTACTACCGGGAACAGGCCTTCCGGATCATCGCCCGAAAGTGTGAAAGCATCCGTATGGCATACACCGGTATCAGTGATCTTGATCAGCACTTCGCCCTTGCGTGGCGGCTCGACGTCGATCTCGACGATCTGGAGCGGCTTGCCAGGTTCAAATGCAACTGCAGCACGAGACTTCATGTGATTTTCTCCAATTGATGATGCTCGACCCTTGGATCGTTGTCTTTGGGCCGAGCATCGAGAGGTGCCTGTCACTGCGTTCTGGAAGATTTCACAGCAAAAGCACCATCACCCAGCAGAGCGAGGACCAGCGCTGTGACGGACAGATAGATCGGATATTCCCAGCCACCGTTAGCATTGGTGAAGCTCCAGCCGTTGCCGAAATGCACGGTGGCGGCGGCAAACAGTTGAACAACAGCGATTGCAGCAACCCAGCGGGCGTAGACCCCCAGTACCAGCATCAAACCGCCGATCACTTCGAAGGCCATAACCGGATAGGCAAGGAAGCCTGGAAAGCCAATGGATTCGAAAAAGCCAGCAGTACCTGCCGGAGTAAAGACCAATACTTTGGTCAGGCCGTGGGCGATGAACATGAGGCCCAGTGCCAGACGCAATACAAAAGCGGCGTAAGGTGCGGTGCGTGAATCGATCATGGAAAATTCCTTGTGTTAAATAAGCAGTGGGGTTCAGTTGGAAAGCAAAAGTGTCCGATCCAGCCATTGCGAGAAGTCAGCCAGTTCCTGCGGAATGATCTCGTGGGCCATGTCGTAAAAATGAGTCTGGTGCTGCACACCGATCCGGCTGAGCCAGGCGTCAGCTTCATGTGCCCAGTCAATCGGCAGTACGTTGTCCTGCTGGCCGTGAGCAATGAAGGCTGAGACGCCTTGCAACTGATCACGTGGCGCAATCTTTGGCTCGATTTCTCGCAGCATCCGCCCGCTCAGCAGCGCAAAACCTGCCACTAGCTCAGGTCTTGTGACGCCGACGCTTGAGCTCATGATGCCGCCCTGGCTGAACCCGGCGATCACAGTGGGCAGCGGGGGAAGCGCCTGAATAAACCGGATCAATAACTGGCGGCTGGACTCAGCCTGCTCCTGGTTGAAAGAAGGTCCATCGCTGGTGAAGTTGACCTGGTACCAGGCGAAGCCTTGAGGACCCAATTGCTGCGGGCCGCGGAGCAACAGAATTTCGATCTCTTCGGGCAGCGACGCGGCCAGACTGGCGAGATTGGCTTCGTTCGATCCTACTCCGTGAAGCAGTAGCAACCGTGCCTTTGGGTTGACAGTGCTACATGCCTTACGGAAGAAAATACCCGACTCGGACTCGCGTGCGGGTTCAGAGAAGTTGATGTTTTGCATGAGGTTATTTCACACCTTGAACGGTTTGAGCTGACTCGAATCGTTCGCTATCAATTGAGATAAACAGGTAGCTGTCCATCGCCAGAACGCCGTGGGTAATACCGCCGTCCATTACCTGTGTCTGATAACCGTGACCAGCTGCCCCGAGCGCAATAAACAGCGGCAGGAAATGCTCATCGGTCGGATGTGCACGTTCGGCTGAAGGTGCGTACTGCTTGTAGTCGAGCAACTGATCAATGTTTCCTGCCTGCAGGGTCAGGGCGGTCCATGCTGCGAACTGTTTGACGTAGTCGGCGCCGTGGCTTGTTGCGCCGCGGAACTCGTACAGGTTGTGGGTGAGGCTGCCTGACGCCACGATCAATACGTTCATCTCACGCAGTGGCTTGAGTGCTGCGCCGAGCTGCCAGGCGCTGCGTGTATCAAGCGTGGCGGGCATGGACACCTGAACGACCGGTATGTCTGCGTCGGGTGCCAGATACATAAGTGGTATCCAGGCACCGTGATCCAGGCCGCGGGCGGAATCGAGCCGCGATTGCCAGCCCGCCGTCTGCAGCAGATCAACAATATGACTCGCTAACGCTGGTGCGCCCGGAGCCGGGTAGGACAACGTATACAAAGCGCCCGGAAAACCACCAAAGTCATGAATGGTTTCAGGTGCTGTGCTTGACGTAACCCTGACTTCGCCACGGGTCATCCAGTGCGGCGAGACAACCACGATGGCATCAGGTTTTGGCAGCTCACGACCGAGCCTGGCCAGTCTCGGGCCTGCCAGGCCGGGCTCGATGGCGAACGTGGGAGCACCATGAGACACAAACAGCAGGGGGAATGAAGTGTTCATGGTGACTGCTCCTGATTGATGATGTATTGCTTACTTGCTCAGCCAGACCGGAGCGACCGAAGTGCCCAGACCCGCGCCGTAACCGAGGTAGATGTTGAAACCCGCCAGTGGCTCCAGATAGCGAGCGTTAACCAGGCCGCCAGCGTCCACGGTGTTCCAGCCCAGGCTGCGAGCCAGCGCGATAGCGGTTTGCTTGGCGCGCTCACTGTCGCTGGCGACAAATACGCTGCCGGTCTGGTCGTTGGCGAACTTCGGACCATCGGCGAGCACTTGAGCGAACAGGGTGTTGAACGCTTTCACAACGTTGGCTTGCGGCACAGCCCTGGCGATTTCTTCCGAGGCGCTGGTGACGTGGCCGACGGTCAATGACATGTAGTCGGCGCTCAGCGGGTTGGTGATATCGATCACCACTTTACCGGTCAGGTCACCCAGGCTTTGCAGTGCAGCGGTCGCATCGGCATAGGCGGTGGCCACCACGATCACTTCGCTGTCACCCAACGCGTCGGACGCTACATAAGCGCTGACATTCGCGTGCTGGTCGGCCAGGGCCTGCGCATTGCTGATGTCACGGCCAGTGATGCGGACGCTGTGCCCTGCGGCAGAAAGCTGTTTCGCAAAGGCTGAGCCCATGTTGCCGGTACCGATTACTGTGATTTTCATGACTGCCTCTCTCTGAGTTGAGTTGCGTTTCGATGGGCCCAGTTTATAGATTGCCAGGCAGGGATAAATCGGGCTGAATGTGATGAATAGTTCCACTAAGTGAGCCAATCATGGATCGTGCACTGGAAATGCAGGTCTTCTGCACCGTTGTTGATAAGGGCAGTTTTGTCGGGGCAGCCGAGCCACTCGGCATGTCCAAGGCAGCCATCTCGCGTTACGTGAGCACGCTGGAGGAGCGTCTCGGCGCGCGGTTGTTGCACCGCACGACTCGGCGGCTTTCCTTGACGGATGAGGGGCGTCAGTTCTATCACCAGGCCCGTGAGGTGCTGGCCATGATGGATGAGGCAGAGAAGGCTGTATCGTCTGCTTCGCCGGAGGCCAGCGGAGTGCTTCGAGTCAACGCCCCGGTCAGTTTTGGCGTGCTGCACCTGGCTCCGATCTGGGCCGATTTCATGAGCGCCTACCCCAAGGTCGAGCTGGAAATCAGCTTGAGCGATCGTCTGGTGGATCTGGTTGACGAAGGTATTGATGCAGCGGTGCGTATCGCACGCATGGATAATTCGTCGTTGGTGGGCAGACGCCTGGCCAGTACCCGGATGTGCCTGTGTGCGTCGCCTGCGTATCTGGCCAGCCACGCACCCATTGAAAAACTATCGGATGTGGCAGAGCACGGGGTAGTGGCCTACAGCAACTTTGCCAGCGGTACTGAATGGCAATTCGAGGGGCCCGAAGGCAGTGAAAGCGTGCACACGCGCTCGGTGGTTCGATGTAATAACGGGGATACCTGCCGCGCCATCACATTGGCCGGTGGTGGCATTTCGTTGCAGCCGAGTTTTATGGTGGCGCAGGATCTACGCCGAGGCGATCTGGTCGAAATACTTCCCGAGTATCAATCGGTCGAGTTGGGGATCTACGTGGTGTATCCAACCCGTAAACATTTACCCGCGAAGGTAAGATCGCTGATCAACTTTCTGGTTGAGCGATTCGCCCATCCAGTATGGGAGCGGTGACAGACCTTTGGAAAAACCGGCTGATATAAGGGGCAGTGAAGGTATCAGCCGGATAAAAGGAGCGCTGTATCAGGAGCGTCCGTATACGCAGAAACCCGGAAGTACGGCCACCCATCGAATCGCCGTTACTGCAAAAAGCTGCGCAGGTCTGCCGCAAATTTCACTGGATTCTTGAACGCCAGGAAGTGATCGCCTTGCTCGGCTTTGGTGTACACATGAAGCACCGAGTCCCGGATAACCGAGCTCATCCAGTGCTGACTCTCCAGCCAGTCGCTGTACTCACCGGTGAAGATTGCGGTCGGCACATTGATCTTTGACTGAATGACGTCTCGCCAGTTGTTGGTTGTGTGATCGAAAAGCACCTGCCTGGTAAATGCCATGTCATCTTTAATCACCTCTTGCACGAGGCTGATGACGTTATGGAAGTAGGGCGAGTCCATCGCCATCGCTCGCTCGACAACCCGGCTTGCGGAAACCAGCCTGTTGGTGGCGATGCCTTGCGCATAGGATGCAATCATTCGCTCGGGCGACGTGGTGAACGCCCCGGCCTCGAGCCGTTCTTGCTCCGTCCAGTCGGCGTGGCAATAAATCGAGGGTGCCTGGTCAATGATGCTCAGGGTGCGAATGCCTTGCGTGCCAAACAGATCGATGTAGGCCCACATCACCGATGCGCCCATGGACCAGCCGCAGTAGTCGGCCTGCGAAACGCCCAAATGGCCGGCGAACTCCTTCACGTCCATAGCGTACCGTGAAATGCGATTACCGAAGTCGACGCGCTCGGAAAGGCCCTGATTTCTCACGTCCAGCACATACACATGGTAGTGCTCGCTCAGGATGTGCATCAGGTGAAAGTACATTGCGCCGTTGGCCGACCAGCCGGGGATGAAGATCAACGGTTGCCCGGCGCCGGCTTCCCAATAGCCGAGATTAACGCCGTCGCTGGTGGTGAAGCTGCTTATCTTCAGATCAGTAAAGTCTGAGGTACGAAAGGGCTGACCAATGATCTCATGGGGAAAGTAGAAATCTTCATCAAGCAATGCGTTGAGCGCTATGGCTTTTAATGGGTATTTCAAGAAGGAACACCTGCAATTAAAAAGGGTGATGGACAGGTCCTGGCATCGCCCCAGGCCTTTGGCAGGCCGTACGGGTTGATCGTTGCCCACGCAGACCAGGCTCGATCATTCAGCGTGCCGCGACCGTTGAAAGGAGGAGGTGAGTCGATGGCGGTACAGCCATCGATCCATGCTTCAGGAAGCAGGCATGCGTCGGTATCAGCCTTTGATCCAGTTGCCATTCGACTGGGCATCAACGGCGATATCGAAGGTCTGAATGTAGCCTGACAACATCCGATAAAAACCAATGACGAGAATGGCATCGCTCAGCTCATGGAGCGAGAAGTGCTGCAAGGTATGCTTGAACAGCACACCCGGGGCCTTGCCTTTGTCGATAATGGCCTGGCCAAACCGGAGCAGGACGCGCTCGTCCTCTTTGAACGCTGTGGCATCCTCCAGGCAGCCTTCTGCGATGGCGACGAACTGATCAGGACGAACCCCCGCAACTTGAGCGATGGAAACATGCTGCTCCCACTCATAGGCGACGTTCTCATGCGCAGCCAGCAGCAATACCATCATCTCCTTATGATAGTCGGAGAGGGTGAGGTCCCTGAATATTGCGTTGGTCAGGTCGATGACAGGAATAAATGCTCCGGGGCTGTAACCCAGCATTCGAAAGAAGTTGACCTTCGTTGGAAGCTTCTCGAATTTTTCCCGTACCTGATCAGGCAGTTTTGTAAAATCGGGATACTCGATTTCAACTTTGGAACTGATGTTGTCATGCGGGCCGGTCGGGTTGGCCATGGGACGCTCCTTCAGAGTGATCTGGTCGTCGTGATGTCGGGTTTGACAGGGTTGCTTAAGCGATGCGTCGTCCGCACTTTGTGTGCTAAATAAACTCAAGCACTTCGCGAACGGCTTTACGCGGCTTTTGCGGCCAGTTGCTCTCGCCTGGATAACCGACGGTCACCAGCATCACGGGGATTTCAGTAGCTGAAAGATTGAATGCTTCTGCAACCGCCGCTGGGTCGAAGCCGATCATGGGGGTTGAATCAAGGCCTTGGCCTTTAGCTGCAAGCATCAGCGTCATGGCGGCCAGCGAGCCTGAACGGATGGCTTCATCGCGCTGCAGTTGTGGATTTTCAGCGTACATACCCTGAACGGCGCCCACCCACATGTCATAAATGGCCTTGTCGATGACCCCGGCATCCATCGAAGGCTTCAGCGATGCTGCAATCGTTTGATGCGGATTCAGGGTGCCACACACAATAAATGTCACGGCTGAATCCACCACCTTCTTTTGTCCATAGGCCAACGGCAGCAAACGTGCTTTTGCTTCTTCACTGCGTATGGCTACGAAACGCCAGTTTTGAAGGTTGAAGGCGGACGGCGCATGGGTGGCCAGATCAATCAGATCAGTGATCGCTTGATCTGAGAGTTTGCGCTCAGTGTCGTAGTTGTTGGCGGAAATTCGGGACTTGATGAGGTCAGCGATAATAGACATGGTGCTCTCTATGCCGTAAGGGGGAAACAAGTGCAGCCCCGGTTTTTTGCAGTCGAGTCTGCGCAGATCAAATCGGTTAGCGGCTGAAGCCGTCGAACGGCGTCATGTACACAGCACCGAACGGATCCAAGCGTTTACGGATCTCGGCATCTGGTGTGCCGTACACAACCAGACTGGTGATGGTGCACAGTTCGAGGAAGCGCTTGCCGAATGGGGCGAAGGTGATGTCTACGTGGCTGACAACGGATTCGACGTTATAGCGCTCAAGGATATGCGCAACGCTTTGATCTTCATTCACGCTGTACTCGTAAACCAGGGTGCCGGGCTCTTTCCGGGTGGCGGCAACGACCTGGGCGATCAGCGCTTTGAACTCGGCAAAGTCGCCGGGTTTGATTGCAAGCGAGAATAAGCAGGAAATATGTGGATGCATGGTGATCTCTTCCACGGTCGGCCCCCAAGGGGGGCAGGTGAGGATGCAACGCTGATCCAGTCGTTGCATCTATGCAGTGTGCAGGTTCAGGGCGTGGCGGGAGTTTCACCGAACAATTTGCCCGCACCTGCCCAATCCGACGGTGCTACGTCTTCGAAAATGACGTAGATGTATTCGGCGGGAGTCCCCGTGTTTTTGACGATGCTTTCGGTGATTTCAGCAGCTACGGCGGCTTTCTGAGCATGCTCTTTACCTTCGAACCAGCTGACGCGTACGACGGGCATGATGTATTCCTGTTTGGGATTGAAAACTCGGTCTGATGTGATCAGCCAGAGACATACCGCCATGCTAGGGTAGAAGTGTCTGGCGATAAACTGCCTGAAACTCTAAAGTGGGTAGAGTTATTGTCTACTTTTCAGGGCGGTTATGATTCCCATAGACTCGTTCCAAGGCGTCATCACCTTTGTGGTGGCAGCGCGTTCGAATAGCTTTACCGAGGCAGCCGGGCGACTGGGTATTTCGAAATCGGCCGTCGGCAAATCCATAGCCCGCCTGGAAGGGCGACTGGGCGTCCAGCTGTTTCATCGCTCTACCCGTCGAATATCTCTGACTGCTGATGGCGATGCCTATTTCATCGCCTGCTCGAACGCGCTCGAAGAAATCGGTGCGGCTGAAAGCGGATTGGCTCCGGGAACCCGCGAACCGTCCGGACGATTGCGCATCGATATACCCGTGGCATTCGGGCGCCGGGTTGTCGCCCCGTTGTTATTTGAGATCGCTAACAAGTATCCCGCGCTGCAGTTGAATATGACTTTTTCTGACCACTTGGTCGATCCGATTGAAGAGGGGATCGACCTGCTGGTTCGTTTTGGAAAACTCAAGGATACCAGCGGCCTTGTTGCTCGCCGGCTTGCGCGACAACGCTGGGCTATTTGCGCCGCGCCGAGTTATCTGGCCCGTTTTGGCGTACCTGACACCCTGGAAGATATGAATCGTCACCATTGCATCGTCGGCCATCGACGGGGCCAACCACTCTCCTGGCGAGTCAATGAAGGTCAGGAAACCGTTCGCTACGCGCCACCTTCCGCACATCAGATCGGCGATGGCGAGGCCATGATCCTGGCAGCCGTCGCCGGCGCCGGCCTGTGCCAGATGCCGCGCTGCCTGTTCAAGGACGACATTGACGCGGGCCGACTGGTTGAGGTGCTTGCAGGCTATGAACCAGAGCCCGTTGAAGTACATGCCGTATGGCCCAGGGTTTCTCACTTGCGGCCCAAGGTGAGGTATGTGGTTGATGAGCTGGTGCGGTTGTGTGAGCACTGGCAGTAGCGTCATCGCGAAGACATTCCAGCCAGGCAGACGCCCTGCATCACCTCAGACCAATCCGGTTTTGCAGAACCCGCTACCGCCAATTCATGGAGCCCCACACATACTGATTGGGCAAGTGTTCATTCCACTTGATACTGGCACGTGACGCGTATGGGGCGCCCAGGCAGGCACCTTTTTCGCGCTATGCTTATGCTAAAAAGGTATTAATTTTATTTAAAACAGAAGGTTAAGCTATATATCAATACGTAAGTTCAAGGCCCCGCCTGATGTGTTTTCTGTCCGTTTATCCCGATGTGGAAGGCCAGCAATGACCTTCGATTACGCATTTGCCATTTCCACGCTGCCTGCTTTCCTCAAAGCCATTGGTGTCACCCTCCAGGTGGGGCTGATTGCAATTCTGACCTCACTGATGGTGGCGGTTGTCAACGCGGCGATTGCTACATTCAAGGTGCCGGTCCTGCACCGTCTGGTGCCGGTTTATGTTGAGTTGGCACGCAACACGCCGTTGCTTATTCAACTGTTCTTCATCTATTTCGCCTTGCCGACGCTGGGGATTCGCGTGTCGGGTTTCGCGTCGGCAGTGATTGCCATGACCTTTCTCGGCGGTGCTTACCTGACCGAGATTCTGCGCGCCGGCATAGAGGCCGTGCCCAAGACACAGATCGAGTCGGGGTTGTCCATCGGCCTGTCCCGCTGGCAGTTACTGCGCCACGTGATTCTGCCGCAGGCGGGCATCCTCAGCCTGCCGGCACTGTTCGCCAATTTCGTCTTTCTGCTCAAGGAAACCACCGTGGTCTCGGCTGTCGCGGTGCCGGAAATTCTCTACACCACCAAGAGCTACATTGCCCTGTATTACAAAACCTACGAGATGCTCGCGGTGATGACCGGTCTGTGTGTGTTGCTGTTCCTGCCGTTGTCTTTGTTGCTCGGTCTTCTGGAAAGGAGGCTCCAGCATGGCCAGTTCGGGTCTTGAGTTGTTGTGGGTGTCTGCGCCGCAGTTGATCACGGGGGCAGGGCGCACATTAGGGATTTCACTGTTGGCAATTGTCTTCAGCAGTATTGGCGGCGTGGGTTACGGCGTGCTGCGCAGCCTTGGCAAACGCTGGCTGGAGGTGCCGTTGCGGATCTATCTGGAGCTGTTCCGGGCGATTCCGGTACTGGTCTGGCTGTACTTGTTCTTCTTCGGGTTGCCGATTTTCCTTGGCGTGAGTATTCCAGCGTTCTGGTGCGCAGTGCTGGTGCTTTCTTTGTGGGGGGCCAGCGAGGTCGGTGAGGTGGTGCGCGGCGGGTTGCGTTCGATTCCTCGCGGGCAACGCGAAGCAGGCCTGGCAATCGGCCTTGGTCTCGGCCAGTTGTATGGTCGCGTGCTGCTGCCACAGGCACTCAAGCGACTGACGCCGCCGGTGATCAATGTCTATACGCGGCTGATCAAGACCAGCTCGCTCGCCGTCCTGATCGGAGTCGTGGACGTGACCAAGGTCGGCCAGCAGATCATCGAGCGCACGTACGAGTCGGTGCTGATCTACGGCTTTCTGTTTCTATTCTTTTTTATCGTCTGTTATCCGCTGTCGGCCGCCTCGCGTGTGCTTGAACGGCGCTGGAATCACGCATGAGCACATTGATCGAACTGTCCGGCTTCAGCAAAAACTTTGGTGACACCGCGGTGCTCCGAGACATCGACCTGAGCGTGAAAGAGGGCGAAGTCGTGGTGATTCTCGGCCCCAGCGGGTGTGGCAAGAGCACCTTGCTGCGCTGCCTCAACGGCCTCGAGCTCGGTCATGCCGGCAGCCTGCACTTTGCCGGCAAGGCGCTGCCCGCCAACGCCGACTGGCGGCTGGTCAGGCAACAAATCGGCATGGTTTTTCAGAGCTATCACCTGTTTCCGCACATGACCGTACTCGACAACATTCTGCTCGGCCCGTTGCGCGTGCAAAAACGAAGTGCAGCCGGGGCTCGTCAGCAGGCCGAGGCGTTACTGCAGCGGGTGGGCCTGGCGGACAAGCGTGATGCCTATCCGCGCGAGCTGTCCGGTGGCCAGCAGCAGCGTATCGCTATCGTGCGCGCGCTGTGCATGAACCCAAAAGTCATGCTGTTCGATGAAGTGACCGCAGCCCTCGATCCGGAGATGGTCAAGGAAGTGCTGGAAGTGATCCTCGACCTCGCCCAAGGCGGCATGACCATGCTCATCGTCACTCATGAAATGGCCTTCGCCCGAGCGGTGGCCGACCGAATCCTGTTCATGGACCGCGGCCGGATCGCGGAACAGAACGACCCCGAAACTTTCTTCAGCGCCCCGCAGACCGCACGCGCGCAGCAGTTCCTGGAGAGGTTCTCCTACGTGGAAAACATGCCAAAAAGGAAAGCATCGTGAGCTTCAAGACTGCCCTCGTATTACCGTTGATTGCCTTCACCCTGCTGGCCGGTTGCGACAAGCCTGCCGAACAGAAGCCCGTGGCCAAGGCTGCCCCTTCACCGTCCAGCAGCTACCTGGAAACCATCAAGGCCCGTGACAAGCTGATTGTCGGCGTGTTCAGCGATAAACCGCCTTTTGGCTTCGTCAACGAGCAGGGCCAGTACGTCGGTTTCGACACTGACCTGGGCAAGCGTTTCGCCAAGGACCTGCTGGGCGACGAGAAGAAGGTCGAGTTCGTGGTGGTCGAACCCGCCAGCCGCATACCGTTTCTGCAGAGCGACAAGGTAGATTTGATTCTGGCCAACATGACCGTCACGCCGGAACGTCGGGAGGCGGTGGATTTCACCCATCCGAATCTGCGTGTTGCAGTCCAGGCGTTGGTGCCGCAAGCCAGCCCGGTCAAGACCCTGGACGATCTGGCGAGCAAGACCACCATCGTCACCACCGGCACCACCGCTGATATCTGGCTGACGAAAAATCACCCTGACTGGAAAGTGCTGAAGTTCGAGAAAAACTCCGAGTCGCTGCAGGCGCTGGCCAATGGTCGTGGCGATGCCTATGCGCAGGACAATCTGGTGCTGTTCAGCTGGGCGAAGAAAAACCCCGGCTACCGCGTGCTGGAGCAGAAACTCGGTGACGAAGCGCCAATCGCCCCTGCAGTCAAAAAAGGCAATATCGAGCTGCGCGACTGGGTCAATACCGAACTGGCCAGACTGGGCGAAGAGAAATACCTGCTCAAGCTCTACGACCAGTATGTACGCCCGGAACTGGCCGAGGGCACAGACCCCAACGCGGTCATCGTCGAAGGCGGAAGCTGGAAGCCTTGATGGCAGAGACCTGACGGTATTGACCGAATGGCGAACCGGCTCAATGCCGGTTCGTTTTACTGCATGAGCGGCAATCGCACTGGCTACGCTGAACAAGCTTACGATTCAAGCTGAAACCGCAGGGCTGGCCAGCATGACCGGGCCCGATCAACTTCCTTCCTTCGTCGTACACCGCAACCTGTCGAACACACCCGCATAAATAAGGCACTGATGGCTTGTCAAGTCGTGCCTGTGCTCAGTCGATAAAGGCGCTAAGGTTTCCTTAAGAAAAGGATAACTATCATTTAGCCATCTGCTGGGTCGATTCCATGAGTTGCAGGTGGCTGCTGACAGATGCCGTGCGGCCGCGCGCGCGATAAACCGGCAGCCATGGCGACGTCACTGGCGCTTGGTCGAAGACAATCTACGCTTGAGGTCGCAGAGACGCGCCAGGGCAGGCGGATGGTGTCCTCTGGTCACCTCACAGTATTCAGGATTGAAAACGAGTGTCTGATCGATGAAGAAAAGCTCTCTCACGTGGCTCGTTGGCTGGATGGCTGTGGTTCTGTTGGCCGGGCTTAGCGTCAGCTTTATCGCCAGCCATGAACAGCGCAGGTCGATTGATGCACGCATAGGCCAGGCTCTCAAAGAGGCCGGTGAGGGGATCGGCGATAACTTGCAGGCACGGCTCAGGGTCTATGAGTACCGCCTTCGAGGTCTGCGCGGTGCGGTTCACATGCTGGACCTCGAGCATGTCAATAGCAGCCAGATGAGTCGTTACAGCAAAGGGCGCGATATCGAGAAGGAGTACCCGGGCGCGCGCGGATTCGGTTTTATCCGCCGCGTTGCGGCCAGCGATGAGGCCGAGTTCGTAAGGCGTGTCAGGGCGGATGGCAGGCCGGACTTCAGTCTCAGTCGATTGAGTGGGCCGGGCACCCGGCAGGGAGACCGTTTCATCATTCAATTCATCGACCCGCTGGACCGCAATGTCCAGGCACTGGGGCTGGACATAGCCTCCGAGGAGCATCGTCGCGATGCAGCCCTTCAGGCCATGCGCAGCGGCGCTGCAACCTTGTCGGCGCCTATCACCCTGCTGCAGGACAACGATGATCACATGCGCGCGTTTCTATTCCTGTTACCGGTTTACAGCACCCCTGAAACCCCCAACGATATCGCCCAGCGGGAAACATCCCTGGTCGGCTGGACCTATGCGCCGTTGGCCATGCGTGAGGTGATGAGCAATCTGGACCCTCTGAACCACAGGCTGCACTTGAAGCTTTATGACGTCAGTGAAGGCAGGCAGCTGATCTACCAGACTCCGGAAAACGATCATGAGCAGGAGGTCTTGCAGACTTACGCCTTCGAGCGAGAAATCTACGGGCGTGTATGGCGCATGGAGGTAGGTGCTCACCCTGCATTTATCGCGGCTCTCGATCCGGTTCCGGCGGGCAGGGTGTTCATCATCGGCACGCTGGTCAGCCTGATGTTGACGGTGCTGGTCGGCACGCTGCTACTGTCCCGTCAGCGCAAACAGCAGGTGGTTGCCGGTCAGGCCAGGCTGGCAACCATCGTCGAAAACTCCAGCGACGCGATCATCGGTGAAGCCCTGGACGGTCGAATCATCACCTGGAACCGGGCTGCCGAGCAGATGTTCGGCTATGACGAGCACGAAGTGCTGGGCTGCCCGTTGGCGCCACTGCTGGTTCCGCCAGAGCTGGTTCATGAAGACGAACAGCTGTTGGAAAGGGTGGCCCGCGGTGAGCGCGGCCCGACGCTGGAAACCCGGCGGCTGCACAAGAACGGCCAGTTGATCGATGTGACCATTACCTGCAGTTTCATCCGCGAGACTGACGGCACCATACTCGGCGCGGCGAAAATGATGCACGACATCACCGATCGCAAACGCGTCGAACGCTATCTCATGGAGTTCAACGCACAGCTTGAACAGCAGGTCAGCGAGCGCACTGCAGAGCTGTCCAGAGTGGCGGGTTTGCTGCAGGGGGTACTGGACGCCTCTTCGGAAGTTTCGATCATCGCTACCGATACCCAGGGGCAGATCTTTGTGTTCAATCGGGGCGCCGAATTGCTGCTGGGCTATAGCAATGCGGAAATGCTCAGTGGCAACGGTCCAGGCGTGTTTCATCTTCCTGAAGAAGTGGCCGCACGCTCCGCTGAGCTGAGTCGTGAATACGGCACTGCGATCAAAGGTATTGACGTCTTTTGCTACAAGGCGTCCCGCGAAGGTTCGGAAACCCGGCAATGGACCTACGTGCGCAAGGATGGCACGACGGTGCCTGTGCTGATGATCATCACCCCGATCCGCACCGCCGATGGAGAACTCATCGGTCATCTGGGTATTGCTCAGGACATCACCGAACGGCTGCACCACAGCGCCGAATTGCACGCGGCCAAGTCCAGCGCCGAGGCGGCCAATGCGGCCAAGAGTCTGTTTCTGGCCAACATGAGCCATGAGATCCGCACGCCCATGAATGCCGTGATCGGCATCTCCCATCTGCTGCACAACACCGCCTTGAACGACCAGCAGCGTCAGTTGCTGACCAAATTGCAGATCGCCGGCCGGACCTTGTTGGGGATCATCAACGATATCCTCGATATCGCCAAGATCGAGGCGGGAGAGATGCGCCTGGAACATAACCCCTTCAGCCCTCGACAGTTGCTCGACGAACTGGGCGAGTTGTTCACGCCCCAGGCGCAGGAGAAAGGCCTGCGCTTTTCTATCAACGTTGTAACGCCGCTGTCTGGCCAGTTGATAGGAGACGCATTGCGGGTCAACCAGATCCTTATGAATCTGGTCGGCAATGCGCTCAAGTTCACCACCGTGGGTGGTGTCGATGTGACGGTGAGTCGTAAAGACGATCACGCCGATACCTGCTGGTTGCGCTTCGCTGTGCAGGACACTGGCTGCGGCATACCGGGCGATGTGCTCGGCCAGTTGTTTTCGCCGTTCACACAGGCGGATGCCTCTACCACGCGGCGGTTTGGCGGCACCGGACTGGGGTTGTCGGTCGTGCGCGGGCTGGCCGAGCAGATGGGCGGCCGGATAGGGGTGGAGAGCGAACTCGGCACAGGCAGCGAGTTCTGGGTGGAGTTGCCATTCCAGATCAGCCAGAGCGACCTGGAGCCGTCCGGCCTGGGAAGCAGTCTGGAGGTCATGCTGCTCAGCGACGACGCGCAATCGTCCATGGCGTTGCAGCGGCTGTGTCGCGGCCTGGGATGGCGAGTGGCAAGTCTGATCGGCGAACATACCCTGCACGCAGCTTTGCGCGAGCGCAATCACGTCAACGCGGCATTGCCGGACGTACTGTTGGTGGACTGGCAGCAGCCGCAGGTTGATGAGCTGCAGCAACTGATCGAGGCGACGCCGCTGCCGATCATTCTGGTGACACCGACCGAGGTCCAGGCAGAACTGTACCCTCTGGTCGACAAGGTATTGCTCAAGCCGCTGGACAGCTCGGCCTTGTTCAACGCGGTCAACGCTTGCATCGCCAGGTATCAGGGCAGTACCGAAAGGGTTATCCAGGCCACGCGGATGGATACCTCCATGACGCTCTGGCTGAGTGGATTGCACCTGCTGCTGGTGGACGACAGCGAGATCAACCTTGAGGTCGCCAGCCTGTTGTTGCAGCAACAGGGCGCAGTGGTCCAGACCTGCAGCAATGGTCTGCTGGCCCTTGAACGACTGCGTCAGACGCCGGATTTCTTCGACGCGGTGCTGATGGATGTGCAGATGCCGGAAATGGATGGCTATGAGGCCACGCGGCGCTTGCGCAACGAACTGGGCCTGACACGCCTACCCGTGCTGGCGCTGACCGCAGGCGCTCTGGCAGAAGAGCGGCGGCAGGCCGAACTCGCGGGTATGGACGATTTCCTCACCAAGCCTCTGGACCCTGCGGCCCTGATCCGGGCGGTACGGCGCGCCGTCGAGCGTGTTCGAGGCGCTCCGCTGGCGGTCGGCACCTTGCTGCAGGAAGCGCCGACAGGCTCTGCATGGCCGGTGATCGAAGGTATCGATACCCAGGAGGTCGCCGCTCGGCTAGGCAATGATGTGCCCTTGTTTCTCTCTTCGCTGCGGCGCTTCTTCAGTGAATTTGCCGCGTTTGGCGAGAGCGAAAACGTTCTGATGCGGGCGCGACAGAACCGCGATCAAACGATGGCTGACCTGCACAAGTTGCGCGGCTCTGCACTGCTGCTTGGCGCCGCGCAAGTGGGCCTGCATGCCGGGCAGGCGGAAACCCTGCTGCGCAACGCTGCGGACCCGGAGCAGGCTGTGCGAGCCCTCAGTGCCGCTTTCCGGGCATTGCAGGAGCGCACGCCGGTACTTGAGGAAAGGCCGCTGGCCCCGCGTATCGATGCGGACCTCGATGCGTCCCGGCAGGGGTTGTCGACGTTGCGTGAATTGCTTGAAAACCGTGATATCGCCGCGCTGGATCAGTTTCCGCTGGCTGCTGTGGCTCTTCAGGAGCTGGCCGGACAGGCACTGGTCGAACAGCTCTGGCAGACCATTGAAGGGCTCGAGTTCGAGCAGGCACTGCACCTGCTCGAACGTGCGGAATTATAAAAAGGAGCGTCACCCACCATGCAACCTGTACCTAGCCTGCTGATTGTCGATGATGATATTTCCGCCATTCGCGTGTTGAGCAAAATTCTGAACGGCCTGGGGCAGATTCGTTTCGCCACGGGTGGCGCCCAGGCCTTGAAGATGGTCCGGGAAATGCGTCCTGACCTTATCCTTCTCGACGCCGAGATGCCCGGAATGAGCGGGTTTGAAGTCTGCGAGACGCTAAAGGCCGATCAATTGCTGGAAGACGTCCCCGTCATCTTCATCACCAGCCATACCGAAACCCGTATCGAGGAAGCCGGACTGGCGCTGGGGGCCGTGGATTTCATCGGCAAGCCTATTCAGCCGTTGATCGTCACGGCGCGAGTAAAAACCCACCTGCGCCTGAAAATGGCGATGGACCAGCTCAACCTGCTGGCCCAGACCGATGGGCTGACGGGGCTGACCAACCGGCGTTTTCTCGACGAGAGTATCGCGCGCGAATGGCTGCGCGTGCGGCGCAACCAAGGGGCGTTTTCGCTGCTGTTGCTCGATATCGATTTCTTCAAGCGTTACAACGATCACTATGGCCATTTGCAAGGCGATGAGTGCCTGATTGCCATTGCCCATGCCTTGAAAAAGTCCGTGCACAGGTCTACCGATCTGGTGGCCCGTTATGGTGGCGAAGAGTTTGCCGTGCTGTTGCCAGATACAGGGGCAGAGGGTGCCTGTCGGCTCGCGGATGAAATCGTGCAGCGCATTCAAGGCCTCAACAAGCGCCATGAAACCAGTGACTTCGGCCTGGTGACCGTGTCCGTGGGGGTAGCAAGTCTGGAGGCTGGTGCGCTACCCATCCCGCGCTCGGACTTTGCGCCCGGCACTGCGCCTGACTCGATTGCAATAGCATTGCTGGCGGAAGCCGACCGGGCTTTGTACCGGGCCAAGCATGAAGGACGAAACTGCAGCCGGTTTGAGCCGATACAGATTGCTCCTTGAGTCTGCCATACCGATGGCATCTTGATTCAAACCGCATTCTTCTTGAGCTCTTCCTCAAGGCGGTCAACGAACAGGCGTACCCGGTGAGGTACGCGCTGGCGGGTTGGCAATACGGCCGTCACCGACAGTTGCTCGGGGATGACGTCTTCGAACTGTATCTGTTGCAGGCTGCCTTCACGGATTTCCTGCTGAACGTCCCAATAGGTCAGCATGGCCAGCCCCAGGCCCTGTTTGCATGCCGTGCGCACCGCTTCGACGCTATTGGCCGAGAACGCCCCCTGCGCGCGAATGGCCACCGGTTCGCCCTCTCTGATGAATGGCCAGTAAGGCATCGCATGCAAGGTGATGCACGGGTGTTGACGGAGTTCGTCCAGTAACGATGGCTGGCCGCGCCGCGCCAGGTAGTCGGGGCTTGCACACACGACCCGGGGGTTGGGCGCCAGCGATCTGGCCACCAGCGCGGAGTCACGTATCGTGGCGATCCGAATGGCGACATCGATGCCCAGCCCGGCGATGTCCACGATGCTGTCCGACAGCGTCAGGTCGATACTCAGTGCCGGATTCTCCTGCATCAACGCAGGCAGCAGCGGCATGATGACGGTCTGACCAAACACGCTGGGCGCTGTGACCCGCAATACGCCACTGGCCGTGCCGGCATCGGCTTTCAGCGTTGCACGGGCGGTTTCGCTGGCGTGCAGCATGGTTTTGGCGTGCGGCAGAAACACTTCGCCTTCCGGCGTCAGTGATACCGAGCGGGTGGTGCGGTGAACCAGCCTGACGCCCAGGTCGTTTTCCAGCGCAGCCAGACGTCTGGAGATTGCCATCGGCGACAACCCGAGTCGACGCGCCGCTTCCGACAGGCTCCTGCTGGAGGCAATGGCGGCGAACACCTCTATATCAGATATTTGCACGGATTCTATCCATTTTCGTTAAAGCGCCTTATCTGCACGGCCGGGTTCCAATGGGCTGCGCCAGCCCTTAACGTTGCTGCAGGTTCTGTCAATGACTGCGGGCAATTCGCAGCCGGTCTGCACAGTGAGGATTTGCAGTATGAGCGAGACAAACAAACACGTTACAGCGCCGTTCGATAGAGGTCATCTGAAACTGAAGAACAGATTTGCGGTAGCGCCCATGACACGCGTGAGCGCGGACGAGCAGGGCAGTGCAACGCAGACCATGGCGCGCTACTACGAGCGGTTCGCCAAAGGCGGTTTTGGCCTGATCATTACCGAGGGCAACTACACCGATCGCAGTTCTTCCCAAGGCTACCGCTTCCAGCCCGGGCTCACCGATGACGAGCAGGCTCAGGCCTGGCGTGCCACGACCGATGCTGTGCACCGGCATGGCAGTGTCATGATTGCGCAGCTCATGCACGCCGGTGCGCTCAGTCAGGCCAATCGCTTCGTCAGCGAGTCGGTGGGTCCTTCGGCCATCCGTCCCAAGGGCGAACAGATGGCGTTCTATTACGGCGCGGGCAGCTACCGGATTCCGCGGGCGATGAGTGACAAGGATATTGCCGAGGCCATTGACGGGTTCGCT